>Ga0163162_10002145_pt1 | contig 18506 bp, 11 predicted proteins | sample S55metaG_FD_115310 | JGI IMG/M metagenome (GOLD analysis project Ga0163162, IMG submission 115310) | Switchgrass rhizosphere microbial communities from Kellogg Biological Station, Michigan, USA - S5-5 metaG | ecosystem: Host-associated > Plants > Roots > Rhizosphere > Soil | place: USA...
AAGATGATTAATGCTTATAATAAAAGTTATTATGATGGCAATTAATGTAAGCCAATCAACGATTTGGTTAGCCATATCCATGATACCTGTATTCTTTCCACGAATATATAAGCGCAATTCGCCGAATGCAGGGTGAAAACACCCTTTTTTTAAAAAAATCCTGTATTAAGCTGCACTATCTGGTTGAAAATGGGTTTAAACTGACAGAGAATTCAGACAGAATGGAAGCGGGCCGGCAAAAAAGATGCATAAGCGATCTCCTATGATCGCCGGTAAATTTTTTCTTGAAACTGGTAATAGCCGGGTACCGTATTACCATCAATTTACCCATCTTACAGGAACCTCAGGTGATGAACAATAGCGATGAAAAAGGCTCAGACAGCGAATAATGTTAGGCGGGAGCAGACATAAAAAAACCTGCTTTTCTGGAGATCCTGGATCTGACAAAAAAGCAGGTAGTCAATAGTGAACCTAACAGACGGATTTCAACGGGATTGGATCGATTGGTTTTTCATAGGCCGTTTTAATATAAACCGGGTCTTGGCGGAACACAGGTATATCGGACAAAACGGGCTATCAAAGAAAAAAAATAAGTTGATTGACATTGGACTTCGCACGGCTTTCGGTGGATATTGGAAACTCTTTATGGACGGTAATTCTCTGGATATTGGATTTCACAGGTTGCTTATTCCCGTCAATCAACTTGTACCAAATGTATAATCTTCAATTTCCTAGTCCTAGAGCAGGTTTTCTCGTTTTTTAATGTTCGGCTTTTACGGCCTTCTTCGTAGCTTTGCGGCCTGTCAGTAGTCCTTTTGCTATAACAAAACGTAGTTTAACTACGTAGAAATTGGTTTCCCGTATAATCCGAAATTCTTTAATTTCGTAGTTTCCCTATAGTAACTGTCACAAAAATTTATCATTTTGAGCGTCGGTATGCCCCAGGCAACCTAAAATTCACCGTATGAAAAAACCTGAACCAAACGGAACTATTAAAGTAATTATCGCAGATGATCATGCCCTGTTCCGGGCCGGCGTAAAAACCGCACTCTCTGTAAAAAAGGACGTTGAGTTGATTGCTGAAGCCGATAACGGGATGCAGTTACTTAATCTTTTGAAGCATATGGAGCCAGATGTTATTCTCCTGGATATCCAGATGCCCATCATGGATGGGATAGCCACGCTCCCGGAGATTCGTAAAATGTATCCTCATGTTAAAGTAATTATACTTTCCATGCACAACGACCATTCCATGATCTCCAAGCTCATGGAAATAGGTGCTAATTCTTATCTGACCAAGAATACGGATTCCGAAAATATCTACAACGCCATCAAAACCTGTTATGAACAGGAGTTCTATTTCAATGAACTGACCAATAAAGCACTTTTGACAGGTTTGCGAACCAGGCGCACGGAACCCAGCCTGCCGCAGGATGCGAATCTTACAGAAAAGGAGACAACTATCCTAAAGATGATGTGCGAAGAAAAAACCACCAAGGAAATCGCTGACCTGGTTGAAATCAGTCCGCGTACCGTGGAAGCCATCCGGGATAAACTTAAAACTAAAACCGGAGCCAAGTCAATGGCCGGACTGGTTATGTATGCGGTTAAGAACGGAATTATTGAGCAGCCATAGAGAAAGTATGGGAGTGTGGGAGTATGGGAGTATGGGAGTGTGGTTTTTCCAGGCCTTCTATTCCGGAAACAAGGATTTATCTATTTGCGGAAATAACTTCAGCCCGTTTTTATAATATATTTTCTTAAGTACATCATCGGGTAATCCCAGACCATACATATACCAGAACGCATGATATTTTCTGAGCGGAGGGAAATATTCATCGTTCGTTTCCAGCATCCTGAAATAAAAGCTGTACTCACCTACAGACCAGGTGTCTTTTCCAAAAAGAATCCTGTCCTGGTACTTTATAAAAAAATTCCCCCCTGCCTTAGGCTGTCTCCCGATTTCTTCCATGATAGCGGCAAATTCCACATATACATTTGGCAGGGTATCGAGCAGGGCTCCCAAAGCCGTCAGATTATTGGCCATCCAGCCAAAATGTGCTGCTATGAAAGTAGTATTTCTGTGTTTTGAAAAAATATGATGCTGCTCGTCCATTACAACTTTCCAGCTGGGATATCTTGATGAAGGTCTTGCCCGGTCGGGATGTAGTTTCAATTCCAACCATCGTTCATTGGTATTATCCGGCTTGTCGAAAAAAGGACTGGGTTCACCGGTATGAATCAGAACGGGTATTTTTAATTCGCCACATTTCTCCCAGACAGGATCCAGGCGGGGATCGTCAACGGCGATCCTTTTACCGTTTTTATCTTTTACTTCGAGGCCAAGGTCTTTGTATACTTTTAATCCCGCCGCTCCCTGTTTCACATCTTTTTCAAGTTGCTCCACAGTATTTTTGGTCCAGGCCGGATTATCAATACCACTAAAGTCTATATTGGTAAAGACGAGTATTCTGCCTTTTGCATTATTTTTTACATTCAGCAGGGAACGGTTCAATTTTTCAATACCCGCATTACTCATAACCTGGCCGCCGTAATTATCATGAAATATATCAAAGCTCCTTCCGCTCAGGTTGACCATAACGACCATATTGAGTGAACTCATTTCTGAAAGCAGTGATTTCAGATCCTGATCCGGCATACTCCATTGATGATTATGCACGTCAATAAAAGGATATTTTGCTTTCCTGATAATGTGCTCCGGTACGACCAGTGTGGATTTTGGATTGTAGGATTCCATATCCATTTCCTGGGCACAAGACTGCAAATGAATCGAAAGCAGCAGCAGAACGCCGGTAAGAATTTTCATCCTACAATATAAGGTAGAATTGAAAACCCCCCTCAACCGTCCGTGGAATGGTCCTATTCTGTTTTCAGGCTCTTCACCGGATTAGCGATTGCCGATTTTATAGCCTGGTAACTTACAGTACCCAGTGCGATGAATAAAGCCAAAAGACCTGCCAGTGCGATGATCCACCATTCGAGCCGAATGCGGTAAACAAAATCGTTCAGCCAGTGATTCATTGTCCACCAGGATACCGGAGCTGCAATTACAAAGGAGATGGCAACCAGTTTCAAAAAATCTTTCGACAACAAACGCACTATGCCCTGAACACTGGCGCCGAGTACTTTCCGTATTCCGATTTCACGGGTGCGCTGCTCGGCAACAAAAGTGGCCAGTCCGAATAAACCCAGGCAGGCAATAAGAATAGCTAGTGTAGAAAATATAATGGCGATTTTACCTACCCGTTGTTCGGAAGCATACATTTCATTAAAGGATTCATCAAGGAATTCATAATGAAATGGCATCGCAGGGCTCATTTGTTTCCAGACTGTTTCAATTTTTCCGATAAGTCCTTTGATGTCGGTGGTGTTCACTTTAAAAGAAGCCATCGCCGATCTCGAGCCGAGAAAAAAACTCAGCGGCCCGATACCTTCCTTCAGGGATTCGAAATTAAAATTCCTGACTTCTCCGATGATTGTATACACTTCGGGTTTATTACTGTCGCCCATCAGGTATATTTTTTTCCCGACCGGATTTTCATATCCCAGCAGGCGGGCCGTAGTTTCATTTACGATCACGGCAGCTGAGTCCCCGCCAAAGTCGGGCGAGAAAGCCCGGCCTTTGATGATCTGCATACCCAGGGTTTTAAAATAATCATAGTCGATGCGCCAGGTCTGCATGTCCAGGCTCTCTTTGATATCCATCGTGGGATTTTTGAAATAGGTATTGTCGTTGCGGGAGGAATTGGAAACCGGCAGAAAGCTGCTCAGTGTGCCGGAGACCACACCGTTCATTTGCAGAATGCTGTTCTTAAAAGCTTTTTGCTGGTCGCCCAATACATAGGTATTCTGAATGGATATTACCTGTTGTTTATTGTATCCAAGATCCTTGGAACGAATAAAGCTGAGTTGTTTATAGATGACCAGGGTGCCTACGATGAGCAGGATGGAAGTAGCAAACTGAAACACCACGAGTACGCTGCGCAGGCTGGTGCTGCTGTTGCCCATTTTCAGTTTTCCTTTCAGCACTTCGATGGGGCGGAAAGCGGAGAGAAAAAAAGCCGGATAACTACCCGCCAGCAAACCAACGATCAAGGGCAGCGCAATGATTAATGGCAATACGCGCACTGAGAGCAGGCTGCCGAATGTCATGGCCTTGCTCGCTACTTCGTTAAAGAGCGGCAGAACGAGGTAGGCGATCACCAGGGCCAGTAGCAGGCTGAAGACTGCCATCAGCGTGGATTCCGTCAGGAACTGGAAGATCAGGAAACGGCGTTCGGTACCCAGCACTTTGCGGATGCCTACTTCTTTAGCGCGGCCGGCGGAGCGCGCCGTGGTCAGGTTCATGAAATTGATGCAGGCGATCAGGAGGATGAATAAAGCAACAGCGCCGAAAATATATACATACTGGATGTTGCCGCTGGCACTCAGTTCAAATGAACGGTTGGAATGAAGGTGAATTTTCGTGAGCGGAATCAGTGTGTATTCCAGCTGGTTGCCGGCTTTCCGGAATTCATCCATGCTGTTGATCTTGATGAACTGACGCACTGAAGGCAGTACGTATTTATCGATATACTGTTCGAAATTCTTTTCGAGCTGTTTGTAATCGGCCCCTTTTTTCAGCAGCAGGTAGGTATGAAAATTATGACTGGTCAGCTGTCCCCATTCGTAGTCTGCATTCTTCATGGAGAACATGAAGTCAAAATGAAAATGGGAATTGGACGGGATATCGCGGACCACGGCGGTGATTTTATAAACCGGACTTTTTCTGTCGTTGGTTTCAATGGTCTTGCCGATCACATCTGTCTTGCCGAAATATTTCCGGGCCGTGGATTCGGTGATGACCACGGTATTGGGTTCATTCAAAGCAGTATGGGTATTACCGGCAATCGCGGGAATGGTGAACACATCAAAGAAAGTGGAATCCACGTGGGCCACCCTGCGTTCATTGATGAACACATTATCTTTTTTCACCAGCTTGCTGCCTGCTGAGGCATAAATCCGGGTATATTGTTCAATGGATGGATAATCTTTGATCAGGAGCTGGCCCATCATATCGGAGGTCACTGGCAAATGCAGGTCACCACCGCCAAGCCGTATATCGGAATTGATCCGGTAGATCCGGTCGGCATTCGCGTTGAAGCGGTCGTAGCTGAGTTCGTCCAGCATATAAATGGCAATCAGCAGGAAACTGGCCAACCCGATGGCGAGCCCGGTGATGTTGAGGAAGGAATAAATCTTGTTCTTACGGAGATTCCGCCATGCAATCGTGAAATAATTTTTTAACATTCGACCATTTTTAATTTGATATTAATATTTCTTCGTATATCGTTTTTCGTTAATCGTATATCGTAATCGGATATCGTAAATCGATCCACGATCCGCGATCTACGATTCACGAATCCTCCCAACATCATTCTGTTTTCAGGCTCTTCACCGGATTCCTCATGGCTGCTTTGATGGCTTGGTAACTCACCGTCAGCAGTGTTATGAGTAGTGCTCCCACACAGGCAGATACAAAAATCCACCAGGATAAATCACTGTGATAAGTATAGGAAGCTAGCCAGTTGCCCATAAAATAAAAGGAAAGGGGAACAGCAATGATCAACGAAAGCATTACTAGTCCGAGAAAATCCTTTGAAAGTAAACCCCACAGATTCAGAACGGATGCCCCGAGCACTTTACGAACTCCGATTTCCTTAATTCTTTGTTCAGCCATGAAAGAAGCCATACCGAACAGCCCCAGGCAACTGATAAATATTGCCAGCATTGAAAAGAATCCGGCAAGTTTACCGATGCGTTCTTCATTCCCGAATTTTTTGGCATATTCTTCATCCACAAACTGGAAGTTAAATGGCTCTGCCGGACTATACTGTGAAAATACTTTCCTGATCTTATCCATAGCCAGCGAGGCACTCGCAGCCGGATTGATTTTTAAGATCACATAAGAATCGGGATTTGATTCAATATGAAAAAGCTGGGGCCGGATTTCCTGATAAGGAGATTCGACGATCATATTTTTTATGATACCGACCACTTTATACGGACGTTTGTCCCAGGTTATCGTTTCGCCGACAATATTTTTTATTCCGATGAATTTGGCAGCGGCTTCATTAATAATGAATGCAGCCGTGTCGGTTGAAAATGATTTGGAAAAATCTCTTCCGTCCACAAACTGCCATCCCACCGTTTTACCATAGCCATAGGTAACACCGGTATTCGGAAAATCCACGGCCTGGTTTACGTCTTTTCCTTTCCACATAAAACCTCCGTTGGTTGACCAAACGGCTGTTGTCGGTCCGCCGGCTTCGGTCATTTCAACAATGGCGCCCGATTGGAGGAGATCATTGCGAACGGCTTCGAAATGGTTATGGATCTCCGGCGTAAGCAGGGGAGACATCACGAGTCCGTCGCGGTTATAACCCAGTGGCCGGTTTTTGGCATATTGCACCTGGCGGAAAACCACAATGGTGCCTATGATGAGCACCACCGATACCGTGAATTGCAGAACGACCAGTACTTTGCGAGGGAGCGTCGCAAAGCGTCCTGCCTGAAAAGTTCCTTTTAAAACTTTAACCGGTTGAAAGGAAGATAAATAAAGTGCCGGATAACTTCCGGCAATTAGGCCGGTCATTGCCGTAAAAGCAATACAGCTCATCCAGAAAAGCGGGCTGGTCCAGAGAATTTTCATTTCCTTATCTGCTACCGAGTTGAATGCTGGAAGCATAAGTGCCACAAGCACCAGTGCGAAAAGGAATGCCAGAAAAGCAACCAGCACGGATTCCATGTAAAATTGCCTGATGAGTTGTCCGCGAACAGAGCCGACAGCTTTACGGATGCCCACTTCGCGGGCTCTTTTTTGGGACCTTGCCGTACTGAGATTCATGAAATTGATACAGGCAAGGATGAGTACAAAAACTCCGATAATACCAAATAGCCAGACATATTGAATCCTTCCTCCCGTATTTACGCCATTTTTAAATTCATCGAATAAATGCCATTTGCTCATCGGCTGCAAAAAAAGCTGCGGATGATATCTCTGTTCCTCCTTGTGAACATTGCGTAGTTTGGCATCTTTTATTTTTTTGGAAACTGCCTCCATGCTCGCATTGTCAGCAATCTGCACGTAAACCAGGAATGAATTATTTCCCCAGGGATTGTCCATCATCGACATCCAGGTGTCTTTTGCCAGTTTGAATTTCCAGGGACAGATGAATGACATATTGGAAAACCGGGTGTTCCTGGGCATATCGGCATATACACCGGTAACTTTTGCATTCAGTTTATCATCCATGCGAATCATTTTATTCATCGGATCCGCATCCCCGAATAATGCTTTGGCTGTGGAAGCTGATATGAGCATGGAAAAAGTTTCTTTCAGCCCATCCCGGTTTCCTTTAAGCATTTTCAGATCAAGCATATCTGGCCCCTGGGGTTCGATGAAATTTCCGTCTTTCGTAATTTTTTTGTCGCCGGAGGACAGGAAATGGGTTTCGGTCCAGGACGACAGGAGCACGTATTTAAAATCACTTCCGTAACTTTTTCGCAATTCGGCGGCGACAGGTTGTGGCATGGACATCCAGGTGCCAATTTCCCCGTTAATGGTATTGTGCTGCATCACCTGTGCAATGCGATCATAATTTGGATTGTCTTTCTCATAAGATAATTCGTCCCAGATCCAGAGGCCGATGATCATCGCAACGGCCATTCCGACAGACAATCCAACGATATTAATAAACGAATGCGTTTTATTTTTTACGAGGTTTCGCCAGGCGATTTTAAAATAATTCTTAATCATAATGTTTGATTTTTCCGATTTTAGTTGTCTAAGACAGGCCCTCATTCTATTCTGATCTCAAACTCTTCACCGGATTCATAGCCGCAGCTTTAAGCGTTTGAAAACTCACGGTACCCAGGGCTATAACAACCGCAAGTAATCCGGCGAATGGAAAGATCCACCAGCTGATGGGAACCCGGTAGGCAAATCCTTCCAGCCAGTTGTGCATCACCATCCAGGCAACGGGTGAAGCCACCAGGAATGAAATGATGATCAGGCGGATAAAATCTTTCGACAATAAATAAACAATATTTGAAACGGACGCACCCAACACTTTGCGTACCCCGATTTCCTTTGTCCGCTGTGCTGTTGTAAACAGGGATAAGCCCATTAAACCCAGGCAGGCAATGAAGATGGCAAAGCCCGCAAACATGGCAAACACTTTTCCGAACAAGAGATCATTATTGTACAGCGCATTGAAACGCTCATCAATAAAATAGTAATCAAACAGGTTGCCCGGGAAAAAGGCATTATATTTTGCCTTTATCGCCTGCAGGGTCGAACCCAGGTCCCTGGTATTCAGTTTTACCGAAATTGGATGGTTAGAGCCGTTGAATGGGAAAAAGATGACGGGTTCCATAGCATAATGGAGGGACTTCTGATGATAATCTTTGATCACTCCAATCACATTCCAGTCTTTATTAAATACGGAAATTCCTTTCCCGATCGCCTCTTCATTAGATGAATACCCGAGTGCCCTGGCAGCCGTTTCGCTGATAAGAATATTATGAAGGTCTTTAAAATTCGCATTATAATCGAGCGGTGTAAAATTTCTGCCGGCCTTTAAAGGGATACCATAGAGATTTAAGAAATTATAATCCACACCCATATTACGGATCGTTATCCGGTTCTCTGTATTCTTGTCGGTTCTGTGAACATTGAACGCGCGTCCCTGCTCATCACCCGCCACGCGGTTTGAAGAACTGACGCCGGTAATGCCGGGAATCTGGTTCAACTCAGCTTTGAAACTATTTTCATGACTGATAAAACTGGAATCAAATTCGGTCAATACCGGAGGTTTAACGATCAAAACCTTCGATAAATTAATTCCGAGATCCTGTCTGTTTACAAAACGGATCTGGCGATATACTACCAGCGATCCGATAATGAGTGCAACCGTAGCAGCGAATTGTACTGTAACCAGTAATTTCCTGAGAATAATTCCTTTTCCGGACTGACTGTATTTTCCTTTTAAAACAAGGATGGGTTTAAACGATGAAAGCACGAAAGCCGGGTAAAATCCGGAGACCAGGATGCCGGCTATTAATCCTGCAATTACCAGTCCTTTGATATTGAGACCGGTTATAGTCTGGGAAAATAAGTAGGAGAGGCTGAGTTGTCTTTCTACTAATTTGTTGAAAGCGTCCTGTATAAGATAGATAATCAGGCCGGCAATGATCAGAGAGATCATATTCAACAGAAGGGATTCAGTCAGGAATTGCCGGATCAGTTGCGGACGTGTTGCACCGGAAACTTTTCTGATGCCCACTTCCTTTGCGCGATTCATCGAACGGGCCGTAGTCAGGTTAATATAATTTACCCAGGCAATAACAATGATCAAAGTTGCTATGATAAGCATACCCCATACCGCGCTGGAGCTCCCGGTTTTACCAATTTCATATTCATAATCTGAATATAAATGTGATTTTAACAGGGGTTGGAGGAGAAACTTTTCATCACTGCCGGAAATTTTATCGCCCTGGAAATGACGCTTGCTGAAGCCATCAAATTTTTTCTGCAGTGCTTTATAGTCTGTGCCCGGTTTTAGCAATAAATAATGCCAGAAGTCAGAATCCGTAAAATCATACTCCGCTTCTTTCCAGGTATTTCCACCGGAATACAGGGACACATAAGAGACCAGCAGGCCGAATTGTAAATGAGAATTTTCGGGTACATCCCGGCATATTCCAGATATCACATAATGTATGGAGTCCCGGTCAATCTTCAGCGATTTGCCAATCAGCGCATTGAAGTCGTTATTGAGAACCTGGAATATTTTACGGGCAAGGGACTCGGAAAGGACTATGCGACTGGGTTCTTTCAACGCCGTCTTCGGATCTCCTGCCAGGAGCGGATAAGAAAAAACAGAAAGGAATTCGTTGTCTGCAGCCAGCCCGTTTTTTTCTTCAATTTTCTTTTCTCTGTCAGCTAAGATGACAGTTCCCAACGGTTCAACCCGGGTATTGTTCAGTACCTCGGGGAAATCTGCTTTCATCGCCGGGCCCACAGCTGAATAAGTAATCGTTCCATGCTGAACCAGTTTGCCCTTCTGAAAGCGGTCGTTCGTTACGCGATAAATTTCGGGTGCATTATTATTAAAACGGTCGTAACTCAATTCAAAACTCACGAATTCCAGGATCAGTAAGCAGGCTGCCATTCCGATAGAAAGACCAATGATATTGATGGTTGAATCTATTTTGTTGTTTACCAGATTCCGCCACGCGATCTTGAAATAATTCTTAATCATAATTTTTGTTTGAATGTATTATCACTAAAAAATCATTCACTTCGCAGACTCCTGACCGGATTTGCGTTGGCACTTTTAAGTGCCTGGAAACAAATTGTCGCCATGGCGATCAATACGGCCAGTAAACCGGACAGGCCGAATACCCACCAGGGGATTGAACTGCGATAGGCGTAACCGGAAAGCCAGTGATCCATGGCCCACCATCCGAGCGGTGCTGCAATCGCGAATGCAATAATTACGAGTACAAGAAATTCCTTCGACAATAAAGCCAAGAGCGATGCAACGCTCGCACCCAACACTTTTCTGACTCCTATTTCCCTAACCCGCTGGGAAGCGGTGAAAATGGACAGACCCAGTAATCCCAGACAGGAAATAAAAATACCCAGCACCGCAAAGATGGCGGAGAGGTTTCCGATTACTACATCGCTCTTATACAGATTTGCATATTCTTCATCAGAAAATTTATAGCTGAATGGAAATGCGGGATTGAGTTCCTTACAGAGTTTTTTCAATCCTTCCAGGGCAATTTTAGTTTTTCCTGCTTCTGCACGGATCAGTATTGTTGAATACCAATTCTTTTTACCCATCGCCAATGTGAGAGGTTGTATGGGATCGTGGAGAGATCGAAAATGAAAATCGCGAACAACGCCTACGATATGACCCTGTTCTTTCCCAAAAAAAACAGGCTTCCCGATCGGATCCTTATAACCCATCAGGGCTACAGCGGTTTCATTAAGAATACAAGCCAGCGAGTCAAATGTACCATCAGAGGGGAATTCCTTTCCTGCCACCAGTTGCAGTTTCATTGTGCGGAAAAAATTCGGACCAACGGCATCATGAATGAACCGGACTGTTTCATTGGGATCTTTTCCCAACCATCCAACTGAAAGAGTTCCATTGTTCATTTCAGTAGGCGCTTCTGTCAGCTCACTTACATTCTTTACACCGGGAAGGCTGGCAGCTACCGTATTGAAAACATCCAGCTTATTGGTCAATTCACCTTCGATAGGTATATACAAAAGATTTTCCCGGTTGTACCCAATATTCGCCTGCTGGACAAAATTTATCTGGCGGGAGATCAGAATCGTTGAGATAATTAATACGATGGAAAGTACAAACTGGAACACCACGAGTCCTTTTCGAAACCAGACTGCACCGGTCCCTGATTTCAGTGTTCCTTTTAAAACCTGAACCGGATTAAACGCAGAAAGAAAAAAAGCAGGATAGCTGCCGGAAAAAATACCTGTTACCAGACACAAACCCAGAATACTTAACCAAAAGTCAGGGCGGCCATAAGGCACGATCACCTGTTTTCCCGTTAATTGATTGAAAGCCGGTAAGGCCAGGCTTGTTAGCAACAAAGCAATTGCCATGGCTATGATCGCCAGTAAAACGGCTTCACCAATAAACTGGCGGATCAGTAATCCACGAAGCGCACCCATGACTTTACGAACACCGATTTCCTTAGCTCTTTTTACCGAACGAGCTGTAGTCAGATTCATAAAATTGATACAGGCGATCAGCAGTATAAAAACCGCCACCAGGCTGAAGAGTTGTACATATTCAATCCTGCCGCCGGCAGGGTATCCATTCTTAAATTCAGAGTGCAAATAATACTGATCAAATTTTTGGAAATCAAGTTCTATCCGGTTTGTTCCTTTTTTTTCAGTATCAAATTTATCCAGCAGAAATTTTATTTTTTTGGCTACCAGTGCAGGATTTGCATCCGCCCGCAGTTGAATGACCGTCCTCGGATCCACGCTTCCCCAGTCCTTTGCCCACTGTTCATCTTCCAGGTAGGCTTTCCAGCTGATTATATAATTGAATGGAGTCGATACACGGGAAGAAAGGTCTTCAAAGACAGCCTTGACCGTAAAATCTTTTCTATTTTCATAGCGGATAGTTTTGCCGATAGCAGCATTGGGACTTCCAAAAAAATCAATGGCCATTTTCCGCGAAATGGAAATACTGTTGGGTGAATTCAGGGCATCCACGGCACGTCCTTCGATTAACGGATAACTGAACATGGAGAAAAAGTCGGCACCCGCGCTATAACCGTTTTCCTTTAGCGCTTTGTCACCGACTGAAAATGTATTGGTTCGCGGCCAGGACATGGCCGTTGCCGCTTTAATTTCCGGGAAGTCTTTTTTTAATTCTTCGGCCAGTGGTCCCTGGGTCCAGTACCAGGATTCGATTTTTCCCCCGAGATAATTACGTTCATAAACATAGTACAGGTTATCGCCGTTTTTGTGAAATGCATCCACCGCCCGTTCGTCCTGAACCCATAACAGGATTAAGAGACTGCAACATAATCCTAGTGCCAACCCGGCAATATTGATAGCCGAAAATCCTTTCTGCTTCCACAGATTCCTGAACGCAATTCTTATATAGTTTTTGATCATAATATTTTTTTAAACGACCAACCCGCCTTCACTTAGTTATGGCGGGCGAAGCGGTCATCCTCATTCCGATCTCAGACTTTTCGATGGGTTCATCATCGCGGCCCTGACGGATTGAAAACTGACAGTGAGCAAGGCGATTGCAATAGTCACGATAAAAACCAAAGCGAAAATCTCCCAATGAATATTAATACGATATGAATATGATTGCAGCCAGTTGTTCATTACCCACCAGGCGACCGGTGAGGCGATGAGAAATGAAAAAACTACGAGTTTGAGAAAATCACCTGAAAGCAGACGCGTAATATTTATAATGGAAGCGCCCAACACTTTCCTGATTCCAATTTCTTTGATCCTGTTTTCTGCCATAAAGCTGGCCAGTCCAAAAAGGCCAAGGCAGGAAATGAAGACCGTCAATCCTGCGAACAGCCCGGCGAGTGTGCCCGTTCTTTTTTCATTCGCAAATTTCCAGGTATATTCCTCATCAACGAAATTGTATTCGAATGGATATTGCGGATTGTATTTTTTGAATATCGATTCTGCCTTTTTCAGATTATCTGAAACAGCGTTGGCCGGATTGAGTTTGATATTCAGTATGTAGAATCCAAAACGATCCGGACCCTGAACCATCATTGGCGCTACCGGTAAATAGGGTGATTCGAGAATAAAATCTTTGATCACACCAACTATGTGCCAGCTTGATCCGTTCAACCCAACAGTTTTTCCAATGGGATCTTTCAGACGCATAATTTTTACCGCGGCTTCATTCAGCAACGCAGCAGTCGAATCCGTCGGATATTCACGAATATTGATGTCTCTTCCGGCAGACAGTGTTAAGCCCATAGTGGAAACAAAATTTTCATCTGTTCCCAGCATGATAAAATTGGTCTTTAAGTCAGCAGGCGTAGAACCCGGCCATTGCAATCCCCAGGTGTCCGCCCAATGCCTGGTCATCGGTCCGCTTGTCCGGTTAACCGATTTGGCGATGCCGTTACCAATCAATTCATTTTTTAGCAGCGGGAAATTCTTTTGAAGATCTCCCTGCATGTAAAAGTAAACCAGACGATCCTTGACATAGCCGGCATCCCGTGCCTGTGCAAAACGGAGTTGCCTTAATACTATAATCGTTGAGAAAATCAGGATAATCGCAAATGTAAATTGAAGCACGACCAGAATCTTACGCGGACTAGCTTCCTTTTTTCCAGCGGTAAATACACCCTTTAAAACTTTTACGGGTCGGAATGATGAAAGGTAAAAAGCCGGATAGCTTCCCGCGAGAAACCCAGTTACTAAAATAAATCCGATGGTTGCGACCCAGAAATTATAGTTGCTGAAATCGATAAAAAGTTTTTTATTGACGAGCAGATTAAATGGTCCCAGGCTAAGATGTACAATAAATAATGCAAGTATGCCCGCAATTAAACTGAATAAAAGAGATTCGGCAAGGAACTGGCAAATCAGATAGATCCTCGGCGCCCCGACTACTTTCCGGAGGCCGACTTCTTTCGCACGTTTTTCACTTCGCGCCGTGCTCAGGTTCATGAAATTGATGCAGGCGATCAGTAAAATAAATCCGGCGATGATCATAAATATCCGGACTATTTCAATTTGTCCGCCGCTGACTTTTCCATTTTCAAACCTGGAATAAAGATGCCATTTTGATGCGGGATGTCCGAATAATTCCGATGTGGACTGTGTCTTATCCTTCTGGGTATGATCAATAACCAGGTTTTTAATTTTTGCATTAAATGCAGTACCGCTGGTTCCCGGCTTTAAAGTGTAATACGTGCGAACAGAATTGTTTTGCCAGAATTTATCATCCCAGCCAATTTTATTCAGATATGCCCAAGGGAGGAGATAGTCAAATTTGAACTGGGTATTATCGGGAAGATCTTTCAATATCCCTTTAACTGTGAACAGGTCAACACTGTCAATTTTGATCTGTTTGCCGAATGCAGGCTGATTGCCAAATAATTTTTTGGCCATTGACTCTGTGATTACGATATCATTAGGACCGTTTAATGCAGTTTTTGGATTTCCTTCCAGCAAAGGAAAGCTGAACATCGTCAGAAATCCGCCATCTGTAAAATTGCCCGGCAGGTTAAAATGCCTGTCACCAACCGTAAAGAGAAAATTGATATTCAGCATGCGAACCGCATCTTCTATTTCAGGATATTCTGCTTTCAGGGTGGGGGCCAGGATTTTCGGGGTGTAGTTGAATGCATTCATCGCACCCCCGTCATTTTCTGATCTGTAGGTCAGGTAAAGTCTTTTTTCTTTAGTATGAAAACGGTCAAAGGCTAATTCATTCTGTATCCACAACCCAATTAGAATGGCACTTGCCATTCCAATTGCAAGGCCAAGGATATTTATGGCGGAAAAAATCCTGTTTCTCTTCAGGTTCCGAAACGCCACAATGAAAAAATTCCTGATCATAATGCCCGATCCTCCAGTCATGTGCCATAAAAGCATCTGGCTATAAATCAACCATATATGAGGGAACAACCTGGGGCAACTGCACGATTCCGTACGCTATCTGTACGATAACAGGGGCTTTTCTGATAAAATAAAAACTGCTCAAATACCTACCTTCGAAACATCAGCATGAATGCATTGAACGCTCAGATCAATTTCAATGGCCAGTTAACAGAACCAAATGAGCCGGTTGCCACCGCTTCCAACCGCAGTCTCCGTTATGGAGATGGACTCTTTGAGACTATGTACTGGAGCGGGGAAGAGATTATAAATCTGGAATTTCACCTCGACCGTCTTTTCCATGGTCTCTCAGTTTTGCAATTCGATTTATCCGGCGGTTTTACGAGAAGTTTCATATCCGGGGAAATAAATAGACTTTGTGTGTTTAACTCTAAATCGAGCCGCGCCCGTGTGAGGATGAATATTTACAGGGAAGACGGAAGCCGGATTCTTCCCTCTCAAAATAAGCCTGTGTTTATCATTGAATCATCCGATTTTCCCGATGAAAACGAAACACCGCTCCGTTTGACCATTTTCAAAGGCGACACAAAATCCACTGGTATACTCAGCAACCTGAAAACGAATAATTATCTTTTGAATATTGCCGCGATTCAGTCCGCAACTGCTAACGGATTTGATGATTCGCTGATCCTGAACAGCCGTGGAAATATTTGCGAGGCAAGTTCGAGTAACCTGTTCCTCGTTCAGAAAGGGATTCTGTTCACGCCAGCCCTAACCCAGGGTTGTGTAGCGGGAACAAAACGAAGAGAATTGCTGGAAATATTACCAACACTGGGCTACCAGGTCGAGGAAACAATCATTACGAAAGACATGGTATTTGAAATGGAAGAGGTATTTCTCACGAATGCCATCCGTGGGATCAGGCCGGTGATATGTATCGACAATACCTACTATTCCCGGGAACTGACGGGCACGCTTATACGAATTTTGAAGGGATTGAAACAATAAGTTCAGTTGGCAGTTGGCAGTTGTTTTACACTTCCACTCTTCCACACTTCCCACACTAATAAATCAGGCATGTATATTTTTATAAACCTCCAACAATAAGTCTACAGCCCGCCGTCCTTCCTCTCCCAGCGAAAGACTGAATTGATTAACATAAAGGTCAATATGCTGGCGCATAACAGATTCCTGCATTTCCTGCGAATGCCTGGTCACATATTCTGAAAGATCGGGATAGTAAGCCTCGGCAAAGCCCAGGCTATCACGGATAAGACGATCTACGTCCGCCCGTTCAGCCGCCGAGAAGGTATTCCTCATCACGATTCCTCCCAATGGAATGGGTGATTTTGTTTTTTGTTCCCAGTATTCTCCCAGGTCCATTTGCTTTATCAGTCCTTTCTGCATATAGGTAAACCGGTTTTCATGAATGATCACTCCGCAATCCACATCCCCGTTCAGCACCGCTTCCTCTATCTGCGAGAAGATCATAAATTTTTTTCTTTTTGCCTGCGGGAAAGCCAAACTGAACAGGAGATGCGCAGTGGTCTGTTCACCGGGAATCGCGACAGTCAGCTGGTTGATATCCTTAAGCAGAATATTATTTTTTGAAATCAGCAGCGGACCGACACCTTTCCCCAGGGCACCTCCGGAATCCAGCAGGGAATAATCGTTTTGCAGCAGGGGCCATACTCCATAACTGATTTTGCTGATATCCAGTTTTTTTTCCATGGCCCAGCGGTTCAGGGTCTGCACGTCTTCGAGCACGACTTCAAATTCAAAAGCGCCGGTATCTATTTTCCGGTTTACCAATGCATCAAAGATAAAAGTATCGTTGGGGCAGGGGCTAAATCCTAAAGAGAGTTTCATCGGCTTGTTCTAATTTTTGAATCAGGGAAACCAGCGTATCATTCAGACTTGTTATTGCTTCTTTTATTTTCCATCTTGTTTTGTCCCGTTCCCCAATCAGATTCGAAATGGTCCGGATCTGGAGAAAGGGAATATTTTCCATGAGGCAAACAAAATGCAGGGCTGCTCCTTCCATGCTTTCAACAACCGGCCCCGGGTTTCGTTGATAACCAGTAAAATTATCTGATTTGATTTCATTTACCGTAATACCTGCAGATTGGGGCAAATCCGTCCAATCCAGCAGTGCGCGATAGGGATTTATTAATTTCCCCTGATTGAAAGGAAACCGGTCAGGTGCAGCCAGCCCCATTTCAAATACATTCCTGAACCCATCTCTTTCCAGCACACCCAGGTCTGCGATTTGATCTGCCAGGATCGCAAAAGATTTGCCCAGATCTTCGTTTGAAACGGATCCGCCGATTCCCGCCTGAATAACCAGATCCGGGCGTCGCCTCTGTATCCTTTTTTGCAATGCATAGGCTGTCTGAAGCTGTCCGATTCCGCTGATCAACAATTCGGCTTCCCTGGTGTTATGTAGCTTGTGGCTGTTTTCCAGCCAGATGGCTGTTTCATTGATTTCAAATTCTGTCGCGGATACCAGGAGCGTGAGCATGTGCAAATATCCGGAAACCTGTCCAATACCTCCGAACCATTACCTTTGCAAAAATTTTCAGGAGATGGTCTTTCTCACCAGAATTGAACATTTTAATGCAGCGCATAAATTATATAATCCGGAGTGGGCGCGGGAAAAAAACGAAGCTGTTTTCGGAGCCTGTGCCAATGAAAACTGGCATGGACATAACTACGAATTGTATGTGACCATACAGGGAGAACCGGATCCGGATACCGGTTTCCTGATGGACGTCAAAAAGCTGAGTGAAATCATCAAGGAACATGTCACGGAAAAACTGGATCACAAAAATCTGAACGTGGAAGTCGACTTCCTGAGAGGAAAAATGTGTTCGACGGAAAATCTGATTATCGGGATCTGGCATCAGCTGGAAGGGCAACTGCCGGCATCCGTTAAACTGCATTCTATTAAATTGTATGAAACTCCACGCATCTTTGTGGAATATTTCGGTTAACCATTATGGAAAGAAAGGTAGCAATTTTCAGAAAAGAACATTTTAACGCAGCGCACCGGCTTTTTGTACCAGGCTGGACGGATGAACAAAACCTGGAGCAGTTTGGAAAATGTTCAAACCCGCATTATCACGGACACAATTATGAGCTGGTCGTGAAAGTAACGGGCACACCTGATCCCCGGACCGGTTATGTGATCAACCTGTCTATTCTTTCCTCAATTATTCAAAAACATGTTCTCGCCAGGTTTGATCATAAAAATCTGAACCTCGATACCCAGGAGTTTGCGCATCTGAACCCAACGGCTGAAAATATCGTATTTGTGATTTATGAAATCCTGCGCAAACAGCTCGAT
>Ga0163162_10002146_pt1 | contig 18506 bp, 20 predicted proteins | sample S55metaG_FD_115310 | JGI IMG/M metagenome (GOLD analysis project Ga0163162, IMG submission 115310) | Switchgrass rhizosphere microbial communities from Kellogg Biological Station, Michigan, USA - S5-5 metaG | ecosystem: Host-associated > Plants > Roots > Rhizosphere > Soil | place: USA...
CTCGCATGGCACTCTCACGCTAAGCCGCTCGCCAGCTGAGCGCAGCGGCTTCGCTCGCAGCGATGGCAATGGTCGAAAGCTGCCTTTTGTGATCGTCTGCTTTAGCCGAAAGATATTAGTTTGAGATAAATTATATTTATAATCGTTAGGGTTACCTGGCGTGACTGTGAACCAAGAAAGTGAGCTGGCGAGGGTGGGGCAAAAATGGGGCAAACTGTACTCCAATCCATGCCATTCAATGCCAGTCATGCGTTTTTGCATACAGTAGTGATATACGCTAAGCCTCAATAAACAAAGGGGTTTGGGTTCGAAATATTCCAGCACAATCGGAGTGTGTAGAAAGGACGTACTGCTATTCGATCTGCGTCGGCCTGGTGTCCTTTAGTACATAGGCTTGGCCGGCGGCGTCCATGACGCATTTATTCGGTTGCTACCTAAAATTTGACTGAGTTGATCGAGCTCTTCTTCTGAAACAGGTAGCAAATGTTTGTGAAGCCCTATCATTAATTGGCTTGACGAGGGTGTTTCTGCGAAGGTTAACCCCATCCAGAATAATGCTAGATTTTTATCACGTGTGACCAAGGCCACCTTTTTCTCAGGAGCTTGTGTCTGCATAGTGTTAGCCAATCCGATTAAGAATAGGTCGTACATAGAGTTATACGCGTCCTGTTCTGAATAATTAGGTTTTGGCTTTAAGAGCTTCTGTGCTGGATTGAATTTTTGAGTTCCAGCGGATGCGCTTAGAATTGCTAGAAACGCAATATGGCTAAGAGAAATTCCTTCATTTTTTGCTATCTCAGCCATCGCTTTCCACAGCTTCACCCGTTTCCCACGAGCAGGTAAGTTTATTACCAGTGGGGCGAGCTTTGTAAGGAGCCTCACGCCGTCGTTGAAATAGGCGCGAAACGAATCTGCGAGCTCATATATGTAGTTGAGGTCGGCGTCTGCCTTTGGCCAGATCTTTATATGCGGTAGGGCATTAGAGATTGAGCGGTAAGCAGCATCATGCTGTTCTTTGATTTTTTCAGAGGTGGGCAGGCGTCTTTCATTGCTCTCTAAAGCGTAAGAAATGGTGTGGATTGTACAAGAGCATTTATCGTCGATTAAGTAATCTATGAAATCATCATCTGCTCTGTTGGCTGGATGATGATTTCCATTTTTGAATCGTGCATTAATTTCGGAGACAATGTTTCTGTCGGCGATGATATGACTTTCGGAGAAGGTGTGGATGAGCGGTACCCAGCCTCCTGTTACAAGTGCAAGGCATGAATTGCTCAGGGTAGGGGAGACAGTAAAGTTTGCCATGAAACTATTCCCCACTGGCGGGAACTTATCATCCCAAGAGGGTTTGCTGGCAATTTTTCCGTAAATACGAAGGGTTATATCTTTAGAGTCTACATACTGTAGCCAGTCGTCTAAGTTAAGAGGTTGTGCTTGAACCTCTTTGAATTGCACATGGCCGGTGGAGCCTGTTTTTTCACACTTTATGGGGAGTTTGAAAAATAAATCGGTTGGGTAATAGTCTTTATGCATCTATCTGGCGAGCCTCGTAGGTTTACGCTTTGCTATCCCGGGCATGCGTGTTGAGAGGCGCAGAGTGAGGATTGCGAACGTTTTTGGTAGGTTAGAGGTTTACCATAGCGTAAAGGTAACGAGAGTAGATAGGTGTGAAGAAGCAAAAAACTCGGTTATTGTGGAGCTGTAGGGGTCGCTTGCCCCATACCAATTTTTGTACCAATGGGGGTGTTTTCTACAGAGTAGACGGGGCCTCCAGAGTGCTGAAGTGCCCGGTTTCCCTACTCCGCATCACCTAGCGCTACCCTCGACTAATCGCGGTGTAATTCTGTTCCAGGGACATGAAACTACCTGTGGGGATTTTCGCAAAGGGCAAGGGTACGGTGGCGGACACAACCCTGCAAGTTCGGTGTAACGGGATTATTCGTCGCGGCCTTCCATCATGGTGCGTTTGAGCATCACATAAACCGCGCCGGCACCGCCGTGTTTGGCCTGGCACGAGCAGAAACCCAGCACTTGGGCATGCTGGCGCAACCAGGTGTTGACGTGGCTTTTGATCATCGGTCGCTTGCCGTCCAGGCGTACAGCCTTGCCGTGGGTGACGCGCACGCAGCGAATTTCGAACTTGGTCGCTTCGGCAAGAAAAGCCCACAAGGTCTCGCGTGCCTTTTCCACGCTCATGCCGTGCAGGTCGAGACTGCCTTCGAACGGGATCTGCCCGACCTTGAGCTTGCGCATCTGGCTTTCTTGCACGCCGTCGCGCGACCACATCAATTCGTCTTCCGGGCCGACATCAATCACAAACTGATCGGACAACCCATCAACGGTAGCGGTATCGATGCGCACGGTGGCGGACTGGCGCAGCTTGGCGATCTGTGCGCGGTCAGCCTTGGGTTTGCCGGTGTCGGCGCGGTCGTGCTTGATCGGCTTGACGCCTTGGATCGCACTTTTGAACAGGGAAAAATCGTCGTCTTGCATGTCAGCCTCCGCGAAGGGCGGCCAGTTTACCCAAGTCGAAACAAAACGGCCCGGCAAAAAGCCAGGCCGGTGAGTCAGTCGTGTTTTTTCATCAGGTGCGGGGACATGTTCAGTTCCCGCGATTGCCGTGCGCGACGGCGGCAGCGACGCCACAGGGCGACACCGAAATACAGAAACAACAAACCGACCGCCAGAATGATCGCCGAGCCCATCGGCGTAGCGTTCAAGTCACCGAGCGCCGGCGGTCGCCCGAGCAGGCTGGCCGCCCCGGCCATCGCCAGCAGCACACCGAACGTGGCCAGAATGGCCGCAATCGCCGCGCCAAATCGAAAACGCCAGTTGCTTTGGCCTTTGGGCCGCAAGCGGCGTGCGTCAAATCCATCGGATAACTTCATTCCGACCTTCCTCAATGGGTATCGGCCCTTCGACCGGGAGTTGACCGGGTTGTTCCTGAGGCTATGGCATTTGCGGCAAATGAGAGGGTTTTGCGGATGAGCGGCGCCGTGAGCCGCTCATCAGAGCAGATCAGATCAGGTCTTGAGTCAGTGCGAGCGTGGCGAAATTGTCCGCCATGATCGCCAGTTCGGCTTCCTGCACGACGGCAGCGCTGAGCACGCGGCCCTTGAACGGCAGGTCGCGGGTCGCGCAGGCGTCTTCCACCAGGGTGCAGCGGAAACCCAGATTCTTCGCCGCACGCACAGTGGTGCTGACGCTGGAATGACTCATGAAGCCGCAGACAATCAAGTCCAGCGAGCCAAGGTTTTGCAGGCGATCGAGCAACTCGGTGCCATGGAACGCACTCGGCAGCAATTTGCCGATGATGGTTTCATCACCCTGCGGCTCCAGGCCCGGGATGAATTCGCCGCGTTCGCCCTGCGGGTCGAACAGGCCACCGACGGTGCCGAGATGACGCACGTGCACGATCGGCCGACCGGCTGCACGGGCTGCGGCAACCACTTGTTTGATGTTCGCGACGGCCGCGTCCATGCCGCTCAGGGCCAGCGGGCCACTGAGATACTCTTTCTGGGCATCGATGATGACCACGGTGGCATGGCTCAGTGTGGCCGCTGCGTAACCGCGACCGCTGAGTTGAAACATCGTTGTTGGAACTGACATGCTGGGGCTCCTTGGGGTGGGGCTTTTGCGACATTGTCCTCTGGCTGAGCGGTTCTGTGAATCGCTACCATCGTAGGCACCGTCGTTAGTGGCTTGCAGCCTTGTCAAGTTACACGTTCTGTTCAATAGCCGATGCAAAAAACAGAAAACTCCTACCGTCGTCCGGATGATTTTCCTGCGTCGTCGTGGCGCGTTTTGGCTGGTAGAATTGCCAGTCGTTTTTTCTGGAGTTCTGCCCCGTGATCACTTCCCGACTTCGTACCCTGCGCGACCACATCCGTTGGGCCGTCAGCCGCTTCCATGGGGAGGATCTGTTTTTCGGTCATGGCACCGACAATGCCTGGGACGAAGCCCGGCAACTCGTGCTCGGTGCATTGCACCTGCCATGGGAAATCGCCGACAGCTACCTCGATTGCGCGCTGGAAGACGATGAGTTGGTCAATCTGCAACGTCTGCTCAAGCGTCGTATCGAGGACCGCATTCCGACCGCTTACCTGTTGGGCGAGGCGTGGTTCTGCGGTATGTCGTTCATTGTTGACGAGCGTGTGTTGATCCCGCGCTCACCGATTGGCGAACTGATCGAAAATCACTTTGCGCCGTGGATCGGCACCGAGCCGGCGCGGATTCTCGACCTGTGCACCGGTTCCGGTTGCATCGGCATTGCCTGCGCCTACGAGTTCCAGAACGCCGAAGTGGTGCTGGCCGACCTGTCGTTCGAAGCACTGGAAGTGGCCAACCAGAACATCGAGCGGCATGGCGTTGATGAGCGTGTGTACACCGTGCAGGGCGATGGTTTCGATGGTTTGCCGGGTCAGCGCTTCGACCTGATCGTGTCGAATCCGCCTTACGTGGATGCAGAAGATTTCGCAGATATGCCGGATGAGTATCAGCATGAACCGGAGCTGGGTCTGGCGTGTGGCGATGATGGTTTGAATCTGGTTCGGCGGATGCTGGCTGAAGCAGCGGATCCCCTGACCGAGAAGGGCTTGCTGATTGTCGAAGTGGGCAACAGTCAGGTGCACGTTGATGCGCTGTACCCGGAAGTGGATTTCGCCTGGCTCGAATTCGAACGCGGCGGGCACGGCGTGTTCATGCTGACGGCGGAACAGTGCCGTGATCATCAGGCCTTGTTCGCCTCCCGCGTCTAATCGGCCGATCGTTCCCACGCTCTGCGTGGGAATGCCTCAATGGACGCTCTGCGTCCGCTGTTGAGACGCGGAGCGTCCCGGGCTGCATTCCCACGCGGAGCGTGGGAACGATCAAGCAGGTCTGGTGTACGACACAAATCCTGTGGGAGCGAGCCTGCTCGCGAATAGCCGCGACGCGGTCTCAAGCCATCAGCGGTGCGTGGCAATCCAGATCAACAGCCCTGCCTGAAACACCGCAAACGCCACCAGACAGGTAATGGTGAAGCGCAACCCGGCGTCTTCACGCTTGAACTTGCTGACCTTGTCTTCCTGCTTCTTCAGCTTCACTTCCTGCTCGGCCAGATTCTGTTCGGCCTGCTGAAGCATCTGCGCCGCTTCAAGAATTTCGACGATCTGCAGCTTTTCGCTGTTCCAGTCGCCGAGCAATTCGCCAACCTGCACTTCCTTGACGCTGCCCTTCAAATGCTGGGCATCGGCGTACACCACATCAAAGCCGTGCACGCGCAGGAAATGATCGCGACGCAGACGCGTGTCTTCGTTCAGCGCGTCCTTGTTGTTCAAGTCCATGCCGTCGACGGTGTAGGTCGGCCAACGTTTTTTCGCCCAATTGATGCCTTGCGCGGCCATGTATCGGCCAATGCCACGGTTCATCGGTTCGATCTGCAGGCCGCTGTCGGGGCCGAAGTGCACACGCTTGGTGGTGTGATCAACCCACACGTCCAACTGATTCTGCTCTTTGCGCACGCGCTGGCCCGGCAGTTTGATCGCCATGCGCATCAGGCTTTTTTCTTTGCTGTTGCGCTCGGCATAGCCGAATTCGACGAAGCGCAAAGGGCGGCCGCCGGTGTTGCGGTCGGTTTGCAGCGGGGCCAGGCGGAGCATCTTGTGGTGCTCGACATGGACATCCGCCCACGGCAGCTCGACCGCTGGCGGTGTGTCTTTTTCAGCGGTGGTGTCGGGTGAAGTCTGGGTATCAGTCATAACGGCGAGATCCTGTCCAAGCCCTGCTTGCCGCCAGCCATTGCGCTGGCGACAAAGGCTTATCGGCCGTTTTTTGCAGGACTGGAGGGCAAACAACGGTTAACGGGTGCGAAGTCCGTCAATAAACTCGATGATTTTGCTACCCAGTTCCGCCGCCAGTGGCAAATTCGGATCCTTGTACGAGGCCAATTGCCGCTTCATATCGTTGTGGACGATGCGCATGACGTGGTTCATGCCCTCGATCACCGCCAGTTCGGCGTCGGGTTTGGCGGCTTTCAGCGCCTGCGCATCGCCAACGCCGACCTGCATGTCGTTACTGCCCTGAACAATCAGTGCCGGCATCTGCAATTGCGCGAACGCTTTTGCCGGATCCTGACGGAACAGTGAAATCAGATACGGCTGCACGCTCGGGCGGAAAATTACCTGCAACGGCTGCGGCACATTGTCGTCGGTGTTGCCGGCCTTGAGGCTGTCGAGCAGTTCGTTACTGCGCAGCATCAGCGGCGGCGGCAAGCTGCGGGCCAGTTGCTCGCGGATCACTTGGTCGACCGGCCGAGCACTGCCGGACAGGGAAATCACCGCCGCTGCATCGACTTTCTGCGCAGCGAGGCTGGCAATCAGCGCACCTTCACTGTGGCCCAGCAGGATCAGCTTGCCGAAACGCGGATCGGCCTTGAGCTTTTGCCCCCACGCCACCGCGTCTGCCGCATAGGCCTCCACCGACAAATTGCGCTCATCCGGGGTCGCCGCCAAGCTCGCCGCAACACCGCGTTTGTCGTAGCGCACGCTGGCGATATTGTGTTTGGCCAGCACCCACGCCAGGCGCTTGAGGCTGTCGTTGCGCCCGCCGTCGGGGTTGTTTCCGTCGCGATCCGTAGGACCTGAGCCAGAAATGATCAGGACAACCGGCACCGGACTGTCGGATTTTGGCAGCAACAACGAGCCGAAAAGCTCACCGGTGCCGGTATCCAATGTCACCGGGCGTTGTAGGACCGTCGCTTGGGCAAAGCCCGTAAAGAGGGTAAGACTCAAGATCAAAACTCGCAGCATCATCACGCCATCATTCGCCAAGGTGCCGGTTGGACTCGCCAGCACCACTAAGGTTCGAGGATGAACTACTCGGTTAGCCTGCGTATACTGGCGCGCATCACGAATTTGGGTTTGATTTCACGGAGCGTCCTGCATGTCCGGCAATACCTACGGCAAGTTGTTCACTGTCACCACCGCTGGCGAAAGCCATGGTCCGGCGTTGGTCGCCATTGTCGACGGCTGCCCGCCGGGCCTGGAGATCTCCCTCGAAGACCTGCAGCGCGACCTCGATCGCCGCAAGCCCGGTACCAGCCGCCACACCACCCAGCGCCAGGAAGCCGACGAAGTCGAAATCCTCTCTGGCGTGTTCGAAGGGCGCACCACCGGTTGCTCGATCGGCCTGCTGATCCGCAACACCGACCAGAAGTCCAAGGACTACTCGGCGATCAAGGATCTGTTTCGCCCGGCTCACGCCGACTACACCTACCACCACAAGTACGGTGAGCGCGACTACCGGGGCGGTGGCCGCAGCTCGGCGCGCGAAACCGCGATGCGCGTGGCCGCCGGTGCGATCGCCAAGAAATATCTGGCCACCCAAGGCATCGTCATTCGTGGCTACATGAGCCAGCTCGGCCCGATCGAAATCCCGTTCAAGACCTGGGACTCGGTGGAAGAGAACGCGTTCTTCAGCCCGGATCCGGACAAGGTTCCGGAACTGGAAGCCTATATGGACCAGTTGCGCCGCGACCAAGACTCGGTCGGGGCGAAGATCACCGTGGTTGCCGAAGGCGTGATGCCAGGCCTGGGCGAGCCGATTTTCGACCGTCTCGACGCCGAACTGGCCCATGCGCTGATGAGCATCAACGCGGTCAAAGGCGTGGAAATCGGTGCCGGATTCGCTTCGGTTGCCCAGCGTGGTACCGAACACCGCGATGAAATGACTCCGGAAGGTTTCCTCAGCAACAATGCGGGCGGCATCCTCGGCGGTATCTCGTCCGGTCAGCCGATTGTTGCCCATTTGGCGCTGAAGCCGACGTCGAGCATCACCACCCCGGGCCGTTCGATCGACATCCACGGCAACCCGGTCGACGTGATCACCAAGGGCCGTCACGACCCATGCGTCGGCATTCGTGCCACGCCGATCGCCGAAGCGATGATGGCCATTGTGCTGATGGATCACTTGCTGCGTCACCGTGGCCAGAACGCCGATGTGCGCGTGAGCACGCCGGTGCTGGGTCAGCTTTGATGGCGGGCTCTAAAGCCGTCGCGGCATAACCGTGGCGGCGCTCCCTTACTGGCGGCTGTCCAGTTTCTATCTGTTCTATTTCGCCTTGCTCGGTTCGACGGCGCCGTTTCTGGCGCTGTATTTCGATCACCTCGGCTTCAGTCCGGCGCGAATCGGTGAACTGGTTGCCATCCCGATGCTGATGCGCTGCGTGGCGCCGAACATCTGGGGCTGGCTCGGTGATTACACTGGTAGACGCCTGGCCATCGTGCGCTTTGGCGCGGTGTGCACGTTGCTGACATTCTCGTTGATTTTTGTCAGCAAGACCTACGCCTGGCTGGCGATGGTCATGGCGTTGCACGCATTCTTCTGGCACGCAGTGCTGCCGCAGTTCGAAGTCATCACGCTGGCGCATTTGCAGGGGCAGACCTCGCGTTACAGCCAGATCCGTCTGTGGGGCTCGATCGGTTTCATCATCACCGTGGTCGCGCTGGGGCGGCTATTCGAATGGCTGAGTCTCGACATCTACCCGGCGGCGCTGGTGCTGATCATGGCCGGCATCGTCCTCAGCAGTCTGTGGGTGCCGAACGCGCAACCGCCGCAAGGCAATTGGCCGAACGGCGAGGGCTTCCTCAAGCAACTGCGCAATCCCGGCGTGCTGGCGTTTTACGCTTGTGTCGCGCTGATGCAGATGAGCCACGGCCCGTATTACACCTTTCTGACCTTGCACCTTGAGCGCCTCGGCTACACACGCGGCACGATCGGCATGCTCTGGGCCGTGGGTGTGGTGGCCGAAGTGCTGATGTTCATGGCAATGAGCCGGATTCTTGCGCGGTTTTCCCTGCGCCGCGTGCTGATGGCGAGTTTTCTGCTGGCGGCGCTGCGCTGGTTGCTGCTAGGTTCGTTCGCCGAGTTTCTGTGGGTGTTGCTGTTCGCGCAGATTCTGCACGCGGCGACCTTCGGCAGTTTTCACGCCGCTGCCATCGCCTTCGTGCAACGTAGCTTCGGCGCCCGCCAGCAAGGGCAGGGCCAGGCGTTATACGCAGCACTGGCCGGTACCGGCGGTGCGCTCGGCGCGTTGTATTCCGGCTACAGCTGGAATGCCCTCGGCGCAACATTGACCTTTAGTATTGCCAGTCTCGCGGCGCTCGCTGCTGCCGTTATCATTGCCACACGTATGCAAGAGGACAGGCCATGAGCCTTACGCGTGAACAACTCGCCCAGCAAATCGTCGATGCCGGGCGCTTTCTTTATGGTCGCGGCTGGTCGCCGGCCACCAGCAACAACTATTCGACACGCCTGTCGGCCAGCGAAGCGTTGCTGACCGTGTCCGGCAAGCACAAAGGTCAGTTGGGTCTGGACGATGTGCTCGCCACCGACCTTTCCGGCAACAGTCTGGAACCGGGCAAAAAGCCCTCTGCCGAAACCTTGCTGCACACCCAGCTCTATAGCTGGCGTCCAGAGATCGGTGCGGTGCTGCACACCCATTCGGTGAACGCCACGGTGTTGTCGCGCCTGACCCCGGAAGACTTTATCGAGTTCGAAGATTACGAACTGCAAAAAGCCTTCAGCGGCATCTCGACCCACGAATCACGGGTGCGCGTGCCGATTTTCGACAACGATCAGGACATTGCGCGCCTCGCCGCCAAGGTGCAGCCTTGGCTCGACACCCATCCCGATTGCGTCGGTTATCTGATTCGCGGTCACGGCCTCTACACCTGGGGTTCGCAGATGAGCGACGCGCTGCGGCAGATCGAGGCCTTTGAATTTCTGTTTGAATGCGAGTTGAAAACCCGCAGCGTCATGAACCGCCAAGGCTGACTTCACCAGAAGTAGCCCATTTGCCTGATGAAATGCTGTGCCCGACCGGTCTGCAAGAACCGGACGGCAAGGCCGATACCGAGGAATTGCCCCAATGAGCAGCCTGTCCGTCTATCACGTTTCCAGCCCTGAGATTCCGAACAAGGTGCTGACCCACTTTGAAGACATCGCCTCGACCCTGGCCGAGCAGGGCGTGCGCTTCGACCGCTGGCAAGCCGCCGCAAAAATCCAGCCTGGCGCTACCCAGGAAGAGGTGATCAGTGCTTATAAAGAGCAGATCGACAAGCTGATGACCGAGCGCGGTTACATCACTGTCGACGTCATCAGCCTGAACAGCGATCACCCGCAAAAAGCCGAACTGCGCGCCAAGTTCCTTGAAGAACATCGCCATGGCGAAGACGAAGTCAGATTTCTCGTCGCCGGCCGTGGCCTGTTTACTCTGCACATCGACGATTACGTCTACGCCGTGCTGTGCGAGAAGAACGACCTGATTTCGGTGCCGGCCGGCACCAAGCACTGGTTCGACATGGGCGAGCATCCGCACTTTGTCGCGATCCGTCTGTTCAACAACCCGGAAGGCTGGGTTGCCAACTTCACCGGCGAAGACATCGCCGGTCGTTTCCCGCGTCTGGAGGACTGATTCGATGTCGATCAAAGCCATTGTCACTGACATCGAAGGCACCACCAGCGCAGTGAGTTTCGTGTTTGACGTGCTGTTTCCGTACGCGGCCAAACATTTGCCGGAATTCGTGCGCCAGAACGCCGAACGCGCCGATGTTGCCGAGCAACTCGACGCCGTGCGCCGTGACAGCGATGCGCCGCAGGCCGATGTTGAACGTGTTGTTGAAATTCTCTTGAGCTGGATCGAGGAGGATCGCAAAGCCACGCCGCTCAAGGCTCTGCAAGGCATGGTCTGGGCCCAGGGTTATCACGCCGGGCAGTTGAAGGGGCATGTTTACCCGGATGCCGTTGAAGCGCTGCAGCGCTGGCATGCTGCCGGTTATCAACTGTTTGTGTACTCGTCGGGCTCGATTCAGGCGCAGAAACTGATTTTCGGCTGCTCGGAGGCGGGGGATCTGACCTCGCTGTTCAGCGGCTATTTCGACACGACGTCGGGGCCTAAGCGTGAGGCGCAGTCGTACACCAATATTCAGAAAGCCATCGGCGTTGAACCGCAGGAGATTCTGTTCCTCTCGGACATCGTTGAAGAGCTGGACGCTGCGCAATCTGCCGGCCTGCAAACCTGCGGCCTGGCCCGTGAAGGCGGGGAGCTGGGGAGCCATCTCACCGTCGACACCTTCACCGGCATCGAACCCGAAGCCTTCTGACCTCACCGATCTAGTGTGGGAGCGAGCCTGCTCGCGAAAGCGTCCGTTCAGCCAGCATTTTCAGTAGCTGACACAGCCTATTCGCGAGCAGGCTCGCTCCCACAGGTTTTGCATAAACCACAAAAAAACAGGCCGTGAAGCGCATGCTCCACGGCCTGTTTTGTTTAAAGCGGTTTATGCGTTACAGCGAGTGATACGTCGGCAGCGCAAAACGCTGCTGGCTCTGCAGCATGGCAATTTGCGGCAGTTCACTGGCTTGTTCAGCCAGGTCACGACGAATTGCACTGATCGCCCACGACAGTTGGTCGCCGGCATGCAGTTGCTGATAAGTCAGTGCGCGTTTAAACACTTTGCCGTCGCTGCTGCGCAGGGTCAGCAGGATCCCGCCATCGGGACGCGGCGCGGTGGTGACGTCGAAGTTGGAGAACAGGGAGGTAAATTTTTCTTGGATCAGGCTCATGTCTTTCAGCTCCGTATGCACTTGAATGGCAAGCATGCAGAGGAGGTTGCAGCGATTGTGCCAGCATTTGAAAATAAAAAATCCCTTATAAATCAGCAGCTTAAAAATTAAGAAAATTCAGGTCGTCGTGCAAACTGCATGAATGGCCATCGTGCATCCTGCATTTTGCGGGATCATTGTCTATTCGACGGAACCAATCGTCGCCCCGGCGATCATCTTCGCGCCCGCCAAGTCAGCGGATACAAAACATTGCAAAAACCGCGTGTACAGCGCGAGAAGCGCTGACGTATTTTCGATCTCGACCTGCGCTTGAACGCGTCGGTTGCATCAAGCCAAAGCCCGAAAAATAAAAACATCGATCTGCACGTCAAGGTCGAACGGGGAGCTTCCATGAGTCACGCGCCAAGCGACACGATTACCTGGGGCATGATGCTCCGCAAACTGCCGATGATCGCCAAGGCCATCCCACGGGTGGTCAAAGGCATGAAGGTGGCCAACGTCACGGATCCGACCCAAAGCTGTGGCCTTGGCTGGACGTTCGAACAAGCAGCCCTGCGCAACCCCGACGGCCCGGCGTTACTGCACGGCGACGTGGCGCTGACGTATGCACAGGTCAACCAGTGGGCCAACCGCATCGCTCACTATTTGAACGGGCAAGGCATCGGCAAGGGCGACGTGGTGGCGGTGTTCATCGAAAACCGCCCGGAACTGCTGGTAACCATTCTGGCGCTGGCCAAGGTCGGCGCGGTCAGCGCGCTGCTCAATACCTCACAAACCCGCGACACATTGATCCACAGTGTGAACCTGGTGGCGCCGGTGGCGATTGTCGTTGGCGATGAACTGGTTCCAGCTTATGCGGCGATTCGTGATCAAGTGACGATTGCCGCGCCACGCACCTGGTTCGTGGCAGATCAGGACACTTACAGCCATCCGGGCATTGCGCCCGAGGGCTACGTCAATCTGATCAGCGCCAGTGCCGATGCCTCCAGCGAAAATCCACCGAGAAGCCAGCAGATCTTCTTCGACGATCCGTGTTTCTACATCTACACCTCCGGCACCACCGGGCTGCCGAAGGCCGGGGTGTTCAAGCACGGGCGCTGGATGCGCAGCTCTGCCAGCTTCGGCATGATCGCCCTCAACATGGGCCCCGACGACGTCGTCTATTGCACCTTGCCGCTGTACCACGCCACCGGTCTCTGCGTGTGCTGGGGTTCGGCGGTCAATGGCGCCTCGGGTTTCGCGATCCGCCGCAAGTTCAGCGCCAGTCAGTTCTGGAATGATGTGCGCCGCTACCGCGCGACCACCCTCGGTTACGTCGGCGAGTTGTGCCGATATCTGGTCGATCAACCGGCCACCGCCGATGACAGTCGTCACGATGTGCGCAAGCTGATCGGCAACGGCCTGCGCCCCGGTGCCTGGGCCGAGTTCAAGACGCGTTTCGGCGTCGAGCACATTTGTGAGCTGTACGCGGCGAGCGACGGCAACATCGGGTTCACCAACATTCTCAACTTCGACAACACCATCGGTTTCTCGCTGATGGCCTGGGAGTTGGTGGCCTACGACCATGTCAGCGGTGAACCGGTCCGCAGCCCTGACGGTTTCATGCGCAAGGTTGGCAAGGGCGAGCAGGGCTTGCTGCTGGCGCGGATCGACGAAAAGGCGCCGCTGGACGGCTACACCGATCCGCAAAAAACCGCCAAAGTTGTCCTTCATGACGTGTTTAGCAAAGGCGATCGTTTTTTCAACACTGGCGATCTGCTGCGCAACATCGGTTTTGGTCACGCCCAATTTGTTGATCGGCTCGGTGATACCTATCGCTGGAAAGGCGAAAACGTCTCGACCACCGAGGTCGAAAACCTTCTGCTGCAACACCCGCAGATTTCCGAGGCGGTGGCCTATGGCGTGGAGATCCGCAACACCAACGGCCGCGCCGGCATGGCGGCAATCACGCCGGCGGAATCCCTCGCGACGCTGGATTTCGCCGAGTTGCTGACCTTTGCCCGGGAGCGCATGCCTGCCTACGCCGTGCCGTTGTTTCTGCGAGTGAAGGTAAAAATGGAAACCACCGGCACGTTCAAATACCAGAAAACCCGATTGAAAAATGAAGGCTTCGACCCCGGCCAGGCGGGTGACGATCCGATTTACGCTTGGCTGCCTGGCACGCAGACTTACGTTCGAGTTACCCATGAGGTGTTGGCGGAAATTCATCAGGGCAAGCATCGTTATTGAATCTGGCTATGGCGCGACTTGAGAAAAAGGGGGTGACAGCCAGCGTCTCGCTCGGGAAACTGTCGACTTTCCGATAGACCGAAAGTGGAGTTGCCCCATGTCCGACCAAAGCCGCCAGATGACCCCTGAAGAAGCTGCCGAATTCACCGAGCAGGTTTTCAACAAGGCGCGCGACGGTGATGCCGAGATGCTTGATCGCCTGGTCACGGCCGGTTTGCCAGTCAACCTGAAAAACAGCAAGGGTGACACACTGCTGATGCTGGCCAGTTACTACGGCCATGTCGATGCGGTGAACGTACTGCTTAAACACAAGGCTGACCCGGAAATGCGCAATGGCAACGGCCAGAGCCCGATTGCCGGTGCGGCGTTCAAAGGCGATCTGGCGGTGGTCAAGGCGTTGGTCGAGGCGGGCGCGGAGATTGAAGGCTCGTCGTTCGATGGACGTACGGCGTTGATGATGGCGGCGATGTTCAACCGCGTTGCAATCGTTGATTACCTGATCAGCAAAGGCGCCAACGCGCAAGCCAAGGACGCCAACGGCGTGACGGCGCTGGACGCTGCACGGACGATGGGCGCGGTTGATACCACTGCGCAGTTGGAAAAGCTGTCGGGCTGAAATCCCTTCTGATGGACTGTGGCGAAGGGGAGAATGCGCTATCCTTCGCGCCCTCGAAATTTACCTTCGCCACAGGATCCGCCCTCATGAAAGCCGCACTCGTCGAACTCATCAGCAAAATCAGCTCCGGCTGCATGGGCGAGGACGAGATCGTGAAAGTCGCCGACGAAGCGGCACAGGCCTACGCCGATGCCGATGTCTTTCTGACCGCCAATCCGGACATCAACTACGACGACACTTTCCCGATTCCGTTGGGCGAGTGGGTTGTCGTCGGCAGCCTGCCGGAAACCGTGCTGTTCCAGGCTGACACCTACGTCGACCTGTTCGCGCAGATCGTTGCCTCGTTCGGTCCGGGTGTGGATTTCAACCTCAAGCCCAAGCAACTGGCCAAGACCGAAGCCCTGACTGCACTGAACCGTATCCAGGTGCAAATGAGCAGCATGAATAAGGAAAACGGCGGCTACACGCTGATGAACTTCAGTCAGTTGCTCGACGACGAACTGCAAATGGTGCTGGTCTTCGGCAACGACGTGCCGCGCGTGCTGGAGTTGTGCGCCGAAGTCGGCATCACCGCTGCACCCGCGCTGGAGGCGTTGAAGATCGCCGTTCACGTCTGAACGCAATAAAAGGGAACCCTGCGCGCGACCGTCTATCCTAAAAGTGCATGCCACTATTCTGGAGCGACACCATGGGTTCCACGTTCAACGGTCTGATTGGCCTGATCATCCTTGCCCTCGACATCTGGGCCATCATCAATGTTCTGAAAAGCGGCGCGACCACCGGGATGAAAATCGTCTGGGTGCTGCTGATCATCCTCCTGCCGGTACTGGGCCTGATCATCTGGGCAATCGCCGGACCACGCGGCAACGTGCGGATCTGATAACACCGCATTACCCGTGTGGGAGCGAGCCTGCTCGCGAAAGCGCTAGATCAGTCACCGACAATGTTGACTGGTACGCCGCCTTCGCGAGCAGGCTCGCTCCCACATGGGATTGTGGTTTGCCGATGAAGTGAGGTTCGACCTGTCATCTTCGGCAACGTAGAATGCGCGCCTTTCCCGGGCAATCGTCCCCACGATTGGCGCCCGCGCATTCATCGGAGCACTTGACCATGACCGTCACCAAAACCAGCGAGTACCTGGAAACCCTCTACGAAGGCTACGGCCAGCGTTTTCGCATGGAAAAACTGCTGCACGAAGTGCGCACCGAACACCAGCACCTGGTGATTTTCCAGAACCCGCGCATGGGGCGTGTAATGGCGCTGGACGGCGTGATCCAGACCACCGAAGCCGACGAATTCATCTACCACGAAATGCTCACTCACGTGCCGATCCTCGCCCACGGCAGCGCCAAGCGCGTGTTGATCATCGGTGGCGGTGACGGCGGCATGCTCCGCGAAGTGACCAAACACGCCGGTGTCGAGCACATCACCATGGTCGAGATCGACGGCACCGTGGTCGACATGTGCAAAGAGTTCCTGCCGAACCACTCCAGCGGCGCCTACGACGATCCACGTCTGAACCTGGTGATCGACGACGGCATGCGTTTCGTCGCCACCACCACGGAAAAGTTCGACGTAATCATCTCTGACTCCACCGATCCGATCGGCCCGGGCGAAGTGTTGTTCTCGGAGAATTTCTACCAGGCCTGCCATCGCTGCCTGAACGAGGGCGGCATCCTCGTGACCCAGAACGGCACGCCGTTCATGCAGATCGACGAAGTGAAAACCACTGCCGGTCGCTTGAAAAGCCTGTTCCCGGACTGGCACTTCTATCAAGCCGCAGTGCCGACCTACATTGGCGGCTCGATGACCTTCGCCTGGGGCTCGACCAACCCGGCCTACCGCAAGCTCAGCCGTGAAACCCTGCAACAGCGCTTCATCGGCAGCGGCATCGTCACCCGTTACTACAACCCGGAAATCCACATCGGCGCGTTCGCCTTGCCGCAATACGTGCTGCAGGCGATCAACAAGCCAAGTAACGACTAAAGGACACTGCAATATCCCTGTGGGAGCGAGCTTGCTCCGGGCGGCGTTCCGACGAAGGCGTCAGGTCAGTCAAAAAATATGTCGACTGGACAGGCCCTTTCGCGAGCAGGCTCGCTCCCACATTTGTTTGCTCCACACGCTAGATGTCGTTTTTTTCATCTTTGTCCGCTGTAATCCTTTTGAACCAACTTTCGGCGTATACAGTCGAGATAGGTGTAAGCCCATTTGCGGGTTTGATCGAGGAGGCACCGATGCAAAAGTGGAAAGTCACTTTCGTGGACGATCATGGTGAAATTGTCGATGAGGTGTTCGAGCGCGCGGAATGCCCCAGTGACGATGAGGCCGCTCGATTGATCAAGGCACGGCTTCTGCCCGTCGCCGCCGAACTGGACCTGAACGATCTGGAAGGGCGTACCGCCGATGCTGGCGTAAAAAGCCTGAAAACCCAGAACAGCATTGAAATCCGCAGCATCACTCCCATCTGACATTCTTCCTGTCACCTTTGAAACCAGGCCTTGGCAGCAGCTCTGACTTGGGGCTACTCTGCAAGCGAGATCAGCGAACGGATCGCTAAGGTCTGGTCTTGTCAGCTACATGCGTGTTCCCGCGTGCAACCACGTTGCCGTAGTACTTTGGCCAGAGGCCCGGGGCGGGAATACGGAAAGTCTATCCATCTATGCGAGGGGGACGATTCATGAGCACAGCCTATCAAGAAGACATCAGCAGCAATGTTCTGCGCCGCATGAAAGAAGGCGGTTTCGATTTTTCCCGATTCCATCCCATCGAGTTCTACGCAATTTTCCCGGACGAGGAGCGGGCGCGCAGGGCGGCAGGCAAATTTCGCGGTGAATCCATCAATGCCCAGGTCAGCGTGCGTGATGATGGCGCATGGGCGCTGGAATTGAGCAAGGTGATGTACGCGACGTATGACGATATTGGCGACTTCGAGCAGGGTTTTTCGGCGGTGGTCGAGCCCTTGGGCGGCATTATCGAGGGCTGGGGCGTGAAGCAGGAGGTGCGCAATCGTCACCGCTTGAACTGATCTCTGGTTTCATTTGTTGAACAACGGCTGACCTTCGGGTTGGCCGTTGTCATTTCCGGCGTAAGCAAAACGCTGTGGCAAAACCCTGAAACAAGAAACCGAGGCAAAAAAAAGCCACCGGAGAGGGTGGCTAAAAGGGAAGACCGATAAGGAGAGGAAACCGGTCAGGGTTACAGCGGGGCGGGCTGCGGGAGCAGTCCAGGTCAGTTGAGCTGGCGACTTCGCGGCGCTGTGCGCGGGGAAGTTTTACAGCGAATGCGCGGATTATCCGCAGGCAGCGCCGGGCAGTGAAATCAACTCTGACTATGCTGGTGATAGGCGATGCAGTGCGTCGCAATGAAGCGGGGGCAATCCGGTTGGGGCAATTGACGCACAGGAATGGTGCGGTGTCTGCGGCGTGTATTTCCAACCGATTGAAATCAAAGCGTTTATGCCGATGGCACGGGCCTTGCGAAGGCCTGTATGTCCGGGTGACAAGGAGTACGGCATGATCCGCACCTATTTTGATGAGATGTACGATGCCGGCGGCCAGGTTCGCCCGCATTACCGGGAGTTCGCCCGCTGGCTGGCCGATACGCCAGACGAACTGCTGGCCCAGCGGCGACGCGAGGCTGACTTGCTGTTCCATCGCGCCGGGATCACTTTCACGCTCTATGGCGACGAGCAGGGCACCGAGCGCCTGATTCCTTTTGACACCATGCCGCGCAGCATCCCTGCCAGTGAGTGGCGGATCGTCGAGCGCGGCTGCATCCAGCGGGTCAAGGCGTTGAACATGTTCCTCGCCGACCTCTATCACGAGCAGCGCATCATCAAGGCCGGGATCATTCCCGCCGAACAGGTGCTGGCCAACGAGCAATACCAGTTGGCGATGCAAGGCCTGGATCTGCACCGCGATATCTATTCGCACATCTCCGGCGTCGATCTGGTGCGCGATGGCGACGGTACCTATTACGTGCTCGAAGACAACCTGCGTACGCCGAGCGGCGTCAGCTACATGCTCGAAGACCGCAAGATGATGATGCGCCTGTTCCC
>Ga0163162_10002147_pt1 | contig 18504 bp, 19 predicted proteins | sample S55metaG_FD_115310 | JGI IMG/M metagenome (GOLD analysis project Ga0163162, IMG submission 115310) | Switchgrass rhizosphere microbial communities from Kellogg Biological Station, Michigan, USA - S5-5 metaG | ecosystem: Host-associated > Plants > Roots > Rhizosphere > Soil | place: USA...
CAGAACAACCAGGTTCAAAAAGAAAGCATCAATCATTATAAAACGCTGATTGAGGAAGCTCCTATAACTATTGCTATGTTCAATACGCAGATGCAGTTTATAGCCGTTTCAGAAAGCTGGATTACCGAATACAATCTTCAAAATACAAATTTTCTTGAAAAAAGTCTCTACGATATCTTACCCGACACAAAAAAGAAATGTGAAAAGCAGCACCTTCACTGTTTACAGGGCCACATATATCATTGTGATGGATTGCTGCTCAAAAAGAACAATGGCATTCGCAGCTGGTTAAAGTGGAATATCTATCCATGGTTCACGCCATCAGGCGAAGTTGGCGGGTTGTGTGTTCATACTGAAGATATCTCTAAAGTTAAAGCTATTGAGAAAGAAAATGAACGGGCGGTAAAGCTTCTGAAAAAAGCAGCTACTTTTTCAAAAATTGGCACCTGGACCAGGGACATGCTTACCCACACAACACAGTGGGACAAGATCATTCAAAACATCCTTGAGCTGCCTGACCATTTTGTACCAGATATAAAAGCTGTTTGGAGATTTGTAAAACAAGGTAAAAGCCAAAACCTGATTAAAAAAGCGCTAAGAAACTCGCTGAAGAACGGAGTCCCTTTTGATATTGAAGTTGAAATGATAACAGCCGGAGGCAATTCAAAACGAATAAGGATCATAGGTTACCCTGAACTCCAAAATAATAAATGTAAAAAGTTATCAGGAATACTTTTTGACGTTACCCCTATTTGATCATAAAACGGTTTACTTTTAATAACTACCCCGGTAACAAGCAATTACCTCTCGGTTTTACTGCTCTCAAAAAATAATTGATCATTTCGTGATATATACGAATTAATATGTTTCCGTCACTTTGACATGTGCAATTTTCTCTTATTTTGAAATAAATTTAAACCCAATAGAAAACAAAATAAAATAGCACTACATTCAGTGGGTAGCAGTTTAATAACTTAACTATCGCTCACAAAAAAATGCACAAAATGGATAACCGAAAGACGCATTATTGTGGATATGCGTTAAACAAACAATAATCAGCACCCTCTACAGGTATAATTTGACCTTTTATAGGTTGAATAAAGAAGAGAAGTATACATATTTTTATTACGTAAACAAGAAAACAAAAGTTTCAAAAAAATTTACTATTTGTTTGTCAGCATAGAAAAGAAGGGGAAGGAATATTAAAACCAATGAACAACCTAAATCTAAGAACACGACTCAAGAAAAGCCAAATTGGATATTTATGGCCATAAATATCAATAAGTAACCTGCAATTTTATTATAACCTAAATTACATATGCTAACCAATTAAAAATTTGACAACCTAATCGAATCTAATCTTATGCACAGCAAAGTTTATTACCCCGTTAGCTCATATATCAATAACGATCAAAGATCTATTGGTATTAATGATACTCAAGATTTACATTTTGGCAAAATCGTAGAACGAATTGTTAGGCGCGACCATATGGGGATAAGTGAAATCGCCCGGAAACTCAATGTAAGTCGCAGAACCTTATACAATTGGTTCAACACCAAAAGGCTTAGCTTTGATATTATTTGTCAAATAGGTATCGTTATAGAGCATGATTTTTCAAAGGAATTTCCAAATGAATTTGCTTTGAGATTTAACTCTCCAAATGCTGAAAAAGACATCGAAACCCATGAGGCAAAAGATGCCCCGCTTGATGCCATATATTATTGGATGGATAAGTATATTAAATTGCTTGAAAAATTTAACGAAGCGTTGCGCAACGAAAACACGCTAAAACCCGATTGAGGGTCACCTGATATATTACAAAACTTGTTTCATATTGATAAAAACCTGTACATACGCTCTTTAATGTCATAACAAAATTGATTGCTACAAAACAGCAAGCAATTTTGTTATGGCCGTCCCGTCTATTATATATCTACCCATTTCCAACCTCTATACTTGCAGAGTCCCTTTAAACTAACCGGCTCCGGTTGTTTCATTTAATTAATCAGAACATGCTTTTTAATTCATTCGGGTTCGGAATATTTCTGATAGTAGTTTTTGTGCTTTATTGGTTTGTATTTAACCGAAAACTGCAACAGCAAAACTTATTGCTGATGACAGCAAGCTATTTCTTTTACGCTTGCTGGGATTGGCGGTTTCTGTTTTTACTGATCTTCTCAACCCTTTTAGATTACTTTACGGGGTTAAAAATGTTCCAGGCCAAAACACAAGGCCTGAAAACCTTTTGGCTTTGGTTAAGTATATCCATAAACCTGGGCTTTTTAGGCGTTTTTAAATATTATAACTTCTTTGCCTCTTCCCTCTCGGCTTTAGGTGCAGACTTCGGGATCCATTTAAGCCCTTTCACCTTAAATGTGATCCTGCCCGTAGGGATCTCTTTTTATACATTTCACGGTTTATCATACGTAATTGACGTTTATAAAAACCGTATTAAAGCCGAGCGAAACTTCATTGACTACTCGTTGTTCGTAAGCTTTTTCCCGCTTTTGGTAGCTGGCCCAATTGAACGGGCCACACACCTTTTGCCCCAGGTAAAAACACAACGAAAATTTGACTACCAGGAGGCGATTAACGGCCTAAGGCAAATATTATGGGGTCTGTTCAAAAAAGCTGTCATTGCCGATCAATGTGCCGACTACGCCAACATGATATTCGCAAACAGCTCTCAATTTTCAGGTAGTACCCTGGTTTTAGGTGCTGTATTCTTCGCTTTTCAAATCTATTGCGATTTTTCGGGCTATTCAGATATGGCATTGGGTATAGCAAAGCTTTTTGGGTTTGAACTGCTTAGAAATTTCGCTTTCCCCTACTTTTCAAGGGATATGGCAGAGTTTTGGCGCAGATGGCATATATCACTGTCATCATGGTTCAGGGATTACCTGTACATCCCCCTTGGGGGCAGCAAAACGGGTACCTGGCTTAAAGTACGCAACACTTTGATCATTTTTTTGGTTAGTGGCTTTTGGCATGGCGCCAACTGGACCTTTATTATCTGGGGCCTTTTAAATGCACTATTTATCCTTCCTTCCATCCTGTTAAAAACAAACAGGAACCATCTCGAAATTGTGGCCAAAGGCAAAGCTATGCCAACGCCTGTTGAGTTTATGCAAATGACACTCACATTTTTGCAGGTAGTTTTTGCATGGATATTTTTCAGGGCCGATAGTGTTACACAAGCGTTCAAATACATAGGAAGGATCTTTTCAAGATCGCTTTTCTCCATACCTCAATTAGATGTTAACAGAGCTCAACTTCTTGAGGTGATCATTCTTATCATATGCTTTATAATAGTTGAGTGGCAAGGGCGGGAAAACCAGTACGCGATAGAGAAGTTAACCTGGCTAAGAAGAAGAGGGTACAGATTAACTTTTTACTACACGCTGGTGGTGGTGATCTTTTTATTTACCGGGAAAGAGCAGCAGTTTATTTATTTTCAATTTTAAGCAATGCACCGCTTTTTAATTAAAACCATATTGTTTGCCTTAATGAGCTTTGTGCTCATATTGGCCGTTGCCCTGATTCCGGGCTATATGGTAAATAAATTTTCAAAGTTCAGTATTAAGAAAAATAGCACCATTGCGCTTTTTGGCCATTCGCATTCCGAATGTGCCTATAATGATACCCTCATAGCTAATTTTACCAACCTATCGCACTCTGCCGAATCTTATTTTTACACTTTTCAAAAAGTTAAAAAATACCTGGAACAAAACCCCCAGGTAACAACCGTACTTATTGAGTTTTCCAACAACCAAATTGACAACAAAATGGACGACTGGACATGGGGATATACCTACATGTCAAACATGTTTCCGCAATACGCCTCTTTTATGAGCTTTGCAGACATGGAGTTACTGGCTAAACATAATTCAAAATACTTTATGAACTGCATAGGTATAGCCGCCCGTACCAACCTCATTAAGACACTTTCATTTAACTATGATTATACCGGAAAAACAGGAGGATATTTCAAGATAGATAGTTCAAAGCATTTACCTGCAGGCAATCCGGTAAATGAAAATGCAAGGACATCGCCAAACAAAAACAGAATCTCAACAACTAATCTTCAATACTTAAGAAAAATAGTAGATCATTGTAATAACATGCACAAACATGTTTTTCTGATCCGGAGCCCGCAACACCCTTTATATGAGTTCAGAAATAATGAAGCTGAGTTTTCATTGATCCGCGAGCGCTATTTTGGCGACGTAAAATTCCTGGACTTCAATAACTTCCCAATAAAGAATGATGAATTTGCTGATTTTGGACATTTAAATTTCAAGGGAGCTTTGAAATTTTCAGCATACATCAACCAACGTATCATAAACGGAATGCTTAATACCGGCAACACAGCCTCTATAGATCAGGCAGCGAATAAAGCAGGCAATTAATCAATATATATCCAAACTTCAACTAACAGGCCTGGTACAAAACGTATCAGGCTTTTTTTTGCCGGTTTCCTTAAATAAGCTTTGGGACTTTTCAATCGGGGAAGAGTAAAATAAAGCGCCGTCCCTGGTCGGCGCATTATTTATTAACTAAAACTGCATTTTCCTCAATGAAAAACACACATATAAGAACTATCGGGAAATATCATTTAAAGGCTGATAAAATACCCTTTATGAGTAACACCACCATGACACTGTTACTTCAGTTGCCAGTCAATAGTTTATGTAAAAATAAGCAGGGGTATTTATGGCGCACTGCTGGTTTTGGCGTTGTGACAGGGTGCCAAATTCTTCAGCGGCAGATTGTTGCAAGGCAACAAATGAGCCAATAGGTGAACAGGTTATATTTATTAAGGTCAGTTTTTCCACGGTTCAGATTTATTATAAGACGCATCTAATTAAGAAATGTTGCATGTTTTGATTATTTTTTGTGTAACAGAGCGTTAACAGCACAAAACAATCTAACAATCAAGCTATTGCAAATTTAAATTTCTACCAAAATCACTATACATAGCACCTGTTTTCATGAATAATTACAAGATTCAGAAAAGTACTTAGAGCAGAAAGCCCCGTAAATATTACAATTTACAGGGCTTTCATTGATTTGGTATCGCTTTTGTCGGGATGGCAGGATTCGAACCTGCGGCCTCCACATCCCAAATGTGGCGCGATACCGGGCTACGCTACATCCCGTTTGGCTTTCGCCGGGTACTATCATTGTTCCAATCAGAAAATAAAACCCTCTAAACTTTCGATTTAGAGGGTTTTTGATGCTTGGCATCGCTTTAGTCGGGATGGCAGGATTCGAACCTGCGGCCTCCACATCCCAAATGTGGCGCGATACCGGGCTACGCTACATCCCGTCTCTCTGATTGGGTGTGCAAAAGTAGGATTTTTAATCAAGTTGCAAAATTTTTTTTGAAAGAATTTTCAAGCAGTCATATAATCTACTCATTAACAAAATATTGCCTTAAAATAAATTTTTCATATTTTTTTAGGAGCCTGAATAAGCTTGTCATTATGCCTGACTTCCGCTCAAAAAACTTAAAAAAGATTTTCATGTTGTTCTTTTACATCTGCACAAATCCATGAATTTATATGAACAACAACTTTACTGGCTAATGAAAAACGGCACAGTGACTCCTATCCTTCACTACAAAAAGTTCTGAAGTTGTACAGGGGCACCAAAGATGGTTCACAATAGATCTGCTGTATCCCAGAAAGACTGAACACTTGCTCAGTTTTGGCTGACAGTACATTTCAAATAATAAAAACCGATATTTATATTTCAGATGATCGATCAGTTACCTAAAATATACCTCTACCGCCGACTTGTACAGGCTAAACTCTTCATTGATAAAAATTATCATGATGCTATCGACCTGAACGGCATTGCCGACGAGGCTTACTTTTCTAAATATCATTTCATCAGGTTATTTAAAAACATTTATGGTAAAACGCCGCATCAGTACCTTATCAAGGTGCGGGTGGAAAATGCCCGTTTGTTATTGAAAAGGGGGCTTCCGGTTGCTGATGTTTGCTATGCTGTGGGCTTTGACAGTGTTACCTCGTTTTCAATCTTATTTAAAAAGATCACATTCTGTTCTCCCGCAAACTACCAGCAGGCTGAACTTAAAAAACAAACCGAGATGTTGCGATCGCCCCTCAAATTTATCCCCGGTTGTTTTGCCAGCGAAAAGGAGTGGCTGCAAAACCGCAATTTTCGATAAGGGATGATCTGTTTTGATACCGACTTTTACTTATCAAAACAAAACACAGATGATAACCAAAATGAACCATGTAAGCGTGTTTGTACTTGACCAGGACAGCGCTTATGATTTTTATGTAAACAAATTGGGCTTTAAGGTAAATACAGATGCTGCCATGGGGCCGGGAATGCGTTGGCTTACCGTTTGCCCTCCCGAACAACCCGAGCTGGAAATAGCACTTATGGCCATAAGCGAAGGCATGATGTTCGACTCGTTGGCAGCCCAACAAATGCGTGAGTTAGTACAGCGTGGCACTTTTGGGTTTGGCGTTTTTGAATGTAACGACCTAATAGCTACTTATGAAGAGTTAAAAGCCAAAGGCGTTGAATTTTCCAAAGAACCTACCAAAGAGTTTTATGGTTTTGAGGCCCTGTTTAAAGACGATTCGGGAAATTGGTTTTCATTGGGCGAAAAGAAAAACTAATGCCTTATTTACCATGGCGCAAAACCACCCTAATTATGGCACAAACGACAAGGTGCAAATTTTGATTTTGCATGGAGATTTGTATCAATCAATCTTCAAAAAATCATGAAAAATCAAACCACCACCACGCTTCAAACCGACGCACGGATCAATTTATTGGCAGTATTTGAAGATACCGCCAGTAACTTATTTTCAACCATTGCTTTATTTAATGAGCAACAAATTAATATTGCATTATCTGACGACAGTTGGACAGCCGGACAAATAGCCGAGCATGTTTTTAAATCAGATTCACAACTTGTCCCCGTACTTAACGGAACCGGTAAACAGACAGAAAGAGATCCGGCCGAAAAAGTAAAGATGATCAAAGATCTGTTTCTTGATTTTGAGGCAAAATTCAAATCTGCTCCAAACATATTGCCATCAGAAGGACCGCATAGCAAATCAGAGGTTATCGCATTATTAGAAACCGCTATCTCCGAAGTTAGAGAAATTATCGGCTCCAGGGACCTGTATGCGATTAGCACAGATCTGGTAGTTCCCTTTTTTGGTGAGCTCACCCGGTTGGAATGGCTGTACCTGATTTGCTATCATACTCAAAAACACATCCACCAGTTAAAAAACATCCGGCAGTCTTTGTGATTTATTTAACGAAACCGGTGCGTTTTTGAGGGATACCGCGTTTACAATATAAATAATGATCCATAGCAAACCGATTAAAGCATACATGCTGAGTATAATAAGTGATAAACCACTTACCGAAGCTCCTTCGCTACTCTTTTGCATAAACAGGGTAAGTATAGATAAACCTATACCAGCCCCTAAAAAGTAAGTTGTAGTACCCAGACTTGATGCTAAACCGTAATGTTGCTTAGGAATATTTTTCACGGCAAGTACTGACAAACTCGTAAAACAGATGGTCATACCCAAACCTGAAATAAAAGCTGCTGATAATAACAGCAAAAGGAGCGAATAACCTGCAAACACAGCACAAATTAAAACCAGTCCGCCGGTTAACATGCAGCTCATTCCCAACAAACCTGTTTGTTCAGTTGTTAAGCGTTTCATGATACCCGGCAACATAAACTTAGCTACGATGGCCGATAACAAGCTAAAAGGAACAAGCAGTAAACCGGCTTTAGCAGCGCTGTAATGCATATCCTTTTGCAGCAGTTGAGATATAACAAACAAGTACCCGGTAAAAAATGCACCCAGCAAAATAAACACGCCATTTGCCGTAATAACTGATGGGGCCTTAAAAACAGAAAGATCGATCAGCGGATTTGCACGCCGGGTTAAACGGATGTATAATAACCTTACACAGATTATGACGCCGGCGGCACAAAGCATAATAAGCTTGTATTGATCCTTGATATCGCCCAGTTGATGAACACCGTAACTCAGCATGAGTAGGCCCATCACCAATAAAATGCCCGAAAACAGATCGGGAGATGGCTGTTTTTGTTCGGGCGTATCATTAGGCAGGTAAAACCAGCCCACAACCATAATAAAAGCCAGTATGGGGACATTGATCAAAAACACCCAGTGCCAGCCCATGTAAGTACTGATGATCCCGCCTATGGAAAGACCGCTCCCTGAGCCAATTGCCGCAAACGAACTAAAGATCCCGATAGCTTTGCTCCGCTCCCGTTCTTCGGTAAAAGTGTGCGTTACTATTGAAAGCGCAGATGGCATGATCAGCGCCGCTGCCAGGCCTTGTATAGCTCTCGACAAACTGAGAAATGCGAAAGTACCCGCTAAACCGGCCCCTAATGAAGTTAAGAGGAACAATGCAGCACCAGCAATAAAAACCTTTTTTGGCCCAACAACATCTGATAGTTTGCCACCAATGATCAGGAAACCGCCATATAACAATACATAAAGCGTTTGCAGCCACTGAACCTGGTCGTTGGTTATCATAAACTGCTTTTGTATTGCCGGAATGGTGAGGTTGATAATTGCGATATCCAGGGCCTCAACAAATATGGCCATGGAGGATATAATGAGGATATTGTTCTTTTTCGAAGACATAACTATGAGTTTTGTCCTTTCAAAATTACACCAACAGAAATTAACAACATTATTTATTATAATTTTGGAACATATTTCAAAATCCAGGTATTAAAAAAGAACAAACCATCAATCAACTCCTCTTTATGGCACCTCAAACAGAACAAGAAAAAGCAAGCATCCAACTTGATGAAAAGGATTATGAGATATTACGGTTGATTGAACGGAATGCCAAGCTTACCGTGCGGGAAATTGCGGTAAAGATCAACCTGAGCCCTACCCCTACCCATGAGCGTATCAAGCGCCTTGAAAAAGCCGGGGTTATTAAAAGCTATACCGCAATTTTAGATAAGCGGATGCTGAACAAGCGGATCATGGTTATTTGCATGGTAACCCTGCGCGAGCATAGCCGCAAAGCCGGGGCAGATTTTATTAACGCCATACTTGAATTTGACGAAGTAATAGAATGCTATAACATATCAGGCGATTTTGACTTCATGCTCAAAATCGTATCCGAAAGCATGGATAGTTACCACTCCTTTTTTGTAAATAAACTAAGCGAGGTAAAAGGTATAGGCCATTCAAAAAGCACTTTTGTGATGGATATCATCAAAGAAACCAATCATTTACTTTAACCACGTACAATAGCTACGTTCACAATCCGTTTATATGTCCGGATAATTAATCGGTTCAACACCCTGGTTTATCGATTCATTGACCCGGCTTATTAAATTGTTGTCCTATTTTTAAAGCCAACTAAAACAGACTTTTTATCGTATTTATTACCAACCGGGTTTATAACGGATATATATGACTACAAAACATTTACTGCTCACATCCAAAATTATTGGTTGTTTATTCATAACTATTGCTTTTTTCTCCTGTAAAAAAGAGAAAACAACGCCCCAAACAACTGCCGTTACACTCGGTTTGTATGAATATGCCAGCGGCATAAACAAACGCATATTTTTACCTATTACGCAGGTTGGTACAAAAGCAGTAACCTATTACACCGTATTTGATACGGGCTCATCAGGAATGACACTTGATGCTACAGATATCTTGCCGGCATCAATGATCACGTCATCAGGCATCCAGGTTACAGGCGATTCGGTGGTTGTGAACGGTATCACGGTAACCAGCACAAAGGGCACAATAAGTTTTGGCGATCAATTGAGCTCAACCAAAGAATACGGCAACTTAGCCTACGCCAATATTACCATTGGCGATGCACAGGGTAACCTTGCCTTAAAAAGGGTGCCGTTTTTTTTATATTACAAAATACTTGATGAAACCGGCGCAAAATTACCCGCCCATGCCAGCGATGTTTTTGGTGTTGGCCCCGGCACAAGCTATGTAACCAGCGAAATTCAAAGTCCTTTAAGGTATTTTAATACCGGCACCAACTTAACAAGCGGGTTTAAACTGGCTACGTTAAATAAAAGCCTGTTTTCTACCAGTGGCACTTATGTAAGCAATCTGCTAACTATTGGATTGAGCAGCAGCGATCTTTCATCAGCAGGATTTATCATGCACCCGCTTTCTTATTCAAACAGCGGCGGATACTCACCTAATATCCCTGCGACTATTGCATACAATGGCAATACTATTTCCGGACAGATCCTGTTCGATACCGGAACGCCCTCGACTACCGTTATTGAAGACAGGCTGGCAACTACTTCAGTAGGCAGTCTTCCCTCAAACTCAACAGTTACCATAACCACCAACAAGGGTTTTGTTTATACTTATACAACATCAAGCACCGGAAATTTAACAGAAGTGCAAAATCCAAATAATACGGGCGATTACCGTACCATTTTCAGCCTCGATTTTTTCATCAGCAACGAATATTTAACCGATTACAGCAACCACCAGATCGGCTTAAAAAACAATTAGGGATTAATGTTAAGGGCGGGCGATATTTACCTTTTAAAAAGCCTGCCCTTTAAAACCCTTCCCATTACATCGTCATAAAAACTTAAGCCTATACTAATCTTATTGCCGTTAAGGTTAAGCATGTTACCTTCAATATTACTGATCATAGCGATATTAACGATGTAACTTTTATGCACCTGGATAAATTTATCGGCCGGTAGTTTTTCCTGTAAACCTTTAATGGTAAGATACACGACCAGCTTTTTATGAAGCGTATAAAGTGTTACATAGTTGGCCATGGCCTCAACGTAAATCAATTCGACATACAATACCCGTTCAATTTTCCCATCACACTTAACATAAAAATGATCGGCTTCATTTTTGGGAGGCGATGCCTTTTGCTTTAATATTTGCAACTCGAGTGCTTTTTGTGATGCTTTCAGAAAACGTTCCAGCGAGAATGGCTTCACCAGGTAATCAACCACGGCCATTTCAAAGCCCTCAAGTGCGTATTCACCGTAAGCTGTTGTCATGATCACCATGGGCAATTTCACCGCCGAACGAAGAAATTGAAAGCCATTCATCTTAGGCATATTCACATCAAGGAAAATCAAATCGACATCCAATTTATTGATCAGGCTGGTAGCCTTCAGCGGATTCTCGGCTGCGCCCGATAGCACCAAAAAATCGGTCTCTTCAATATATTCCTGCAGCAACTTACGCGCTATAGGCTCATCATCTACAATAAGGCATTTAAGTATCATACATTCAGCAATACTAAATTTATTTCAAAACTGTCGCCACTGTCGGTTATGTCAAGCCGGTGCTTTTGAGGGTAAAGGATCTCAAGCCGGCGTTTAGTATTAGCTATCCCCAGGCCCGACGACCGCTCGTCCCTTCCGGTGAAATTATCCTTGGTATTATAAACCCTGAAAAACAGGTTATCCCTTTCCTGCCTCAGGCTTATATCTACCTTATTTACCCTACCTTCATTAAAACCCACATATTTAAAGGCGTTCTCCACAAAGGCTATAAACAACAGGGGGGCCACATAAATCTGGCCGCTAATATCGTCGGCACACAAATTCACCATCACCTTTTCATCTATCCTCCCCTTTTGAATAGCTATATAATTACGAATGTAATTGATCTCCCTGTTCAAATCAATTTGCTCAACATTGCATTCGTACAACTGGTAACGCAGCATTTCCGAAAACACCAGCAACATATCCCGCGCATCCTTATTTGATTTATCAATATGTCCGTATATGGAGTTGATAGAGTTAAACAAAAAATGCGGATTAAACTGCGCCCTTAAAAAGTTAAGCTCATTAGTTGCCCGCTCCTTCTCAATTTGCTCAATGTAAACCTGCGACCGCATTTTTTCCACTACCATTTGAGCGGCCAGGATACAAACCACCCAAAACAGGATATTAACAAAGGAATCGGTAAAGACCGAAACAGCGCTGAACCGGGCATTCATTTTAAAAATATGAGTTACAACCCATGCCGATACCGGCACCCTGACAAGAGCTGTTATAAAGATCCCTGTTAAAAAAACGAGACCAAATGTTACATACCGCTTTTTATTAAGCAAATGCGGAATTGCATAAAGCGCATTGAGATAATAATTTGCCGAAACAAAAACCAGGTAACAAAACTGGATTGTTATGGCGTGGGTTAATACCAGCGTACCGTTCCTGAAAATAAAGATCCAGAAAAGGTACGCCAGCAGCCAAAATGCTATATGATATATTACTTTGTTGAATTTCAATTTTTCAGGATTATTTACTCAGGTTATTACTCATTGATTTATAAAGCAATTTACAATTAATTATTACCCGGGCCGCCATCAGGAAATGCCTGGCCCTTATGACAGGTAGTACATGAAACCACCAGCGCAGGGTTGCCTACCTTTGGATGTTTAAGCTTAAAATACTTTTTGTTAATACCGATGGTCATACGCATCATTTGCCGGGTTATTTCTTTTTCGGGTTTTGCGTCACTTACAAAATCAAGCCCATGGCCATCCTTTGCGTTTGCGTGACAAAAGCCACAGGTAACGCCAAGCCCATCTTCAAAATCGTCGGCCATAATGCTTTGCAAATCGTGTGAACTGATATTCTTCGGTAATACTTTCAGGTTTTCATAGTGCGCCGGTTCGGATTTGTTTACAGCCATTGCCGCAGTGCCCGTTACCGAAACACCTAATACCGCAATGACGACAAGTTTCCTGTTTACTTTTATTCTCATCACTTTTAACCTTTCTTTGCGGTTACGCTGATATTTACTTCCAGTTCATCGGCAATGGTGCTTGTGCCGCCTATCCCGAAATCCTTCCGGTTTATTTTAAATGATCCTTTAAAAACATAACCATCGGCAGCAGGCGTGGCCGAAAAAGGGAATGATACCAACTTTGTCTTACCCTTCATTGTCAGCTCTCCTGTTAGCTGATACATTCCACTTTTATTTAATACGGCCACTTTCCCCGATGTCAACCTGATTTTTGGATAATCCTTCACGTCAAAATAATTCTCGCCTCTTAAATGTTCATCGCGCAGGCCGTTATCAGTATTTACTGTTGATGCATTTATAGTCACATCAAAACTGTTGCCCGCGATGTTTTGAGGATCAAAGTTGATATTTCCTTCAAAACCGCTAAATGTTCCGTCAACTCCGAAGCCAAGATTTTTCACAGTAAATTTCAAGCTTGAACTTTGCTCAACGGGTTTATATTGAGCTTTACTTATCGCTACCGAGCAAACCATCAGCAGCAATAACAACATCCTTTTCATATTACGTCCTATTATCATTATTTCTGCTCTATTTTTTCAGCTTCTACTAAAGGCATATCGGTAATAGCAAGCGAATGATCATGTTCAATATAATTCACACTGGTTAGCCCTAAAAAGCTGCGGAGCTTTTCGGCAGGGACTTTCAAAGGCCCAGGAGATGGCGCACTACCAGGGGCGGGCTGAGGAAATGCCGTTGAATTGGCCGTGTGGAAAGTAATATTACCCTCCACCTTTTGAATGGTTTGGTGAATATGTCCATTTAATACCGATACCGACCCAAAGCGCTTCAACAAAGCCAGGGCCTGGGCGCTATCATCGGTACCCCAGCCCCATTGCGGGTAAATAGCCCAAAGCGGAATATGCGCAAACACCACTATAGGCGTACTGTTTGATAAGGGCTTCAGATCATTCTCCAGCCACTTTAACTGGGCCGGGCCAATGTAACCCAAACCTCCGTCAACATGATTGGTTACATTCACCAGGCCGATGAAATGAACACCGTGCGAATCAAAACTGTACCAGCCATCGCCCAGCGTACCTTTACCGTAACGTTCAAGGTATAGCTTGCCATTATCTGTTACATCATGTTCGCCGGGCACATAAAATATCTTTTCGGTTTTTACACTTTTTAGTGATTGTTCAAGCGTGTCAAACTCATCTGCCTGTGCCAGGTGCGAAAGGTCGCCGGTATGTAATACAAATGATGGCGCATTGGGCATGCTGTTAATTTTATCAATGGTGGCATTCAGCGTGCCTACAACATCAGGATTAGCAGCCTTGTTAAAACCGATATGGCTATCACTGATCTGTACAAAGCTAAAATCAGATTTAGGCACTATCAATCCTTTTTTAAGTCCTCCGGTGGCCCTGTCAATCATCTGGCTCATACCGTATGATTTAAGTACACCGCCCGTCATCATCCATAGTACGCCGGTACCCGCCCAGGCCATACATTCAAGAAAACCACGGCGGTCTATCCCATCATTACCAGCATCGTGATTTGAGTTTCCATCAGCATGAAAGTGATTCTTCATAACGTTATTATCTGTGTTTTAATGAATTACAGCACTAAAAAACACAAACAACACCCGATGGCATAGTATTTTACATGAACATCAATAATTACTTGATGAACACGACTTACGGACAATAAAACACCAGTTGATTTGATCAACCTTGATAAAGCTGATGCAAAGCAGAGTATCGACTAAAATATTCGACACCAGTAATTTAAAAGGCCGCTGCAAAATTTGCAGCGGCCTTTTTGTTGCTTTATTAATAGGTTTATAGCTGATTGATTTATTACAGCAACTATTAATTAGTTAACGTTAATAAACGGATCCCAGCTAAAGTATCCAATGATCTGGCCATTTGAATTGTTAACCAGCGCAAACGATAATGTGTATTGAATTTTAACCTTAAGCTGTATAATTGTTCCTGAAACAGTGCTCACCTGGTTAATAAACTGTGTTGGTGTGCTTACAGGCGGGTTGCCCAAGGCAAGGTAAGAGTAAGCCTGGCCGCAAGCATAAGAAAGCGGCAGGTTAATGGCGGTGGAAGGATTAAATGAACCGCCATATAAATATGGGGTTTGATCAAAATTATTATCAAATGTGGTAATAGCCCACTCAACAGTATCACCGCCGTTGGCACTGATCTGTAATTCTGAATCGCCCTGGGTACTGTTACTAACGTAACTGTTAGGAGCGATCATTGCTACGTAAACATCTGATGAGCCATAAGATCCCAGATTTGTTGGTGATCCTGGTGAACCTGCTGAAAGACTGCCGTCTGCTACCTGCGAAGCTAATTTTGCTCCGTCTACTGCGATTAAAACATTAATTGTTGCCATGATTTTAGATGTATGTTTTTCCTACTCATGTGGCTTTTCGGTTTCGCCCCTGTAATACTGCCTTTACAGGTAGACCCGTTTTTTTAAGTGGTAGCTGAATTCCACTTTTTTAGCCATTAAATTCCCAATACCCATGCATGCAGATCTCACCTGCTTACAAGAGTTTACATCGATCAGCTCGTTGTTTCTTGTTGATGAACTGAAATGCGACATTAGGTTTAAAGCCAAAAAATGAAATTCCCGGGTATCATTTTCAACGTAAAATTAGCAGCAGCAGAGAGGCGATTCAAGCGTACAAACACCTGATTAATATAATGCGTACAAATACCCGATATTGGATGAAATACGAAAAGCGTTAAGGAGGACTGTATAGCAATTATACAACAAAGACAAAACAGGACTACCAAACGGCGCGATGCCCCAACAATGCATACAGGGAATGCAAAAGCATTCCCGTCAGCTTAAATCGAATTATGGTTTGAAGGCGCCTCTATTTTTTATTGCAGATCTCGGTAACAGCGGTACGGCGGGTGGCGGTATAAACTATTCCGTTTACCATTTCATACCCGGTTGAAACACTTTGCGAATACCGCTTTAAAACAACCCCTGTATTGTTGTCTATAAGTATCGATCCGTTTATCCGGCTGTTTAAACTACCGCCTAAAACCGATGTTTTATAGGTAATAACAGTAGTTGGGCCGTTGATGGCATAAACTGTATAGCTTGTTTCGGTAGCTGAAGTAGAAGCTTTCCATGAATAGCCTTTTTTAAGTATTAGGCTAACCGGAAAATCAACCATAAACTGCAGTGTGGTACCTGGCGATAAGCGCTCAGGCTGAATGCCCGCAAAGGATAAAAGTGTATCGTTAGCAACAACAGGGCGTTTTAAACTCAGTACCTCGCCTTTGTTATTGACTGAAACTATTGATTGATTATTTAACATCTTCTGCAAGCCAACCTGGATAACAGAATTTGGGTCGGCAGGTTTACCTGAGTTGTATACCAGGTTCTGGTTCATTGCATTTATGGTATCAATAAGTTTATCTGTAGTAATAGCTAAGGAAGCTCCCCTTTCAGAAGCATCGGTTACCTTGTAAGTTTTAACAACTACCGAAACCGAGCCAACATGCAAAGTTTGGCCACCACGTTGCAAAACGCAATTTGATTTTGTAATTAACTGCCGCTGAAACTCATCTCCCTGCTTAAATCTTATCTGCGCACGGGCAACGCCGCTTACAAAGGCTAATATGATAACTAATATATATTTTAACTCTATTGGGGTACGCTTCATTTTGGTGTTCTTGTTATAATGCCTTTAATAATTTGACATTATGTGACAATTAGTGTTTCTTCCTGTTTGATTGAGACTTGCCTTTTAACTTGTCGTCCTTTGCTCCGGGCGACGATACCATTTTAAAGCTATCGCTTTCCGGAATTTCCGGGATTGACCACGGCATGAGATCTCCGGAAGGCTGTAAAAGTGGCACTGTGCCTGTTATATCGGGCATTACAGGAATTGGGCCTTTTATAATATTTACCTGTCCGGATGCGGTAGGCTCAACAGGGCTCTGCGGCAACTCGGGCGATTCAGGCAAAGGAAGATCTATAACAGATGAAAACTGGAGATCATGGATTGTTTGCTTCGGCAAATGAGGAGTTTCTGGAGCTTCGGGCAACGGAATTTCAGATAATCCGGCACCTGCTCCATTAAAACCAGGTTGATCAGGCGCATCGACTACAGGCGGTGTTGAACCAATTGCAGCCAGCACAGGCGCTTGAGTTGCCGAAATAAATGGTTGTGCAACCGCCGGAATATCGGTAAGCGTAAGCACAATAGGTTTACCCGCCAAGCCATTACGCGGGGTATTTCCTTTAGTTATTGTACCGGGTGTTAACGGTGGCGGCACATTCCAGTCCGACTGATTATTTCGGCTTTGGGCTGTAGCATGGTTCAGGCAACCCAAAACAGCCAATAACCCAATTAAGCCGGGTATTAATCTGTTGCGTCGCCTGTTTTTATTTTTTCTTTGGACGATGTATGACATTTCCATTTAATTATCTTTCTGCAGAAAGCGATTGTTCTGAAAACAATCAATCAGTTTTTATATTGGTGAATAATATCTTATTAATTTAATCTTTATCGATAGCTAATAAGCAAAATACCATTTTGTATAGCACACGATTTATACAGGAAAAACCCCAATAAAGTTACTCCTTTTTATCGATTTACAGTTCATACCTTTCCAATATAGCTTACCTGCATATATTGTATTAATAGCATATTGCAAGCGTAGCCATTGTAATATGCTTTTGTAAAACTACGCTTTATCATTGCTCCCCAAAATACCAACTGCTTTGTATTGTGCAACTTTCAGCAGCTCCATAAAATTGCATTATCAAAACAACGGTGAATGAATATGTTCCAAAACCGTGCATGGCTTTGGAACACATCAATTCATCTTATTCACCTAAATTAAAAAGATCATGGAAAGCGTTTTAAACTATCTCGTAGGCTTTATGTCATTAACTTTTGTTGGATTATCGGCCATGTATAAACTTAAATTCAACAAATTACAGGGAACAGGCCGCATACCCAGTATTATCAGCGCAAGGCAGCGGCAAATTGTATTTTTCGTATTGGCTGTGTTATCAGCTTTGATAGTATTGATCTCCTGATTTTTGAATACCCCTAACCGGCAACAACCTCAAAATCGACAGCTTTTGCTGATAAATATCAATTTACTATCTTTAACCGGGACCAGAAACCCGGATATGAAATACCTTTTGTTTCTTCTGCTTATTTTGGCTGTAATTCCGTGTTCCGGTCAAAATATTGATAGCTTAAAAAAAATTGTCTTCAGCAAATCGCCCGCGCAAAAACGACTGACAGCTGCTATCCAGGTAACCGGTTATTCATCTGAAGATGATCCGGCTAAAATTATCATGGTCGCAAAAGGGGGTTTGAACATTGCATACAAGCTTAACGATAAAAGAGCAATTGCGTCACTATCTCAAACTTTAGGAAAGGCGCATTATCAAATCAGTCAATATGACTCAGCAGCATATTACTATAAAATTGCTGCAGCTATACTAAGCAAAACAAACCAGCAATATATTTTAACAGATGATTACAGCAAACTGACTAAAGCGTATTTTAAATTAAAAAACTACGATAAAGCTATTGAGTTTTGCGAGCTGGCTATTTCATATGCTCCACAAACCGGCGAACGTAAAGAATTGATGCAAGTCTTAAACCAGGCTGGGACTCTATACGAAGCCAAAAACAACTATCGGGAAGCTTTAAACTATTTC
>Ga0163162_10002148_pt1 | contig 18500 bp, 13 predicted proteins | sample S55metaG_FD_115310 | JGI IMG/M metagenome (GOLD analysis project Ga0163162, IMG submission 115310) | Switchgrass rhizosphere microbial communities from Kellogg Biological Station, Michigan, USA - S5-5 metaG | ecosystem: Host-associated > Plants > Roots > Rhizosphere > Soil | place: USA...
AGTTGATGATTGCTGCACACACGAGCATGCGCGATGACTTTGCGGCGAGCGCCCCAGAGGTGGATGCGCTGGTTGAGATTGCATTGAGGCAGCCGGGGTGTTTTGGTGCGCGGATTACGGGTGGCGGTTTTGGCGGATGTACGGTGAATGTTGTGAGTGCTGATCAGGCAGAGAAGTTTGTTGGAGCGGTTCGGCGCGAGTATGCGCAGGCTATGAAGATCGATGCAGACTGCTTTATCTGTGCGCCATCGGATGGCGCTCTGGCGCTGGCTGCGAAGGGTGGTGCAGCGTGAATCCCCTGATGCAGCAGAACCCTCATCGGCGGTTCAATCCGCTGAAGGGGGAGTGGGTCCTGGTCTCTCCGCATAGGACGCAGAGGCCTTGGCAGGGACAGGTGGAGAAGACGGCCCAGCCGGCGACGCTTCGCTATGATCCGGAGTGCTATCTGTGTCCGGGCAACATGCGGGCGGGCGGGGCGCAGACGGACAAGTACACGAGCACCTATGTGTTCGAGAACGACTATGCGGCGCTGAAGCCGGATGTACCTCGGTTTCGCGAGGATGAGGGTGGCAGCGGGCTGCTGATCGCCGAGGGTGAGAGCGGCGTGTGCCGGGTTATCTGTTTTTCGCCCCGGCATGATCTGACGTTGGCGAAGATGGAGGTTGCGGACATCCGGAAGGTCGTGGACCTTTGGGACGAGCAGACGCAGGAGTTGGGCGGCCGCGCCGATATCAGCTACGTGCAGGTGTTCGAGAACCGCGGGGCGATGATGGGTGCGAGCAATCCGCATCCGCATGGGCAGATATGGGCGAGCCGGTCGGTTCCGAATGAAGCGGTGCTGGAGCAGACGGCGCAAGCGGCCTATCTGGCGGAGCATGGTTCGTGTCTGTTGTGCGCTTACCGTGAGCTTGAGGTGAAGCTGGGCGAGCGGGTGGTGGCTGCGAATGCGAGCTTCGTTGCGGTGGTTCCTTTCTGGGCGGTGTGGCCGTTTGAGGTGATGATTCTTCCGGTTCGGCATGTTTCCGATCTGGCGATGATGACGCCGGTGGAACGGGACGACCTGGCGTCGATGTTGAAGTCGGTGACTTCGACGTACGACATGGTCTTCGACACTCCGTTTCCTTACTCGATGGGGCTGCATCCGCAGCCGTATGATTCAGTCGAGCACCCGGAGTGGCACTTTCATCTGCACTTCTACCCGCCGCTGCTGCGGTCGGCTACGGTGCGGAAGTTTATGGTCGGGTTTGAGCTGCTGGGGTCGCCGCAGCGGGACATCACACCGGAGTCTGCGGCTGAGACGCTGCGTAAGGCCGGGGCGAAAAGTTGATTGGGTATCTTGGCGGTAAGATCTCTATTTTCAGATGTTTAAGCGGGCATGGCGTCAGTAAAATATTGATAATGAATGGTTTATCGCCAAGATATTGAAACAAAAACTCTTAGTGCGGACTCGGGCGTCAGCGGCATCTGCGGGTTATTGCTGCTTTAACCTTCTATATCCATGATAGTGAATCAAGGGTAATTGATCGGCACTTTTGATTGCGTTTATCTTATTGATTTGCAAGCTCTTGCTTAAATGGAGGGCTTGACAAGATTTCAGGTACATATCTTCCTTCCACTGGCCATAGACGATGACGGTCTGCCGCCTTGGTCGTGATGAGAAATGGGGTGGTGATGGCAGTTCGGAGTTTGGCGCGAGTTATCGCGGCGTTGAGTGCGACGGTTTTAGGTGGAGGCGAGTGGGCTCACGGGCAGGCAATTGATCTGCCGACGAGCAAGCAGATTGTGCGTCCGGTTCCGGGTGGGCCTGAGCGGTTGAACAGTCTACCGATGTCGATGGCGGTGTCGCCGGATGGGCGCTACGTGGTGACAGTGAATGCAGGGTATGGAACGTTTGAGTCGCGGTACATGCAGTCTCTGGCTGTGCTGGACACTCAGACGGGTAAAGTGGAGGACTTTCCGGACGACTGGACGGTGGTGGGGGCGAAGCAGACCTTGTATTCGGGGCTGGCTTTCAGCGGGGATGGGAAGCACGTGTACGCGAGCCTGGGGTCGGAGACGGACCCGGTGGGCGATGGCGCGAAGAAGATTGGCAGCGGAGTTGTTGTTTACGGGTTCAGTGAGGGAAAGATCGTTCGGGAGAAGCTGCTGAAGATTCCGCTGCAGCAGCTGGCTGCGGGGCGGAAGACGCTGCTGGTGGGTGGTATGGAGGGGGACAAGGGGGTTCCATTTCCTGCGGCGATTGCGGTGATAGGGAAGGGCGCATCGGAGAAGTTGTTAGTTGCGGGGAATCTGACAGACGACGTTTGGCTGATGGATGCCGCCACGGGCGCAATTGAGAAACGGTTCGATCTGTCGGAGACGAATGCGGTGCCTTCGGTGTATCCGGTGGCGCTGGCGGTGACGAAGGATCAATCGCGTGCGTTTGTTGCGTTGTGGAATGCGAGCGAGGTTGTTGAACTGGACCTGAAGACGGGCACGGTCGCGCGTAAGCTGGCGCTGCTGAAGCCGAGCTCGCCGATTGCTGCGGGAACGCATCCGATGGTGATGGAGATTACACCGGACGAGCGGACGATGTACGTGGCGCTGGCGAACCGGGATGCAGTGGCCGCGGTGAACATTGAGAAGGGGCAGTTTGCGGTGAAGGGGTACTTTGATACTCGACTGCCGGGGCAGAGCTACTTTGGCGCGGAGCCGGATGCGCTCGCGGTCTCTGCAGATGGCAAGAGGGTGTATGTGGGGAACCAGGCGTCGGACGCAGTGGCGGTGCTGGATACGACGAAGCTGACGGCAGCGCGGGCGACGAAGGAGATGATAGAGCCAATTGGGTTTCTGCCGACAGAGTGGCTGCCTACGGCGATGGCGATGGTGAATGGCAAGTTGTATGTCGCTACGGGGAAGGGCAAGGGAACGGGCCCGAACGGGATGCCGCAACGCGTGACTCCTGAGACGCAGGTACGGTATGGCAAGTCGAAGTCGACGTATATTGGCACGCTGATTTATGGGTCGGTTGCGGTGCTTGATGCGGCGGAGATGGAGAAGGACCTGAAGCGGTGGACGACGGAGGTAGAGGAGTCGAACCGCATGAAGGCTGCGGAGGAGAAGATTCAGTTTGCTCCGGAGGTAAAGGCAAAAGCGGGTTCCTCCACGTCGCTGCGCTCCGGTCGGAATGACACTTCAAAGAATGCAGATGGCTGGAGCGGGCCGATCAAGCATGTGGTGTACATCATCAAGGAGAACAGGACATACGATCAGATCCTTGGAGATCTTGAGCAGAGCGGCAAGCGCGTAGGGAACGGCGATGCGAGCCTGACGATGTATGGGAAGGACATTACGCCGAACGAGCACAAGCTGGCGCTGCAGTTTGGCGTGCTGGACAACTTCTACGACTCGGGTGAGGTTTCGGGCGATGGACATGTATGGTCTATGGCCGCGATCGGGACGGACTACCTGGAGCGGACGTGGCAGCAGAGCTATCGAGGGTCGCAGAGGACGTATGACTTTGAGGGTGTCGTTGCGGAGGGCTTGCCGCTGGAGCAGAAGATTCCGGATGTGAATGAGCCGTGGAGCGGATATCTGTGGGGCAACCTGGCTCGTCATGGGAAGACGTATTACCACTTTGGCGAGTACATCGAGTCGAAGTTCTGCAATGCGAAGGCGACGGCGAATCCGCAGGAAGGCCCGATGTGGGCGGGGGAGAGCTGCGCGAAGCCAGCGATCAAGCCGGGTGAGGAGATTCCAGCGAATTGGGGTGGAGGCGTGAATCAGTGGCCGTGGGCGATTCCGCGGATTGCGAAGAACACGGCGACGAAGCCGGAGCTGGTGGGGCACTTTGCAGAGGAAGCTCCGGACTTCAATCTGCGAGTTCCGGAGCAGATACGCGCAGAGATCTTTATGAAGCACCTAACGGGATGGGTGAAGGATCGTGAGGCAGGGAAGGACACGATGCCGAACTTCATCATTCTGCGAATGGGGAACGATCACACGGCGGGGACGACGCCGGGAGGGCCAACGCCGAAGTCGTCTGTGGCGGACAATGATCTTGCTGTGGGCAGGGTGGTAGAGGCTGTTTCGCACTCGCCATACTGGGATGATACGGCGTTCTTCATCCTGGAGGATGATGCGCAGAACGGCGCGGACCATGTGGACGCACACAGGAGCATTGCGCTGGTGGTCAGCAAGTATTCGCCAAAGACAAAGGATGGGAACGCTTTTGTAGACAGCCGGTTTTACTCGACAGTGAGCGTGATCCGGACGATGGAGACGCTGCTTGGGCTGCCGCCGATGAACAATAACGATGCGTTCAGCTCAATGATCAGCCCGCTGTTTGGCGGGAATGGAGATCAGGCTCCGTATGTGGCGGACACGACGAATCGGGATAACGGGTTGATCTATACGGCGAATGCGGCTACGGCGGCGGGGGCGAAGGCGTCGTTGAAGATGGACTTTGTGCACGCAGACAGAGCGGATCCGGTGAAGCTGAACGTTATCCTATGGGAAGACGCAATGAGCGGGAAGCCAGTGCCTGCGATGCTGCTGGAGAAGAGAAAGAAGGCGAAGAAGGATGACGATGACGACTAGTTTGGCTCCGTTTCGATTGAAGCCGTGGTTTAGCCCACGCCCGTGGGGACGGAAGAGTCTGAAGCCGTGGTATGAGGAGACAGGCACTACAGAGTTGGTAGGCGAGGCGTGGCTGACTGGGCCCCAGTGTGTGGTCGAGGAAGGCGAGCTGGAGGGGGAGACTCTGGCTTCGCTGGAGCCGGCGATGGGTGGGGAGTTTCCGCTGCTGGTGAAGCTGCTGTTTCCGAATGAAAAGCTTTCGGTGCAGGTGCATCCGGATGATACGCAGGCTCAAGCGGCGGGTGAGGCCAGAGGCAAGACGGAGTGCTGGTATGTACTGGAAGCCGAGCCGGGAGCCTCAGTGATGCTGGGATTAAAGCCGGGAGTGAATGCGGAGATGCTCGCGGCTTCGGTTGCGGATAACACGATGGAATCTTTGGTGGAGAAGGTTCCTGTGTCGGTAGGCGACATGCTGTTTGTCGATGCCGGAACGGTGCATGCGATTGGGCCGGGCGTGGTGCTGCTGGAGACGCAGCAGACGAGCGATGTAACGTACAGGCTGTACGACTACGGTCGTCCGCGAGAGCTGCACCTGGAGCGGGGGTTGAAGGTAATCAGGCAGAAGACGCAGGCGGGCAAGGTTGCGCCGAAGGAGATGGATGGATTCACTCGGCTGATCGAGCAGAAGTATTTTGTGGTGGATCGGTTTGAGCTGGGCGAGATGGAAGAGCGCAGTATTGCGATGGATGGCGCCGGGTGTCTCGTGGGACTGAAGGGAAGTGTGTGGGTGATCACTCCGGGGGATGAGGTGGAACTGGAGCCAGGGAAGGCAGTGGTGATTCCGGCGGGCGTTGGAGAGGTGATGGTGGAGGCAGAGAATGGGGCTGCGTTTATGCGATGTGTGGCTCCTCCGGCGAGCGCGAGCTAGAACTATTCGCGCCTTCGCGCGAATATCCCACATCTCAGAATCGAGATGTGGAGCACCCAGCATTTGCGATAGAGAAGCTGGTCTCTCCGGTACGCGCTGCGCGCTTCGGTCGAGATGACGACATCAAAGGCCCGCGGCTTCGTCGAAGCAACAACGTCGACTGATTCCTAGCGGAGGAAGACGGCTAGTTCGTTAGCGGCGTTGCGGAGGTGGGGAAGGAAGCGTGTCTGCATCTCGAGTGCGGAGATGCGGGGTGCGTTGCCGCTGAGGTTGATTGTAGCGACGGCTCGTCCGCTGGGGGCGAAGACGGGTACGGCCAGGGAGCGGAGGCCGACCTCATACTCCTGATCACAGAGAGCGTATCCGTTGCGGCGGACGGTGCGGAGAAGCATGCGGAGCTTGTCGACGGAGGTGACGGTGCGGGTGGTGTGCGGGGTGAGGACGACGCGCGTCAGGTAGGCCTCAAGCTGGTCGGCGGGAAGGTAGGCGAGCAGGATGCGTCCCATGCTGGTGCAGTAGGCAGGAAGACGGCTGCCAATGTGGAGGTCGACGGCCATGACGCGGCTGACGGTGGTGCGCGCGACGTAGACGATATCGTCGCCGTCGAGGGTGGCAACAGAGAAGGATTCGCGCAGTGTGGTGGACATGCGCTCGAGGATGGGCTGGGCGGCGGAGGAGAGGGTGTTGGACGCTGTATAGGTATGGGAGAGCGTGAGCATGCGCGGACGCAGGGAGTAGCGCGATCCGTCTTCTGCTCCGGCAAAGCCAAGCTTGGTAAGGGTATAGAGGCAGCGACGGACGGCGGCGCGGGAGAGGCCTGTGCGGACGCTGAGCTGCGAGATGGTCATCTGGGGGTTCTGCTGGGTGAAGGCCTGGATGACGATGAGGCCGCGTGCGAGAGAGGTCATGAAGTTCGGGTCGCCGGTGAAGACATCGAGCGAGGCTGCTGGGGTAGTCTTGGGAGCCGGGGCAGGTGCAGGGGGAACAGGGGGCACAGCAGGGGCGAGCGGTTGACGCGGGGTGAGGCTCATTAAGAATCCCTTCCAGCCGGCGGTCGCGAGGGGATGCGAACAGGGGCGATAGCCGAACTGTACTAACGATAAACGCACGGGCTATGTTCCTGCAACCTGATTGCCAGTAAAAGTAATTTTTCTTACGAGAGCCTGCACCGAGATGCGACTTGCGTGAGGGCAAGCGTTACCCAGGCGTTCACGTTTCGGTTCTAAACTAGTGCGAGACATTTAACAGAATTAAGGAGAATCGGATCGTATGCCTACGGCAACCAAGACTGTACCTCTGGCGGAACGCGCGGCGTGGAAGGCTCTTCAAGCTCATGCGGAGCAGATTCACGGGCGGCACCTGCGCGAGCTGTTTGCCGAGGACGCTTCACGCGGCGAGCGTTTGACGGTAGAGGCGGAGGGGCTATTTCTTGACTACTCGAAGAACCGCATTACCGACGAGACGCTGACCCTGCTGGTGCAACTGGCGAAGGAGTCGGGGCTGAGGGCGCGGTGCGAGGCGATGTTTACGGGAGAGAAGATCAACATCACGGAGAACCGCGCTGTGCTGCATGTCGCACTGCGGGCTCCGAAGAGCGAGAAGATCCTTGTCGATGGCGAAGATGTTGTGCCGGGCGTGCATGAGGTGCTCGAGAAGATGGCGGGGTTTGCCGATCGGATTCGCTCGGGCGAGTGGAAGGGGCACACGGGCAAGCGAATTAAGAATGTGGTGAACATCGGGATTGGCGGCTCGGACCTGGGGCCAGTGATGGCGTATGAGGCGCTGAAGCACTACTCGCAACGTGATCTGACGTTCCGGTTTGTGTCGAATGTCGATGGCACGGATTTTGCCGAGGCGGTGCAGGACCTCGACCCGGAGGAGACACTGTTTCTGGTGGCTTCGAAGACGTTTACGACGCAGGAGACGATGACGAACGCGCACAGCGCACGCGACTGGTCGCTGGCGAAGCTGAAGGACGACGCGGCAGTGGCGAAGCACTTTGTGGCGATCTCGACGAATGCGAAGGAGGTCGCGAAGTTCGGCATCGATACGGCGAACATGTTTGGCTTCTGGGATTGGGTTGGTGGGCGCTACTCGATGGACTCGGCGATTGGTTTGTCTACGATGATTGCGATCGGGCCGAAGGGCTTCCGCGAGATGCTCGACGGGTTCCATGCGATGGACGTGCACTACCGCACGACTCCGTTAGAGAAGAACCTGCCTGCGCTGCTAGGGCTGCTGGGCATCTGGTATACGGAGTTTTTTGACGCGCAGACGCAGGCGGTGCTGCCGTACGAGCAGTACCTGAAGCGCTTTCCGGCATACCTGCAGCAGTTGACGATGGAGTCGAACGGCAAGCATGTGACGCTGGATGGGAGCCACGTGAACTACCAGACAGGTGCTATTTACTGGGGCGAGCCGGGAACGAATGGGCAGCACTCGTTCTATCAGCTGATCCATCAGGGAACGCGACTGATTCCGTGCGACTTCATCGGGTTCTACAAGACGCTGAATCCGCTGGGACGTCACCACGACATGCTGATGGCGAATGTCTTCGCGCAGGCTGAGGCGTTGGCGTTTGGCAAGACCGCGGAGCAGGTGAAGGCCGAGGGAACTGCGGACTGGCTGGTTCCGCATCGCGTGTTTGAGGGGAACCGTCCTTCGAACACGATCCTTGCGCAAGAGCTGACGCCTGCGGTGCTGGGCAAGCTGATTGCTCTGTATGAGCATGCGGTGTTTACGCAGGGCGTGATCTGGAATATTGACTCGTTCGATCAGTGGGGCGTGGAACTGGGCAAAGTGCTGGCGACGAAGATCCTGGGTGAGTTGGAGAGCAACGATGAGCCGAAGCTGGAGCATGACAGCTCGACAACGAGTTTGATTACGCGCTATCGGAAGAATAAGTAGCAGTTCTGTATGCCGCTGCGAGCACCCGCGTTCAAGGGCTGCTCGCAGCGGCTTACTTTTTAGCCGATGTGTGACCAGCACATCATGAAGATGGTCAGTCAGCTTGCCCGATTCTCTTCGACCTGTTTTCATACAGTCATATCCGATTCCATTTGCTTTCCAGGAGATCTCATGACGCATTCGTGTGCCTTGCGCCGCGCTGTCGCCGCAGCAGCAGTCTTTGCTTTCGCCGCAACCCTGACGGCCCAGCAGCCCCAGGAGCAGGGTCGTCGTCCTCAGGTTCCGGATGGCGGAGGCCGGTCTGCTACGTACGATCCGCTGAAGACATTTGCGCCGTATACGATGCCGCAGCCGCCGAATGCCTATCGCGGTAGTGATGGTGCTCCCGGGCCGATGTTCTGGCAGAACAGCGCCGACTACGAGATGCACGCAAGCATCGACCCTGCGACCAAAGTGCTCTCCAACTCGGAGACGATTACCTACACCAATAACAGCCCTACGTCGCTCAACAGCCTGTGGCTGCAGGTGGAGCAGAATACCTATCGCGCCGACGCGCGCTCGCGCTCCTACGCCGGTGGTGCCCGTCGTTTGCCTGACAGTATCTACACGGATGGCACCGTCTTCGAATCGGTCGAGCTGCTTGTGACCGCCAAGGGCGCAAAGCCGGTGAAGGCCGAGTATGTCATCAGTGACACGCGAGCACGTATCAGCCTTCCTACTGCGTTGCCGCACGGCGCCAGCATCAAGATCCTTATCAAGTACCACTACACCGTGCCCGGCCCATGGGGCGGACGCACGTCGGTCGGCGATGTGAAGGATGGGCCCATTTATGACATGGCGCAGTGGTATCCGCGCATGGCCGTCTATGACGACATTCACGGCTGGGACACGCAGCCCTTTCTGGGTAACGAGTTCTACACAGAGTTCGGCAACTATGACATGTACATCACGGTGCCTTACAACTACCTCGTCGCAGGCTCCGGCCTGCTGGTGAACGAGGCCGATGTGCTTACAAAGACACAGCAGGAGCGCCTGAAGCAGGCTCGTACCAGCGACAAGACCGTCTTTATTCGCACGCTCGACGAGGTGCACGATCCCGCCAGCCGCCCAAAGAAGGACGGCACGCTCACCTGGCACTATCACATGGATCGCAGCCGCGATGCCGTGTTTTCTGCTTCCCCATCGTTTCTCTGGGACGGTTCGAAGATGAACCTGCCCGGTGGCAAGACCGCACTCTCCCTCAGCTTCTACCCGGCCGAGGCCGCCGGTGACGAGGGCTGGGGCCGAACGACCGAGTACACCAAGGACACCATTGAGAACATGTCCCGCGACTGGTATTCCTTTCCATGGCCGGTTATGACTAACGTCGCCGGGTTCTCTTCCGGCATGGAATATCCGACGATGGTCTTCGACGGCATCCGTTCGAAGGGCAAGGGCCTCTTCGTCGTCACCGCGCACGAGGTGGGCCACACGTGGTTCCCCATGATCGTGCAGTCCAACGAACGTCGCGACGCGTGGATGGACGAGGGCTTCAACACGTTCATCGATATCTATGAGTCCGACCAGTTCAACAAAGGCGTCTGGGGACCCAAACGTGATGGCGAGTACGCTCCCGGCGGCGGTTATCCCGCGGATGAGATTGCCAAGGTGATAGCCGATCCCGAAGCCCCGCCCATCCTGATGCGCTCTGACGCCATCCGCGAGAAGTATCGCCATCCCATCACGTACTTCAAGTCGGCGGAGGGCCTTTATCTGCTGCGCGAAGAGATTCTGGGACACGAGGTATTCGATCGCGCCTTCCGCAAATACACCGCTGACTGGGCCTTCAAGCACCCAACGCCTTCTGACTTCTTTCGCTCGATGGAGAGCGAAGGCGGCGAAGACCTGAGCTACTTCTGGCGCGGCTGGTACGAGAACAACTGGACGCTTGATCTCGCAGCGAAGGACCTGAAGTACAACGACCCTGCTGATCCTTCCAAGGGCGCGAAGGTGACCATCGATCAGAACGGCCAGCTCGTGCTGCCGGCGTGGGTGGTGGTGAAGTATGAAGACGGTACGGACTTGAAGATTAAAGTACCGGCTGAAACCTGGATGCTGAAGGCAACCTACAACATGACGCTGCCCACCACGAAGAAGATCGTGGAGGTAACGATTGATCCGGATCACCGCATCCCGGATGGCAACCGGACAAATAACACGGCCAAGCCGTAGTCGTTGGACGAACATGTTGGAAGGCTAAAAACGAAATGACCTCGCTCAGTTGTGCGCGGTCATCTCGTTTTTAGTCAGCGAGGAAAGCGGCTGTTTACCAATGCTTCGTGGTTAGCGAAGCTGCAGCATGACCGCGGTGTGGGCGGGGATGGTGATGGTCTGGCCTTCGGAGGCTTTGGTGGTTTTGATGGATTTGCCGGTGGAGGTCTGGTGGGTCTCGGGCTGATCGAGTGCTGGGCCGGAGAGGGTTTCGATGATTGCAGCGGCAGGTGTCGTGAGCGTGAGGTCCTGCGTGGCGTCTTTGTTGAGGATGGCGATGAGGACCTTGTTGTCGGAGCGGCGTGCGGCGTAGGCTACTGCGTTGACCGTGCCGGGATTGAAGTCGATGGGGAGCAGCGTGCTTCCAGCAAAGTGCGAGGCGAACTTCATGCCGTAGCCAACAGGCTCGAGGAGGTATTTGCTGTTGAGCTTGCCGTCGACTCCTGATCCTGCGAGTGTGCCTTCGTTGGCGATGGGGGTGTAGAAGGGCTTGGGGTGCGGCGCGGTGGGGTCCTTCATGAGCTGCTCGCCGCGGAGAAAGCCGCCGACGGAGACGGCCTGGGCGTGTCCGCTGCCGCCATGGAGGTTGACTCCGGCGTAACCGAGGGCCATGAGTTGGAAGAGGTAGTCAGCTCCCCAGAGAGCGGAGGCGTAGACGTCGCTGAGGCCGGGTTTGCCGCCCTGATAGACGGTGTTGCCCTCGGTCATGCGATAAGGAAGGCCCATCTTTTTGCTCGCTTCGCGTGCGAGAGTCGCCTTCTGGGTGACGGCGTTGCTGGGCTTGAGAAGGCGATCGATGTTGGCGTTGGGACTGGCTGGCGGACCTCCCCAATAGTAGTGATGCGAGAGCATGGTGACGTTCGGTTTTTCTGAGAGCGAGGACCAGCGGTCGGCGATCTTTGGGAGCCAGGAGACATCGGAGGCAACGTCGGGCATGCCGAACTTCGCGCCGGGGACGGCCTTTTGGACGGCGAGCGCGAGAGGCACCCATTCCTTGAGGTACTGATCGACGCCCCAGGTCTTGGGGTCGCGCAGGTGGCGATTGAACATGTCGACTTCGTTGCCGAGCTGGAAGTAGAGAAGGCGTGAGCCGAGTGTCTGCGCGACGAAGCGAGCCTCTGCGACGTCGGCCTCCTCGACAGCGAAGCCGAGGTTGAGGCCGTAGATGCAGGTCCACCCGGTGGCCTTAAGGAAGCCATCGAGATTGCGGATGGCTTCAGGCGTGATGGCGAAGATGGTGGTGGGCGGCGGTTCGCCGTTGTCGACCTTGCCGGAGGTGCGGACGGGCGGCTGCGTGGAGGGCGTCGCTTTCCACCAGCCGAACTCGCTGGTGTTGCCGCCGAGGCGAAGGACACCGCGGGCAGAGAGATGGCGGAACTCGGCGATGAGGCCCTTGTTGGCAGGAGAGAAGAAGGTGGGGTCTTCGAGCTGCATGGCCTCGTAGGAGAGGCCGATGAAGTCGGCTGGGATTTTGGCGATGGGCTCGCCGGTGCCGAGCTTGAGTGTGGTCGGGCTCGACTGCGCGAGGAGGGAGTGGGGAAGAAGTGCGGTTGCGGCCAGAGCGACGGAGGAGTTGCGGAGGAACGTGCGACGGGAGTTCGAGTAGATCATCGATTTCGACTATAGCAGCCGAAGTGGCCGCTATAGCTGCGCGAGGGCGGCGAGGACATCGGCTGGCTCGGGGCGGACACGGAAGTCGGCATGGGCCTCGCCGAAGGTGATGATGTTCTGCTGATTGATGACGAAGACGCCGGGAAGCGGCAGTCGCCAGCTGGCTTCGGTGGCATTGTGATAGCTGAGGCCAGCGTTGTTGAAGGGGATGTTGACGAGGATGGACTGAAAGTAGCGGCGCTGCTCGGGCGAGACGGTGTAGGCGAGTCCGAATTGCTCGGCGATGTCGCAGCCGGGATCGGCGAGCAGAGGGAAGCGCAGGCCGTGCTGGTCGATGGTGAAGTTGTTCTGGCGCGTGTTCTGTGGAGAGATGGCGACGAAGAGAGCGCCGCGGTTGCGGACTTCGGCGTGCAGGTCGCGCCAGGTTTCGAGTTCGGTGATGCAGTAGGGATCCCAGCGGCCACGGAAGAAGTTGATGACGAGCGGGCCGAGGGCGAGGAGGTCGCTGGAACTTACGGGCTTGCCGGTGTGGGCGTCCTGGAGAGTGAACGATGGCGCCTGTGAGCCGGGCTTGAGGACGCTGTCTTCGATGCCGGTGGCGAAGAGCTCGGCAATGGTGCGCTCGGAGAACTCGAGGCGCTCAGGCTGTACGAGGGCGCGTGTGTTCTGGGTGATGCGGTCAAGCTGGTCCTGGAGGGATGTGGTGAACGATTTGTTGAGAGAGGCCACGAATCTATTATCGCAGCCTCTGCCTCAACGGGATTAGAGTGCAGCGGAGGTTTGGGTTTCGCCGTGGCAGGATAGCGGCTTGGCTGGCGACTTCGCGCGCTTGGCCGTTGCAGTGGTGGAGCGGGGTGCTGCGACGGAGCTATGCGCTGCGGGTAGGGAGCTAAGCAGCATGGTGAGTCTGGTGAACGCCTGGTCACGTGCGGTCTTGTTGGCAGGGTTGGTGTTGCCGGGGTCTTCACCGGCGCGCATAAATCCGTGGCCGGCTCCATCGTAGGTGACGGGGTCGTACTTCTTGCCGGCGGTCTTCATGGCTTCGGTAGTGGCAGGAATGGTGGCGTCGATGCGGGCATCGTTGCCACCGTAGAAGCCGTAGACAGGCGCGGTGATGGTGGAGAAGTCAGACGGCGGAGGTCCGTAGAAGACCATTGCCGCGGAGAGGTCTTTGCGGTGCGTGGCGAAGGCGAAGGACTTTCCGCCTCCCCAGCAGAAGCCTGCGGTGGCAAAGGTGCCGTTGGAAGCGGGAATCTTCTTAGCGTAGTCGGCCGCGGCATCGAGATCGGCGAGAACCTGATCGGGGTTGAGTCCGGAGACCGCTTTGGTGGTGGTGTCCATGCTGGTGAAGGAGTCAGAGTTGCCGCCGTTAGGGCCCGCGCCGGAGAGCAGGTCAGGAGCGACGACGATGTAACCGGCTGCGGCGAGTTCATCGGCCATTTCCTTCGCCCAGTCGGAGAGACCGAAGATCTCATGGATAAGGATGACGACGGGGACTTTTTTGCTGACCTCGGGGTAGACGACGAACGCTTGCAGGCTGCGGTCGCCGTGCTTGAGGGTGACGTACTCGCGATGGCGCGGTGAGGCTTCGAGCTTGGTCTTGGCCCATTCCTGGGCGTTGACGGAGGCGCAGACAAAGAGCAGGAGGGCGAGGAGAGAAAAGGTATGGCGGCGCATGGGAGGAGTGTATGCCTGAAGAAAAGCACTCGACAATTCGAAAGTTGTAAAAAGTTGATTTGAGGGTGGCTATAAACGAAGCGAGTGCCGTTCGGGAGAAACAATCTTCGGCATATGGAGTCTCCACTGCGCGCGAAAGGGACCGTTCGCAATCGTTATACTGCGCCAATGGGTCGGTTTTATCTGAGAGTCGCTGCAGAGGATGACGTAGAAGCGATTCGTACGCTCATCGATGCGTCTGTGCGCGGGCTGCAGGCGAAGGATTATTCACCTGGACAGATCGATGCTTCGCTGAAGACGGTATTCACTATGGACAGCCAGTTGATTGCGGACGGGACTTATTTTGTCGCGCTGACAGAAGAGGGTGAATTGGCAGGATGTGGAGGCTGGTCGAAGCGCAAGACGCTGTATGGCGGCGATAGCCAGGTAGAACGCATTGAGCCGGAGCTGCTTGATCCGCATGTGGATGCAGCAAAGGTGAGGGCGATCTTCGTGCATCCACAATTCGCGCGGATGGGACTGGGAAGTTTGATCTTGCGTGCGGCGGAAGACGCGGCGGTTGCGGCCGGGTTTCGTCGGTTCGAGATGGGAAGCACGCTGACCGGTGTTTCGCTGTACACCCTGAAGGGGTATCGCGAGGTCGATCGTGCGATGGTCCCGGTGGGCGATGGAGAAGAGATTGAGGTTGTGCGAATGGTCAAAGAGGCTACGTCGTAGAGAGTTTTAGAGTTATTCCGATATTTGCCATCGTGGGCTGAACATTGGGAAGCGCAACGTGAAGGCCGTCGGCTTGCTGTGTGATCTTGAGGTTCTCATCGTGACCGAGCATTCGTGCGTTGGTGATCTTGACTGTATGAGGGCTGGCGCTGCCGAGCGAGGTGATGATCGCTTCTTTCCCGGGCCATCCCTGCACGAAGGCGTAGAGCGTTGAACCCTTCATGGTGAAGCGAATGTCGGTGGCGGATAGATCTGGCTTCTTGCCTTCATTGGGGTCGAACTCCTTGCCGTTGGCTGCGATGACGACCTTAGTGGATGGGCCTTCGCCGTAGACCTTCCATGGACGTGTTGCGTAGATGCCCTCGCTATTTACGGCCATCCATGAGGTGATGCCGGCGAGAGTGACTTGCTCGTCGGCGTCCAGCGCGCCGGAGTTGGGGAGCGGGAAGTTGAGTAACAGGTTGCCGTTCTTGCTGACGATGTCGACGAGCAGGTCGATGACTTTCTTGGCGGACTTGTATTTGATGCCGCGCTTGTAGTGCCACTCTCCGATGCAGGTATCAGTCTGCCAGGGATGTGGGGCGATGTCATCCAGCACGCCGCGCTCGCGATCGAGAGTGCAGGTGCCTGTGGTGCAATCCGTGGCTGTCTTGCTGAAGTAGATGGATTCGACTTTGCCGCTGTGCCTGGCAGCGCTGGTGTTATAGAGATGCGCGACGAGGGAGAGGCCGTACTCGTCGAAGGGGATACCGCCGTCGGTGTAGAGCAGATCCGGTTGATGTTGATCGATGAGGTCTTTGATGCGATTGAAGTATTGCTGCTTCCAGCGATCGGGTGCGACGCGGCCCATGTCCTTCGCGGTTTTGGCGAAGTCAGCGGGCATCCCGGTGCAGTCGTGGTAGAGATCGGAGCATGCGGGGAGTGTGCCGTCGTATGCGATGCCTGCGAGTGGACCGGTCTTGTCGCTGGTATGCGAAGGGGCAAGCCAGTCGAAGGAATTCGAGAGGTGTTCGGAGACGCCAAAGCGAAGTCCCCGCTTGCGGGCGGCGTTCTTCCAAATGCCGACGATGTCGCGCTTCGGGCCAATGGCCGCGGCATTCCATCGTGGTTGGAACTTCGAGTTCCACATGTCGTAGTTGTCGTGATGGACGCCCATGGAAAAGAAGTACTTCGCGCCAGCCTTCGCGTAGAGGTCCATCAGATGTTCGGGGTCCCACTGGGCGGCCTTGAACTGCGGGATGAGGTCTTTGTAGCCGACCTTCGAAGGGTGACCGTAGGTCTTGAGGTGATAGTCATACTGCGGAGTGCCCTGGATGTACATATTTCGCGCGTACCAGTCTCCGTCCTCGACAGCAGACTGCGGGCCCCAGTGTGCCCAGATGCCGAACTTCGCGTCGGCAAACCAGGCGGGTGTTTGATAGGTGGCAAGGGATTCGTGAGTGCCTTTGAAGGGGCCGGCTGCGATCGGAAGCGACTCTGCAAGCGCAAGCGAAGGGCGCATCGCATAGAGAGGACCGGCTGCGGAGAGAAGCTTGAGTGCGGAGCGTCGCGAAATGGCCATTCTTCAAGAGATCACTTTCAGGAGCAATGTTCGGCAGCACCACTGTAGCGGCGGTCTAGTGGATGTGCAAGATGCGGTATTGTGAGAGTGATTGAAGCGCGGAGGTTACAGATACGATGACCGAGATGGAGATCGCAAAGGGCGTCGAAGAGTTGAACCTGCTTGCCGGAATGTCGAACCGTCACGGACTTGTTGCAGGTGCGACCGGAACGGGAAAGACGGTGACTCTACAGGTGATGGCTGAGGCGCTGAGCAACATTGGCGTGCCGGTGTTTGCTGCCGATGTGAAGGGCGATCTTTCGGGGATCAGCCAGCCGGGAAAGAGCTCGCCGAAGTTCGATGCGCGGGTGAAGTCGATGGGGCTAGGGGATTGGAGCTTTGCCGCCGCGCCTGTTGTCTTCTGGGACGTCTTTGGCAAAGAGGGCCATCCTGTGCGCGCGACGGTGAGCGAGATGGGGCCGCTGCTCATGAGCCGCATCCTGAACCTGAACGATACGCAGACAGGTGTGCTCACTCTGGTCTTTAAGATCGCGGATGATCTGGGACTGTTGCTGCTAGATATGAAGGACTTGCAGGCGATGCTGCAGGAGGTGGCGAGCCGCGCGAAGGAGTTTCAGACGCAGTACGGCAATATCTCAGCTGCGAGCATCGGCGCGATCCAGCGTGGATTGGTGGCGTTGGGCGAGCAGGGAGGCGATGAGTTTTTCGGCGAGCCTGCGCTGAATATCGAAGACCTGCTGCAGACGGATGCCCACGGCAAAGGCGTGGTGAATATTCTTGCCGCGGACAAGCTGCTGCAGTCTCCGCAGCTGTACGCGACGTTTCTGCTGTGGCTGATGAGCGAGCTGTTCGAGAAGCTGCCGGAAGTGGGGGACCCGGAGAAGCCGAAGCTGGTGTTCTTCTTCGACGAGGCGCATCTGCTGTTCAACGATTTGCCTCCGGTACTGCAGGCGAAGATTGAGCAGGTGGTGCGGCTGATTCGTTCGAAGGGTGTTGGAGTCTTCTTCGTGACCCAAAATCCAATCGACGTTCCGGAGACGGTGCTGGGACAGCTGGGTAACCGCGTACAGCATGCCCTTCGTGCTTTTTCGCCGAAAGACCAGAAGGCGGTGAAGGCAGCGGCGCAGACATTTCGTGCGAATCCAAAGCTGGACGTAGAGGCGACGATCACGGAGATGGGTGTTGGTGAGGCGTTGGTCTCGTTTCTGGATGAGAAGGGAATCCCGGGGATGGTGGAGCGGGCGATGGTGTGTCCGCCGCACAGCCAGATCGGGCCGATTACTCCGGAGCAGAGAGCGGAGATTATCAAGAGCTCCATCGTTGCGGGAGTGTATGAGGCTGCAGTGGACCGTGAGTCAGCTTATGAGAAGTTGAAGGGTAAGGTTGCGGCTTCCTCGAGCGCGGGGGCAGCGCCAACTGGTGGGGTTGCGGGGGCACCTGCGGCATCGGGCTCGGGATGGCTGGAGTCGGCGGGGTCAGTGCTTGGTGGAGTGCTTGGAGGCGGGGGATCGCATCGCGGCGATACGGTGGTGCAGGCGATGGTGAAGAGTGCGGCGCGGACGATGGGAAGCACGATGGGGCGGCAGATTATGCGGGGAGTGCTGGGGTCTCTGATGGGTGGGTCGTCGCGGCGGTGAGGTCATGAAAGAAGTACAGCTCTCCTGTAAGAAGGGCTGCACTTCTTTTTTGATATTTAGATTTTCGCTAACGCGATTGGGCTAGATGACCTTGAGCAGCAGAAGAATGAGGACGATGGTGAGGATGAGGCTGAGGCCGCCGCCGCCATAGTAGCCCAGACCGGGACCCATGCGATAACCGCCAAATCCGAAGACCAGAATGAGGATGATGAGTAAGAGGAGGATCATTGTTTTTGTCGTTCTCCTGTAGTGGACGCGCTTGTGCGCTATGGGAGATACGATGCTGATTTTTCATCCAGCGTTCATAAAGTAAGGACTATTTCTTTTGTTCGGTTGTATTGCGGATGGTTCCGTTGAAGAGCTGGAACTCGCGAATTCCAGCGGATCCCACGGTGGATAGAAGGTTGAGGCGTACACGCTGGGTTGTGACGGGGGAGAAGATGTCGATCTTTTTGTGTCCGATGGCTTGAGCGCGGGCGATGGTCTTCCAAGCGCCATTCTGGAAGGCTTCGATGCTGTAATCCTCGATTCGCTGGCCTTCATTGAGCCATTCCATAGTGACGGTGCGGTCGAAGGTGATGGGCTTTTCGAAGCGGAGCTCGAGAGCGGCGTGTCGGTCGGGCGCGGACCAGAAGGTGGCGGGGTCGTTGTCGAT
>Ga0163162_10002150_pt1 | contig 18485 bp, 16 predicted proteins | sample S55metaG_FD_115310 | JGI IMG/M metagenome (GOLD analysis project Ga0163162, IMG submission 115310) | Switchgrass rhizosphere microbial communities from Kellogg Biological Station, Michigan, USA - S5-5 metaG | ecosystem: Host-associated > Plants > Roots > Rhizosphere > Soil | place: USA...
ATGGCTATTGGGACTGTTCCCAACCTTGAGATTGTGCGGGAATGCGGCCTTGAATGTAAAAGGGGCGTAATTGTAAATGAACGCATGCAAACCAGCGACCCGGATATCTATGCCATTGGCGAGATAGCTGAATTTAAAGGCACGCTATACGGAATTACCGCTGCCGCCGAACAGCAGGCGGAGGTAATGGCAAAGTATATCAGCGGCGACATTGCCAGCTTTTATAAGGGCAGCCTGTTTATGAACATCATAAAAATTCATGGATTTGACCTTTGCAGCATTGGCCTGGCTGAAAGCCCAGATGACAACAGCTATGAAGAAATAGTTTTTATTGATAAAGCCAAGCGATATTATAAGAAATGTATTATTCACCAGGACCGCCTGGTTGGCACCATATTAATCGGCGATAAAGGTGAATTCCAGGAATTCAGGGAGTTAATTGCAAACAAAACTGAGCTAAGTGAAAAGCGGCTGCAACTGCTGAGAAGCGGAAAGCAGTCGGAACCGGTTTTAGGCAAAATAGTTTGCAGCTGTAATAATGTAGGCAGTGGAAACATAGAAAAGAGAATTGAGCAGGGCTGCGATAAGCTAGACACACTTTGCGCTGCCACAGGCGCAGGCACGGGCTGCGGATCGTGCAGGCCGGAGGTTAAACGATTGCTTGAAAATAAGCTGAAAGAGGTTTTATTATCCAAATAAGTTAAAGGATGGAAAATTCAGACGAACGATTGATAAAAGTAAATTTACCCGGCGGCGTTGTTTCGGCGGGTGATCTTTATGAGATATTGCTCATCGCCGAAAAGGCGGGGGCAGAGCAAATTCGTTTTGGTAACCGCCAGCAGTTATATTTTACAACGGACGCCGAAAACCTGGACGACCTGGAGAATGATATGCTAAGCGCGGAGATAAGTTATGAGGTAGATAACGACTATTATCCTAACATGGTTAGCTCGTACGTTGCCGATAGCATTTTTAATAACGAAACCTGGCTGAAAGAAGGCGTTTATAAAGACATTTTCGACCTGTTTACCTTTAAGCCCCTGCTCAAAATAAACCTGGTTGACAGCAACCAAACGTTTGTGCCATTTTTTACCGGAAACCTTAATTTTATCTCTTCTGATGTAAGCAATTACTGGTATTTATATGTGAGATATCCTAAAACCAGCACTATTTATTGCTGGCCATGTTTAATATATTCTGATGATATACCCCGCATCAGCAAAAAGATTGAAGAGGTTGTTTTTTTAAATAAAGATAAGTTTTACGATCAGCAGGAAATTGACTCGGAGCTGCTGTATAAAATGGTAATGGCCAAAAGTAATTTTGTAATTCAAAACTATACGCAGGCGCTAAAGCTACCCGAGTTTCACCTGCCCTATTACGAGGGTTTTAATAAGTACGGGAATAAATACTGGCTGGGTATTTATAGAAGAAATGAACTGTTCGATCTCGGGTTTTTAAAGGATATCTGTACGTTATGTATGCAAACAAGGGTAGGCCAGCTATATGTAACTCCCTGGAAATCGGTTTTGATAAAGGGGATTGAAATAGCGGGACGTAACCAATGGGGCAATATTCTGAATAAATACCGGGTGAATGTGCGGCATGCCTCCAACGAGCTTAACTGGCAAATTGAGGATGTATGCAGTTATTGCCTGGAGCTAAAAAAGCATTTGGTAAGAGAATTAGAGGAAGCGGACGCCCGTACCTACCGTCTTTGTTTCGCTATCAAAAAGCAGCCGAAAACAGGGCTGTTCGGATCGATTATCATCAGGAAGCAACAAGATGAATTATTTGAGATCATCCACACCAGGGATTTCAATCCAAACTCCAAGGATTTTGTTACCTACCTGCAAAATGTTGAGGAAAAGGATTTAAGTAAACATTTAATAAGCCTCTGTAATCTTTTTTATAGCACGCACAGCGAAGATTCAGAAATTCAGTCCAACAATAGCGACGACCCTGAAAACCTGGTTGTAAATGATAAGAAAATAGTTCATCAGTGTAAAAACTGCTTAACAATTTATGATAGTATTTACGGCGACGAGTTGAATGGTATAGCCCCCGGTACCGATTTTACCGAAATTGCCGACGATTACAATTGCCCGGTATGTGATACCGTAAAAGAAGATTTTCTGTTAGTAGAAAAATGACGATATAATTTACTTATTTTAACACGATGAGTAAACTGAACGCCGCATTCAAGCTTTTTGACGAATACAACCGGAAAGATCCCCGCAATTTTACCTGGGATAATGTTAGCGAGCCGCAGGAGTATTTCTTTGCTATAAAGCTATACGACTGGGTATTAAAGCTTAATCCCCGGGCTGACGAGGAATTATTGCTGGCATCCCGCAGCCAGCATATTGGCCGCTGGGAAATTCCCCGCGAGGACTACCCCGAAGGCCGCGATCCGTACCTTAAATGGCGCAAGGACCTGGCTTTACACCACGCGGATATTGCGGGCCGGCTAATGAGCGGGGCCGGATACGGAGAGGAGCAGATAGAGCGGGTAACTCAGATCATATTAAAAAAACGCATAAAGGTTGATCCCGATGTACAAACTATGGAGAATGCCCTTTGCCTGGTATTCCTACAGTTTCAATATGAAGATTTCCGAAAAAAATATGAAGCCGAACCCGATAAGATCATCAACATATTGCGCAAATCACTCTTAAAGATGGACGCGCTTGGTCATGGTTTCGCGCTCACGTTACCCTATACCGGCGAAGGATTGCAACTTGTAAACGAAGCTTTGAAAGGACTGAGTAAATAGGCCCGTATATCAATGCACCAACACCTTCCTGAATGAAAGGCTATCCCCATTAAAAATATTAAAATCAACTACGTGATTAATGCCGTTTACCCGCGCTCTGTCGGAGTGCTGCCAGAATTTCCAGTTGGCTGTTTTTGTTACTTTCAGGTCCGGCTGATAATAGTGGGCCAGCCACAGGGTATAATCGTCAAAATAACCGCATAAGTAATCCTGGTAAAAAGTAAGGCCGGAGTAGATGATCGGTTTTATTTTGGTCTGCTTTTCAATGTATTTTAAAAACGAGGTTAACTCTTTTCTCATCTGCGCAGGTTGTACGCCGTCCAGTTGTTCAATATCAACCACCATCGGCAAATCGCCTTTTTCTGTTTTTACGGTTTGCAAAAAAAACCGTGCCTGCCATTTACCCCTAACCTTCGGCCTGAAAAAGTGGTAAGCGCCGCAAATAATGCCTGCCTTTGGTGCCTCGCGCCAGTTACGCTGAAAATAGGGGTCAACCAAAAATGCCCCCTCAGTAGCTTTTATAAACGCAAAGCTAATATGGATGCTATCCTCGTGCATGCGTTTTACCAGTTGCCAGTCTATTTTTGATTGGTACGATGAAACATCGATACCGCAAACCTTATATTGTTCGGGCATACGGATGTTGAAGCTTTTATAAATGCGGTAATGCTCGTTGCCGCCGATATCTTTTATCCAGCGCCAGGTTGAGGTAAATGCTTTTACAACATAACCGTAATAGAATGGCGATAACAGTATCAAAGCCAATCCGGCCAACGCCACCTTCCATTTTACTGATAAACCTTTTTTTGTTTTCCTTTTAGCAGGAGCCCGCTTCTTTGCAGGCGCTTTTCTCTTTGCGGTGGCCACGTGGCAAAGGTAGTAAAGAGCGGGTATATATTCATTCCTCTCATTGGGTACAAACCAATTGTCAACAACAGGCTATTTTGGCTAAAGCCCTTCACCCCTTATTTATTTATCCGTCCCTTAAAAGGGACGGCAATGAAATGTCTGTTTTTTATCAATTCATTGCCGTTGGCTGAAGCCAACGGATAAAATAATATTAAAGCGCGGCTTTAGCCAAACTCACCAACCAACGGTGACCCTGGCAATAGGAAATCGTGACGAGAAACGTTTCGGTGTCAAATTAAATCGTAATAATATCTGTTGTCTCTAATCGTTCACATTCACTACCTTTCATTGTAACAAATCATCCAATTGCCGCACCTATATCAAAAATGAAAGAGCAAGAACTGCAAAACACCTTCGTTAGCCTGGTAAAGGAGCATGAACGGATAATTTACAAGATATGTTATCTGTACGCCGATACCCAAGCCAACCGCGATGATCTGTACCAGGAGATAATAGTACAGGCGTGGAAAGGTTACCCGAAGTTCAGGGGTGATGCAAAATTCAGTACGTGGCTTTACCAGGTCGCTTTAAACACGGCCATTTCGGGGTTTAACAAAGACAAGAAATTGCCGCTTGTTTACAGCGGGGATGGCAGTTTGCCCGAAATGGTATATGACAATTCGGACAGTGAAGAAGCCGAAAAATCAGCTATACTTTATAACGCCATTAACCAACTTAATGCTATTGAAAAGGCACTGGTAATGCTTTACCTCGATGGTAAGAGTTATGAAGAAATGGAGAAAATAATGGGTACGCCAAACGGCGCATTAAGGGTTAAAATGACCAGAATAAAAGATAAATTAAAAACGATTGCAAAAACTAATTGATATGGAATTGGATGAATTAAAAGAAATATGGAACCGGGCGGACCAAACAGCAACCGCCCGTTATAACATTACCGAACTGATTTACCGCGACTCGAAGAGCCCGCTTGCTGCTATAGCGAAAAATTTAAAGGCAGCGCTGTTTATATTTCCCTTTGTGGCGCTTTTATTTGCCGGTGAATTTTTGGGCAGCCGTCATCAAAGTCCCACCAGTATACTGCTGTTCACTATTCTTTTTATCGAGTTTTTGTTCTCGCTGCTGAATTACGGACTTGTTAAAAAAATACAACAGCCCGGCGGCAACATTAAAGAAAGCCTTGTTAGCAGGATTGCCCTGTTGCAAAAGCTTTGCAGGGGGTACGTGTACGTACAGGCAGGCCTTTATGCGTTAATGGCCGTTTTATTGGAAATAAGTATGTATTGGCAGCTGGACAGCCATTTTAACGGGTGGGCAAAAATTAACCCTGCTATCCGGATTGGTGTATACCTTGTATTCCTTGTACTACAACTTTTGATTAAGAAGGGTTCGCAGAAAAAACTATACGGGCAATATCTCGATCAATTAAATAATTTAGCCTGGCAATTGGATAGTTGATATCTTTTTGATATCGCTTATTTCAATAATAGTATTGCTTACTTCGGGCGGGTTTAACACTGCGCTTCGCAGTGTTAAAAGCATCTGTTTTAATGACACCAGCGCCAGCGACCGGGCTTGAACGGCGGTTGGGGGTATTAATTCCAGCAGTTTAAAAATTGGGTTGAACAGCAATGGCCAGTAATGACCAGGACCCACCACATACCATGGCCGTATAAATGTAGAAGGAATGCCTGAGGCTAATATTGCCTCTTCACCCTGCCTTCGTGCTTCCTGGTAGTCGGCCATTATTTTTGTGGGATATTGCGCCACGCTTATATAAATAAAGTGTTTTACTCCGGCTTGTTTGGCCGCTTCCACCGATGCTTTAAGGGAGGCGAGGTCGACGGAATTGAATAAGGCCTTTTTCTTTGGTCCGGGGTGGCTTACGCCCAGCAAGTGAATAAATGTGCTGTTGGCTGGGATTGACTTTGCATAGGATGCGGGATCGAATGGATCGGCAATAACCGGCGCACATCCAACTGGTAATTTATTTACTGACTGTTCGCGCACAAGCGCCGTTACCGGGATGTCATCGGCCAATAATATTTTTATTAATCTTCGGCCAATATATCCGGTTCCGCCAGTGATGAAGACAGGGCTTTTTTCGACACTCATGATTTTATCTATCGCTCTCTTTATCAATAACAAACGTACAAAATTGATGAATGGATTTGTTGACTGGTTAAACTTTTGCCTTGATATTTTCCGGGCGATTACTAACTATTTACCAGTCATCTTGAAGTATTTGCCGATATTAGTAATCTTTAAAATACAAACACCAGCTTTTCAATGAAAACAGCAATCGTAACCGGCGCCTCGGGCAATATGGGGCAGGCAGTGGTAAAAAAATTTATAGACGAAGGATATTTTGTAGTAGGCACCATCATACCGAATGATCCCGTTGCCATCGATTTTCCCGCAGATAAATTTAAAGCGGTGGTTGTTGACCTGACAGACGAAGAGGATTCGCAAAAATTTGTTGCCAATGTAGTTGCGAAACATGGCAGCATTGATGCGGCCGTGCTTACGGTTGGCGGTTTTGCGATGGGGAGCATTGCCGAAACAAAGCTTGCAGACATCAACAAGCAGTATAAATTAAATTTCGAAACTGCCTACAATGCCGCCCGCCCGGTATTTATACAAATGCTTAAGCAAAACAACGGGCGCATATTTATAATAGGATCGAGGCCGGGCCTGAGTGCTGTTCATAGCAAAGGAATGGTAGCTTACGGTTTAGCAAAAACACTTATCTTTCGGCTTGCAGAATTGATGAACGCTGAAGCAAAAGGGAAAAATGTAGTTATCAGCGTAGTGGTGCCCAGCACCATCGATACGCCCATCAACCGGCAATCGATGCCCGACGCTAAATTTGAGGACTGGGTAAAACCAGAAGAAATTGCCGATGCTATATATTGGCATTGTACCAAAGAAGCCTCGGTATTGCGTGAGCCGGTGATAAAGGTGTATGGGAATGCGTAGGTAAACTTTTGAATAGCCTAAACACAGCCATTGTGCTGATCGAAGTAAAGCCGGTGTTGAGTTGTTAAGCTTTTGAGGGTTAGGATGTAAACTGTAGACATAATTTTGTGTCAACAAGAAAAGCCCACTCGAATGGCTTTCTGCCAGTAGCCCTTACTGGGCTATTTGCTGGACTGTTTTATGGAAGAGTTGAAATTGATGAGATATATTTATGTTTCTATTTTAACGCAGGAAAGGATTTAAAATATTATTGCAGGCAACTGTTGTCCCTTCGCAATACTTTTGTTGTTAGCTCTAACTCTTCCACCGCTTCATCGCTAAATCGCTTCAGCGCTTTCGTTCTCAAATTTATTAATGTAGTGTTATCAAGTTTCATAACATAGGCGGCTTCTGCTTTCCCTAATTTACTATGTTCCATCGCATCTTTTGCAAACTTCCTAACTTCTTTACTTAACGATTCATCATTAATCACTCTTTTTATCAATGCATCTCCTTTACAACTGTAAACAAACCATAAAGTCATAAGTATCGACTTTTGGGCGGTAGCGCTTGAGTTTCCAAAAATGGAGATCAAACTGTCAACATACAATAAACCTTTTTGTGGAAGTAGTATATAGGCAAGTGCATATCCCTGATCGAAGGTAAAAACATGCTGTGGGATAAAAAACGAAAATTTGTCATCATTTAAGATCTTTAAAGCTGCGGCAGTCACATCCACCCCCTCGTTAGCGAGTTGATTTAACATTCTGGTATATGATTCAGGGTCTAAGTCTTCCAGATCGGCTTTCACAATCGCTTTGGCAATTAAATTTTCGTCAGCGATTTTGTTAGACAATGACAATAAAAAAGCACAACCATCATAATAAAAATAAGGATTGTGGCCCGAAGCAATTAATTCAGTTCGTAATTGAGGTAAATAGTGTGCTGTATCATTCTTAATCTTGTTAAAAAGTTCATCCATTGCTGGAAACTTTGCTTGTTGTTCGGATTTGGAAAGTTTACTTGGTTTAAAATTATAGGTATTATCAATTTCTAATTTAAGCGATTGGCCTAAAACAACTGTGTTAACGAAAACAAAACCTAATAATAGTTTAATACGCATATATTCAATATTTAATGATCCTTTTAACTTGTGATTGAGGTTCGCCACACCACTAATTTATAAAGTAATAATGGCCGCTAAACTTCAGCTAGAACCAACCCCGTCAATGTAATTGCAGAAACTTCTTATGGTGGTCATCCCAAATCCAGTATTCTGTCGTGCATCCCGCGCAACCGGTGTGTGGATCATCAGGATTGACAACAAGGAGCCTGCTATTGCGTTTAAACTGATAACCGTAACCGGCTGAAGGTCCGTCGTAAACCAAGCCGGTTTTCAAATCGACCACAGCGGACATTTGACAGGGCGAGCCGCATCCCCAGTAAGCAAAACAATAATGGCCGGCAAAGTTTAAACCCGTTGATTCATGCCACCCCACCATGTTTTTAGAAGAATAGTACGTTTCTGTAATCATAGTTCGATACATTTTTGCTGTCGGGTTGCTTGTTAATACGATCTTTGCACGATCACCCCTGTACACACTCACGTGATATCTGTTAAACGAATGAGATTGTCCTGACACATTTATGCTTGCCATAATACACCAACAACAGAGAAAATATTTAAGTAAAGTGTTGGAAAGCTTCATTCTATACGGTTGTTTCATTGGCCTCATCGCTTATTAACTCCGGGCTTTCAAAATTTTCCCAGTCATATTGAATTTGGTTCATTTTATAGTAATAAAAAAAGAGCACTATCAGTTCCAGCCGGATGCTAAAACCATGCTGCGCAAAAATTATGTATCCCATTACTAAAAAACATACCGCTATACTTATGACAGCGTCAACTTTAGCCAGGCCAACTGCCCATTTTTTTTCGGTCCATAATGCAAAGGCGGTTACCCCTTTCATTGCAAATAGTGAAATAAGAAAAAGACCGGTAAGGGAAATCGGTTGATCGGTAGTTATCCCGAGTAAAGAAATGTTAAAAGTGTATTTTAATAGTCCCATAACAATGCCTATGGGCATTATGGCAAAAAATAACAGGAACAGCCAAATAAAGCCAATCACCCACCAGGGCAACAGTTTTCTTCTTCGTTCCAACTTTGTGTTTGGAAAATCAATTTGAGCGTCGGTGTAGTTTACGTTGTTATCATCCATGTGACAGGTTATAATTGGTTGATACCAAAGTAAAAAAATAAATTAAAGAATCATAACGGGATGGCAGTCCTCTTACTTTCTGCCGGCAGATTGTTCCATTTGTCCCAGACTGTTTCGCGCAGGGGTATTAACCCGCTGATTATCAGTAAAGGTTGTTTCAGCCGTTCCGTTTGTTCCATCCATGTCACTATTTCATGAAACAGTACACATAGATAAACCGCGACGAAGGCGTTTTATAACTTATATTTAGATAAAAATAATAATCTGAAAAGCTGCAGTTTTGTGGGGGGCGGCGATAAAGGCTTATGGGAACAAATTTGCGTTCAGATAAATAGCCGCCAGTTATCAATGTGATCTTTTTCCAATATTGGCGTTAAAAAAATCGATGGTCATTTTGGCTGTTTGCTCATGCACATCATGCCGGCTAACAGATGGATCATCGGTAAAAAAAACAGATTTTCCGATACTTGTAAAATCGCGGACCTCATTTAAAAACACGTAATGGCCAACTTTACCTTTAAACAGATAGAATTTGGAAGTTTTTATCATGCGATGATAGTGTGATGCATTAGTACGACTAGGGGCGATGCTATCGGCTTCCGCAGCAATGATAAAAACGGGATTCCTAATATCCTTTACCTGGCTTCCGTCTTGAAAGCCTTGCCCAATTGCCGGGCAGATCGCAAGAAAAGCGTTAAAGCGTCTATCAGTCAAGACCGGCGATTTTCGAAATGATTCAGCAATTTCTTTGTCATCAATAAATTTTAATAATCCTGGAAATTCCGGGAGGTTAATTTCCTTTTGTCCTGTTGCCGATTTGCAATAAGCTTTTAATGCACTAAAATTTAACCTGGCGCCTGCTAGCGCAAGTGTAGTGTAACCTCCGATAGAAAATCCTGCCATTCCCAAACGTTTTCTGTCAATTAACGGCGAAAGCACGCTGTCCTTTAAAAGCTCTGTTAACGAAAAACTGATATCCTGTGGTCTTTCCCACGGTTCAAGAAAGCCCTGTGGTGTAGAATAGGTAAAAGTGTTACCGTAATGATCGACTGAGGCTACAATATACCCGGCAGAAACCAGTTTATCTGCGAGCCATTCGAGCGTCAAACGGCCCCCGCCTGCACCGTGTGAAATAAACACCAATCCGTGCTTTCCAGCGACGGGTTTGCCATCGCGAACGGTGTAAGTCCGAAAGAATGGTGATTGATACCGATCTTTAGCCGTTAACGTATCTGATGTAGGGTACCATACTTCGGTGGTTACCGGCCTGTTGCGCGCTTTATCTGTAAATAAAAAGGTTCTTTCGCCTATATTTTGCGCCAGCAGCCTATTGGCGGGTAGAATGCTAAAAAGCACCGGTATTATTAAATAAAAAAAATGTTTGCCCATAAATTTATATCTGTATGGCAAAGTAACCCAGTTACCAATAAATTAAAGATGACAAAAGTCAATAAATATCAGTTTGAGCAGTAATTGTTATTTATAGCTTTTGTGAGATTTTAAACGGCTTAATGTCGCTTTATTAATACCAAGATATTCGGCGATAATTTTTGCAGGTAATCGCTGCACAAGGCTGGCGTTCCTTTTCAATAATAACTCATATCGCTGGTGGGCGGTCAATGTAGTGAACCCTTCTACACGCCTGATTGATGCTATGTAATCCAGCTCCAATCTTTTCCTGTACATTGATTCCCAGCCCGGAACTTCGCGAAAAATCCTTTCCTGGTCGTGGTAGCTAAGCATCAGGATATCCGACGATTCCATACTCTGAATAGTAGCATTTGAGGGTTCACGCAAAATGAAACTCGGAAAAGCTGTGCCGAAATCACCCTCAAACACCAGGAAACGTGTGGACTCGTTGCCGCTGTCGTCGGTTATAAAAACCCTCAAACATCCTTTTATTACAAAAAAAATGTATTTGGCAACGGAACCTTCACGCAGAAGTATCTCATTCTTTTTAGCCTTGTAAGGCAAAAAGGAACTTGCTATCAATTGCTCATGTTCCGAAGATAATGTTATATCGTCGAATTGCTTTCTTAGTTCCGGGTGAATAGTCATAATATAGAAGCCTCAAGCTAAAACTGCGTAATTAATTTGAAACAGCAAATAATTATAAAAACAAAATACCAGTGACAGGGAAGACCTCAAGGGTTGCAATTCATTGTCTTAATTAATATTTTGGTGTTAGCAAACAAATTAGCCCTTTACGCGATTATATGTCACATTTACAGTATCATGCATAATAACAACTTCTCTTTCTTACAGGGCGGGGGTGAAATGGGGGAGCTTATAAGAGCAACCGACTGGTCCAAAACGCCGATTGGTTCTCCGGAATCCTGGCCCGAGCCATTGTGTACATCTGTCAGTTTGATGCTCAATAACTTGTTCCCAATGTATATTGCCTGGGGAAACGAATACACTCAGCTTTATAACGACGGTTACCGGCCTATTCTGGGTACAACTAAACACCCGCAGGCAATGGGCATAGGTACCAGGCAAACTTTTGCGGAGATATGGCATATCATTGGGCCTATGTTTGAGGGTGTAATGAATGGACAGGCCGTAGGCTTTCCTGATTTTATGTTACCGTTGGAGCGTAACGGATATGTTGAAGAGTGTTATTTTGATTTTTGTTATAGTCCCATTCGTTATGCCGACGGAGCAGTGGGGGGTATTTTAGTTACCGTAATTGAAATCACAGAAAAATATAATGCATATCAATCTTTGGCATTAGCGAAACAGGAATTGGAGGTATCGCAGTCGGAAACAAAAAAAGAAAGGGACAAGCTAATTCGCTTTTTTATGCAGGCGCCTGCCGGCATTTGTGTTTTGAACGGTCCCGAATTTGCTTTTGAGCTGGTGAATCCGCTTTACCAGCAATTATTTCCCGGCAGGAAACTTTTAGGCAAACCGTTGCTCGATGCGTTACCTGAAATAGCCGGGCATCCTATTTGGGACATATTGCAAAATGTTTATAATACCGGCAAGACCTATGAAGGGCATAAGGTGTTAATAGCATTGGCAAGAATGGATGACGGAATCCTGGAGGACAGGTATTTCGATTTTATATACCAGGCCAGGTTTAACCAGGAAAATCAAGTAGATGGTATTCTAGTGTTTGTGTATGAGGTTACCGAGATGGTGCAGGTTCAGCAAAGGGTTGAAGAAAGCGAGAAGCGGTTCAGATCGATGGTTGATCAGGCCCCAGTGGCATTATTGGTAAATAAAGGGGACGACCTGGTATTCGATATAGTAAATAAGCCGATGATTGACATTATAGGCAAAGGCGACAGCGTAAAAGGCAAGGCCTGGTATGAAGCCATCCCTGAATTAGTTGGGCAACCGATAGTAGAGCAACTATATCATACTTATCGTAGTGGTGAGGAATGGCATGGGAATGAGGTGCCTATTGTTCTGCACAATAATGGCGAGCCACAGCAGCGATATTTTAACCTTATCTATCGCCCGTTGGTAGAAGAGGGAAAGATAACCGGGTTGCTTCAGTCGGCGGTAGACGTTACGGAACAGGTTGATGCCAGAAAAGACCTGGAACAAGCTAAGAATACGCTGGCTTTAGCCATATCAGCAGCCGAATTGGGTACTTTCGACCTGGATGTAACTACAGGGTTGCTTCACTGGAACGAGCGCTGCCGCACAATGTTCGGTATCAGCCACCTTAACCCGATTACCTATGAAAAGGACTTTGTGGGTGGCCTTCACCCTGATGACAGGGAGCGGATATTAAGGGTAATTGAGGACGTTTTGGATATTACGGTGAATAACGGAAACTATGATACCGAATTTCGCACAATCGGGGTGGAAGATAAAAAGATAAGGTGGCTGCGGGCAAAAGGCAAGGCATATTTTGACGAAAATAATCAACCTGTTCGCTTTACAGGCGCGGTTATGGATATTACTGAACAAAAAACTGACGAGCTCCGGAAGAATGATTTTATAGGTATGGTGAGCCATGAGCTTAAAACACCACTAACAACATTAAGCGCAGTGCTGCAGATAGCGAGCCAAAAGTTGAAGGATAGTGACGATAAGCAACTGTTAAACGCAATAACGCGCGGCAATGTCCAAGTTAAACGAATGACGGGGATGATTCACGGATTTCTTAATGTTTCACGGCTCGAATCGGGGAAGATGTTAATCGAAAAACAGGTGTTCGATATATCTCAACTTTTGGTTGAGGTGGTAACCGAATTAAAAATGATAGAAAAAAATCATCCTATCCATCTGTCTGTTTGTGATCCGATTGAAATTACCGCCGACCGGGACAAAATAAACTCCGTTATATCAAATCTTATCAACAATGCGGTAAAATATTCGCCACAAGGAAAGCCGATAACGATAAACTGTGAGCGACACGGAACCGAAATTATTGTGAGTGTTCGCGACGAAGGGATTGGAATAAACCAAAATGACCTCACCTCGATTTTCGACCGGTATTATCGTGCTGAGTCGAGTAAAGCAAAAAACATTGCTGGCTTTGGGATCGGACTATATTTAAGTTTTGAAATAATTACCAGGCATAACGGCAAGATATGGGCAGAAAGCGAGCTGGCGGCAGGCAGTACTTTTTATTTTTCTCTCCCTCTATAGCTCTAAAAATCAGTAGTTTTTTAGATCAACTGATATTCAAATAGATTAATTGGTATTTATATCTATACGATGATTGTCCTATCGGTACCGGGAATATAATTCTCGTGCTCGTCAATAGCTGTTATTGGGTTGGCCTTGAAACAGGCAATTAAAAGGATATTAAAAAGATTAACTTAGTTACAAATACCATTGTGATGTTTACTAATAAAGGAATAGTATGAACAAGGTCGTTGCATTCTCCGACATGGAGTTAATTGAAACGCTTAAAAGGGAACATGTTAACGACTCTGTCATTAGATATCTATACAGAAATTATTACCATGGGTTATGTAATTATATTAAGCTTAACCAGGGCTCGGCACAGGATGCGGAAGATGTTTTTCAGGAGGTAGTGGTGAATTTTATTGAGATTGTTAAAAGTGATAAGTTCCGTGGTGAATCGAGCATAAAAACATTTCTGTATACACTATGTAGATTCACCTGGCTAAATGAATTAAAAAGGAGAAACCGGGTGTTGTTGAGAGAAGAAAAATACGAAGGAAACAGGGATCACGAGGATAAAGATGTAAGTCACCTGCTGGTTGAGAGGGAGGCTAAAAGTTTGGTGATGGCTATGATAGAAAAGCTTGGAGACACTTGTAAGAGGATACTGGTGGCTTATTATTACGATAATTTCACAATGAAAGAAATATTGCCGTTAGTTGAATTTCAGAACGAGCAGGTATTGCGTAATAAAAAATACAAGTGTTTAAAAAGCCTGGAACAAATGCTTACCCAAGATCCTGAATTAGCAAAACGGTTTAAAAATGCACTGACATATGGACAATAACGAATCATATACCGAAAAGCTGGTACAGTACCTTGACGGCGACTTAACCGGTGCTGAGCTGGAAGACGTTGAAAGACAGTTAGCCGAGAAAAAGGAGTTGCAGCAGGAGCTTGATAACCTTTCGCTGGCAAAAAAGGCTGTGCAAAGCTATGGGTTAAAAGCCCGGGTGGCATCCGTACATCAGCAAATGATGCAGGAACTGAAAGAAGATGAACTGCCGGCCGAAAGCAAAATTTATCCATTTATAAGAACAACGTTGAAATATGCGGCCAGTATTCTGTTGCTGTTGAGTTTAACAGGCACTTACTTTTACCTAACGTCGTCATCCGCAAAATTGTATAAGGACAATTATGTGCCATACCAATTAAGCGTAACACGGGGCGAGTCAACTTCCTCTGCCCTGGAAAAAGAGTTTATTGCAAAGAATTATACAGGCGTAATCAGCACGTTCAAATCGCTCCCCAATCCTACCAACAAGGATTACTTTTTAGTGGCGCAGGTATATCAATTAACAGGTGAGCCGAACAAGGCTATCCGGTACTACCGACTTTTATCGGGAAATTCAGTTACCGATAATTCGTTCAAAGACGATGCAGAATACTACCTGGCCCTCGCTTATCTCGAAAATAATGACCCGGTAGCCGCCAAACCGATTTTTGAAAAGATACATGCCGACCCTGATCAATTATACCACGACAACATAAGCTACTGGACGCTGCTAAAGGTTAAACTACTTGCGCTAAAGGCTGAAAAAAAATAATAAGCCGCGTGTTTTAGTAAAAATCGTTCAGTTATAAACTTTTAATTTTTTTTTTTAATAACAACGGTTACATATTATTCCCTGGCTTTTACCAATTATAAAAAACGTAAAGTCATGGAAAATCTTAAGAAATCAATCAAATTAAAAAAATCGTTAGTTCTTTTAATTTTAGCGCTTGCAGTTTACAGCTGCAAAAAAGGCAATAGCCCACTACCGTCAGCCGGCAAAACTTCGCAAGTTTCATTTGGCGTGCAAGCAATTAATTCCACCGCAGTTTTAGCTTCAACATCGGGATTAGCCGTCAACTCCGTTACCCCCGTTATTCAGTTTACATCGGGTGTGGCAAACATCAGCAAATTTAAGCTGGAGGCAAAAACGGTTAACCGGAGTGTGGAAATCGAAACAAAGAATTTAATGAATGTAAATCTGTTTGCGCCGACGCCTGCACTGATAGGTACCACCCTGGATACCGGAATTTATAAGGAAATAGAGGTAAGCGTAGTACTGTTGCCATCAGCTGATACAACTGCAAGGCCATTAACATTAAAAGGCAGCTTTACCGCTTCAGATGGAACTATTGTACCCGTTGAATTTGATATCAACGAAAGTTTAACTATTAAGGCAGAGGTGAAAAATGTTACCCTCGACAACAATACTGATTTATCAACCATTGTATTGCTTCACCTGGACAAGGTAGTTGCGGGTATTACAGCTGCCGATTTGAATGCCGCATCCAAAACAGCCGGCAAAATAATCATCAGCAGCACATCAAACGTTAGCCTGTTTAATAAAATTAAATTTAATGTTGAAGGCTGTGGCGACACAGAAATAGAACACGAGGGCGGAGAAGGGCATCACGGAAATGGCGGGGGTGGTGATGGTTCAAATCATGGATAATTGTACTGCTAATCCATATTAATTCGGGTCGCCTCAATTACCGAGGCGGCCTTTTTTTATTATTACGAAGCTAACGAGTATCAAAAGGAAAGTCGAAGCGCATATAATCCACCAGTAATTATCCCGCCGTCGCTCAAAATCTCCAACTAAGCGCAGGTGAGCCCAAAAGGCTGCTGTTTTTTTTGATGGAGAAACGTCAGGGTTTTCAACGTAATCAAGTTTCGATCTTTGCAAGGCTTCAGCAACAGTAAATCCCTTTTGAAGATAAAAATACAATCTGCCTGAAATGTAAGCGGTAGATACGTCGTCCGCTTTCCACATAGACGTAATAATATTATCACAACCAGAATAAGAAAATGCACGCGACAAACTCATCAGCCCTTCACCCTTTGCCAGTGTCCCGGCACCGCTCTCACAGGCGCTTAAAACAATTAACCGGGTCTTCTGCAGTTTTAAATTATATATCTCAGGCATATACAGTTTATAATTGAGTAACGAGTCGGTGTTAGCCGGATAAAATGCTATAAAAGATTGTTCGGGTTTTAAATCATTTGCATACGCGTGAGTGGCTAAATGAATAATATTGAAGTCGGGTGCAAGTTTTAAAAATTGCTGTTTGGTTGCAATTTTATTAAGAATGGAAGTTCCATTTATTGATTGAATTTCGCGCCCCGAAGAAGCCAAGGTACTCCAATTATTGTCCTCGCCGTTAACAGTCGAAATTTTCTCGTTGAACGGTGCCATACCAAGCTTACTCATTCCTTCTGCTGAAAAGTTCTGTCGGCTATTTTGCAATATGCCGCATGAGTAATTATAGGTAATACTGAACCTGTTCAACAGGCTTTTCCCAGCGTCATCAGTCAATAGTTCGAAGGGTAAAAAATTCAGTTCGTTATCAGGGATAATCATCAGGTCTTTCCTGGTTTTGATAAGACTTTCAGCGGGTGCAATTAATTTTTTATACAGGTACCGTCCCAACTGTCTTACCCGTTTTGTGTTATTCCCTTCATTATTTTTCGCTTTTCGGTAAATCTCGTTAACTGAGGAGAGGAAATCAGTATTCAATCTTTCTTTAAAAAAAGTGAATTCTGTATCGGTTATCACGAAGCAAATAAGTTCCGAATCATCTATATGATAAGAGAGGATTGTACTTTCGGACGGGATGATTTTTTGCAGGTTGGTAACGGAGACCTTGTTATTTGATAAAGTTGCCACATTGAACCCGGTTTTCTGCGCTATTTTTTGCTGTATTGCAAGTAGCTTTATTGTAAGCTCGTTTACCTGGTTTTTAAGTGAGCTCAGGTTTACGCTATCTATAGTTCCTGAAGCCCTTAACGACAGCCTGGTAATATTTTCCTGAAGCCCCTTTTCGTCTTCTAAAAGCTTAGCCGGAACACCGGCTTCTGCTTTGATTTTAGATTCTTCCAGTGATAGGGAAAGTAAATTCGCCTTATTTTCCTCGTCAAGCGAAAAAGCTGTTTCGATGTATTTTTTGTTTCCTGTTAATCCAAATAATTGTAAACAAATAGCTATAGGCTGCCGGCGCGAAAGATATTTTTGATCGCTGATAACCAATCTTGACTCATCGGTTTCATAAAATCGTTGTATGTAGTTGGCCAGCCTGTAGTAGGCCAAAAACGATTGCAGTGAAGCGTCCAGGTCAGGGATTTTATTGGTTTCAGTGTATAGCGATTTAAAAGCCGTGGCTTTTGCCGACAACACTTCAAGGAGTTCAATCCCGTTAAAGGCGCTGTTAAAATTTAAGGGGTTGGTATAAATATTATTTGAACGGAAATCCGGAAATAAATTTGTTATAGAACGCTGATAAAATAGCAACGCTTTAAGAAACTGCCCTTTTTGAAACCAAACGTCCCCCAGGTACTTTAAAGTGATACCGAAATCGCTGTTTTTGTGGTCCTTATTAATTTGCGTGTTTAAATTAGTTGATCGTCGTAAAACGTTAACTGCTTTCAGGTAGTTTTTTTCTTTCAAGTACGCCAACCCGATATCATTTAATTTTTTCTGATCTTCATAACCAACCTTATCCAGGTAAGTGATCGCTAATGCCGGTTTATTCATTGCCAGGTAAACCGATCCGATGTTGTGGAGCAATTTATCGGTTTCAATGTTATAAGGTAAAAGGCTTTGATAAAGGCTTAGCGCATGATCATACTTTTTAAGCTTTTTTAAAGATGATGCGAGGTTGTTTTTATAGGTCACCATCAACGATTTATCATAAGGAGCGTGTTTTACCAGGGTTGAGATCGCCTTTTCGTAATAGATTATGCTTTCGCTGTAATTGCCCTTTGAATAAGAAATTACGCCCAATGTGTTGTATAGCCTTTGCAACTCGCTCACCTCAGGATATCTTTCGGCTATCGTTTCGGCCCTTTTATAATAGATTTCAGCGGTATCCGGAACGTCGGTCATATAAAAGGCATTTCCGCAATATACCAGCGGCCTGAACAATGCCGAATCGCTTAATTTTACAAGCTGTTTTTTTAGGGCGATGGCGTCTTTGAAATATTTTAACGATTCTTTTTGGCGGCCTAAAACCTGGAAAAAGG
>Ga0163162_10002151_pt1 | contig 18484 bp, 13 predicted proteins | sample S55metaG_FD_115310 | JGI IMG/M metagenome (GOLD analysis project Ga0163162, IMG submission 115310) | Switchgrass rhizosphere microbial communities from Kellogg Biological Station, Michigan, USA - S5-5 metaG | ecosystem: Host-associated > Plants > Roots > Rhizosphere > Soil | place: USA...
ACCGAATCGCTCCGCGCCAACCTTCGTCAGCGCCGCCGTCAGCGTCGTCTTGCCGTGGTCCACGTGGCCGATCGTGCCCACGTTCACGTGCGGCTTGGTTCTTTCGAATTTGCCCTTTGCCATGGCTCTTTCCTCAAAATCTCAAAGTTGTATACGAATTAACTGCTCAACACTCAGGCGTTCTTCATGACCGCTTCGGCGATGTTCGCCGGCGCTTCCGCGTAGTGATCGAACTCCATCGTGAACGTCGCGCGGCCCTGACTCAGCGAACGCAGGCTCGTCGCATAGCCGAACATTTCGCCCAGCGGCACCTGCGCGGCAATCGTCTTGCCCGACGGCGAGTCGTCCTGACCCTGCAGCACGCCGCGCCGACGGCTCAAGTCGCCCATCACGTCGCCCATGTAGTCTTCCGGTGTCACCACCTCGACCTTCATGATCGGCTCGAGCAGCACAGGGCTGCCCTTGCGCATCGCGTCCTTGAACGCGATCGACGCTGCGGACTTGAACGCGTGTTCGTTCGAGTCGACTTCGTGGTACGAACCGAACGTGAGCGTGACCTTGACGTCGACCACCGGGAAGCCCGCGAGCACGCCCGAGGTGAGGTTCTCGTTGAGCGACTTCGTGATCGGCGGAATGAATTCCTTCGGAATCGTGCCGCCCTTGATCGCGTCGACGAACTCGTAGCCCTTGCCGCGTTCCTGCGGTTCCATCGTGATCACGACGTGGCCGTACTGACCCTTACCACCGGACTGCTTGACGTGCTTGCCTTCGACGTCCACCGCGGCCTTGCGGATCGTTTCACGATACGCGACCTGCGGCTTGCCGACGTTGGCTTCGACGTTGAATTCGCGCTTCATGCGGTCGACGATGATGTCGAGATGCAGCTCGCCCATGCCGGCGATGATCGTCTGGCCGGATTCTTCGTCCGAGCGCACGCGGAACGACGGATCTTCCTGCGCGAGACGCGACAGGGCGAGGCCCATCTTTTCCTGGTCGCCCTTGGTCTTCGGCTCGATCGCCATCGCGATGACCGGCTCCGGGAAGGTCATCTTCTCGAGCATGATCACCTTGTCGGTGGCGCACAGCGTCTCACCGGTCGTCACGTCCTTCAGACCGACGGCCGCGGCGATGTCGCCAGCGCGAACTTCCTTGATCTCTTCGCGGTTGTTCGCATGCATCTGCAGAAGACGACCGATGCGCTCCTTGCGACCCTTGATCGGGTTGTACACGGTGTCGCCCGAGTTCAGCACGCCCGAGTAGACGCGGAAGAACGTCAGCGCGCCGACGTACGGATCGGTCGCGATCTTGAACGCGAGCGCCGAGAACGGCTGCTCGTCGCCAGCGGAGCGCGAGTCTTCCTTGTCGTACTCGTCGACACCCTTGACCGGCGGACGATCGGACGGAGCGGGCAGATAGCGGATCACGCCATCGAGCATCGCCTGCACGCCCTTGTTCTTGAACGCAGAGCCGCAGAACACCGGGATCATCTTGTTGCCAAGCGTGCCCGCGCGGATGCCCGCGATGACTTCTTCCTCGGACAGCTCGCCGCTGTCGAGGTACTTGTTCATGAGTTCTTCCGACGTCTCCGCCGCCGACTCGACCATGTGCTCACGCGCCGCCTTGGCCTTGTCGACCAGGTTCGCGGGAATGTCGATGTATTCGAAGTTCATGCCCTGCGATTCCATGTCCCACTGGATCGCCTTCATCTTGAGCAGGTCGATGACGCCTTCGAAGTGATCTTCGGCGCCGATCGGCATCTGCATGACGACCGGGTTCGCGCCGAGGCGCGACTTGAGCTGGCCGACGACCTTGTCGAAGTCCGCGCCCGCACGGTCCATCTTGTTGACGAACGCAACGCGCGGCACGCCGTACTTGTTGGCCTGGCGCCAGACGGTCTCGGACTGCGGCTGCACGCCACCGACCGCACACAGCACGAACACCGCACCGTCGAGCACGCGCAGCGAACGCTCGACTTCGATCGTGAAGTCGACGTGTCCGGGGGTGTCGATGATGTTGAAGCGATGCTGCGGGAACGAACGATCCATGCCGGTCCAGAAGCAGGTCGTCGCGGCAGACGTGATCGTGATGCCACGTTCCTGTTCCTGTTCCATCCAGTCCATCGTCGCCGCACCTTCGTGCACTTCGCCAATCTTGTGATTGACGCCGGTGTAGAAAAGAATGCGTTCCGTGGTCGTAGTCTTGCCTGCATCGATGTGAGCCATGATGCCGAAGTTACGATAGCGTTCGATTGGCGTATTGCGAGCCACTTTAAATTCCTCAATCCTTTTTTAGGGTCCGCCAGATATGGGGGCGAACCCAGAAAATTCATTACCAGCGATAGTGCGAGAAGGCCTTGTTCGCGTCGGCCATGCGATGCGTTTCTTCGCGCTTCTTCACGGCGCCGCCGCGGTTTTCGGCCGCTTCGAGCAGTTCGGCTGCGAGCTTGCGCGGCATCGAGTTTTCGCTGCGCTTGCGCGCGGCTTCGATCACCCAGCGCATTGCCAGCGCAACGCGGCGCGACGAACGCACTTCGACCGGAACCTGATACGTGGCACCGCCGACGCGGCGCGACTTCACTTCGACCGCCGGAGCGACGTTGCTGAGTGCCTTCTCGACGAGTTCGATGGGAGCGGCGTTCTTCTCGCCGATGTGCGCGATCGCACCATAGACGATGCCTTCGGCGACCGACTTCTTGCCGCTCTGCATCACCATGTTGATGAAGCGGGAAATCAGCTGGCTGCCGTGCTTCGGGTCGGGCAGGAGTTCGCGAGTGGGGGTATTACCTTTGCGTGACATATTCTCTTCTCATTGATGCGGCCCAGGAGGCCGCCTGATACTCAAGCGCGGGCGCGCCTGCTATTTTGGAAATCGCTTCCGCGATATCAGCCGGCCTTCGGCTTCTTCGCGCCGTACTTCGAACGGCTCTGCTTGCGCTTGGCAACGCCGGCCGCATCGAGCGAGCCACGCACCGTGTGGTAGCGCACGCCCGGCAGGTCCTTGACGCGACCGCCGCGGATCAGCACGACCGAGTGCTCCTGCAGGTTGTGGCCTTCGCCGCCGATGTAGCTGATGACCTCGAAACCATTCGTGAGGCGCACCTTGGCGACCTTGCGCAGAGCCGAGTTCGGCTTCTTCGGCGTCGTCGTGTAGACGCGCGTGCAGACGCCACGGCGCTGCGGGCAGTTCTCGAGCGCCGGCGAGGCACTCTTGTAGGTCTTCGGGCTACGCGGCTTGCGCACCAGCTGATTGACTGTCGACATTCGTTCGGTTCCGTAGTCATTTTTTTTGGCGACAGTCCCGCGTCGCGAAGAGCAAAAAGCGACCATCCTGGCCGCACTATCCGTAAGACGAAAAAACAGGCCGGGGAAAAATCCGGCCTGTTAGCTTTTCGAGTATAGCGGGCGTCTGGCGACACGGTCAAGCGAACGCTCGGACTGTTTCGCCGAAAATCCTTCTAACGAACACAAGGAACGTCCTGTTCCTCATTTCGGTTTACGCCTGAAACCTTCGACCGCGCACGCGCGGGCGATTTAGAAGCGGGATTATAGTGCCGGCTCGCTAGAGATGCAACTATTCGGAGCGTTTTCATCGGATTAGGGCCCGATTTTGATCGTTTCGGGGCCGATTCCTCGTGTTTTCCGCGATTGCCGACGCCCGTGGCTTCGGTCCCGGACGCCCTAAGACGCGTTGACCGGGCCCTGGCGGCGCAGGCGCGACCCGCGGAAATAGGCGATGCGCAGATCGAGGCCGTGCCGGCTCTTGCCGATATAGACGAAACCGCGCTGCTCGGGGCTCGGCCAGACGGGCGAATCGAGATGCTGCGCGAACTGGTCGTTTTCGAGCTCCAGGACGACGCCGATACAGGGATGGTCGTGGGCGACCGCGTATTCCTCGAGGACCGTCCAGGCTCGTTTGAGCATCGTCATGACGAGCGCGGTGGACCGCCACTGACTGCCGACGAGGCAGCGGTAGTAATACATCGGCTCGCCGAGCCGCGGCAGCAGGAGCGCGACGGCCGTACAGACGCCGGCGATGCCGCCATCCGCGTCGCGCGCGTGCAGCACCACCTCGGGCAACCGGCGCCTTGCATCGGCCTCGGTCGGCATGGCCTTCTCGTCCAGCCAGAACTGCACGAGCGCGGCCGAGTGCGACTCGCCCGGTCCCTGCGGCCAGTGTTCGACGAGTTCGATATCCGACAGCCTCGGTCTCGTGCTCTGCATGCGCTTTCCGCTGCCTCCCCTGATTGCTCAACCGTATTGAAGAATTGCTTTTCCCCGCGGGCGCGCGCCGTCGCCGAAAGGCCGTGACGAGGGCATCATCCGTGACGATATAGTATCGCCATGGCCTACGATCCTTCCGCTCCGGCGTCCCCTCCTCCGGCGACCGACCTTTCCAGCCAGCACAGCACCAATTTTCCCGAGCTGCTGAGGCAGCTGCGCGCCAGCCTCGTCATCAGCACCTATCAAGCCGGCAAGCTCGTACTCGTCCGCGCGGACGGGCCGGTCATCAACACGCACTACCGAACCTTTTCGCGACCAATGGGCATGGCGCTGTCGCCGAAAGGCGCGCTTGCGCTCGGTACGAATACCGAGATCATCGAGTTCCGCAACATGCCCGCCGTCGCCGCGCGCCTCGATCCGCCGAACCGTCACGACGCCGTGTTCATGCCGCGGCGGGCGTTCATCACGGGCGCCATCGACATCCATGAGATGGCCTACGGCCTCGACGAGACGCTCTGGTATGTCAACACGCTGTTCTCGTGCCTGTGCACGGTCGATCGCGAATCGAGCTTCAACCCGGTATGGCGGCCGCGCTTCGTCACGAAGTATTCCGCCGAAGACCGCTGCCACCTCAACGGCCTCGCGATGCGCGACCACAAGCCGGCGACCTTGACCGCGCTCGGCGAGACGGACGAGGTCGAAGGCTGGCGCGCCAACAAGCGCGACGGCGGCATCGCGATCGATTTCGCAAGCGGAGAGATCATCGCCACAGGACTATGCATGCCGCATTCGCCACGTTGGCACGACAACCGGCTGTGGGTGCTCGAATCGGGCCGCGGTGCGTTGCTTCAGATCGACACGGCAGGCGGCACGAAGGTCGAAGTCGCGCGCTTGCCCGGCTTCCTGCGCGGGCTCGATTTCGCCGGGCCCTTCGCCTTCGTCGGCCTGTGCCAGCAGCGCGAGACGAACGCTTTCACCGACATCCCGATCACCGAGGAAAACCGCGAGCGCCTGTCCGGCGTCTGGGTCGTCGATATACGCAACGGCCAGACCGTCGCTCTGCTCAAGTTCACGGGCGGCGTGCAGGAGATCTTCGCGGTCAACGTCCTCCATGGCGCGCTCTACCCCGACCTCATCAACGAGGCCGGCGACCTGCTCGCCACGGTCTACTCGCTTCCTGACGCGGCGCTAGCCGATGCGGCACCCGCGCGCGCGCGACCGCAAAAAGCCTCCGAGCCCGCGCCCGCCGCCGTGCCCGCCGAGACGACCGCGAGCTGACGCGGCATCTCGTCAGACGCAGTCGGCGTTTCGGCGGGCGACCGCTGCACCGTGGTTCTGCACCGTCTTCGTTGTCCTTGCGCGGGCTGCGTCGCGCAAAAAAAAAGGGCCGCTCGCGCGGCCCTTGTGCTTTCTTCATGACTCGGCGAAAACCCGAGTTCCCGCGCGACCCGCGCGGGAACCGGGCGCTTACTCTGCGTGCGTCTCGCCAACGAACTCGGTGACGCCGCCACGCAGCGTCTCGAGATCGGAGTCGGACAGGCCACCGGCCTTCTTGCGACGCTGGCTGTGGTACGCGAGACCCGTGCCGGCCGGAATCAGGCGGCCGACAATCACGTTCTCCTTGAGTCCGCGCAGCGTGTCGCGCGTGCCGCGAACGGCCGCCTCGGTGAGCACGCGTGTCGTCTCCTGGAACGAAGCCGCCGAGATGAACGACTCGGTCGCGAGCGATGCCTTCGTGATACCGAGCAGCATCGGCTCGACCTCGGCCGGACGCTCGTCACGCGAGTTGGCGCGCGCGTTGCGCTCGTTGACACGCTTGCGGTCCGACTGCTCGCCGCGCAGGTAGCCCGTGTCGCCCGGCGCGGTGATCTCGACCTTGCGCAGCATCTGACGAATGATCGTTTCGATGTGCTTGTCGTTGATCTTCACGCCCTGCAGACGGTAGACGTCCTGGATTTCCTTCGTCAGGTACTGGGCCAGCGGCTCGACGCCGAGCAGGCGCAGGATGTCATGCGGATTCGGCTCGCCGTCGACGACGGTCTCGCCCTTCTCCACGTGCTCGCCCTCGAACACGATGACCTGACGCCACTTCGGAATCAGCTCTTCGTGGTCGTTGCCGTCGGAATCCTTGATGACGAGGCGCTGCTTGCCCTTCGTGTCCTTGCCGAAGCTGACGACGCCCGAAACCTCGGCGAGGATCGCCGGTTCCTTCGGCTTGCGTGCTTCGAACAGATCGGCCACGCGCGGCAAACCACCCGTGATGTCGCGGGTCTTCGACGTTTCCTGCGGGATACGCGCGACGACGTCGCCGACGCCCACTTCCGCGCCGTCCTGCAGCGAGATGATCGCACCGGCCGGCAGGAAGTACTGCGCCGGAATGTCGGTGCCCGGCAGGCGCAGATCCTTGCCCTTCTTGTCCTCGAGACGCACGATCGGGCGCAGATCCTTCGCCTGCGTACCGCGACGCTTCGGATCGGTCACGACGTTCGACTCGAGACCGGTCAGTTCGTCGGTCTGCTGCTGCACGGTGACGCCGTCGATGAAGTCGATGAAGCGCACCTTGCCCGCCACTTCCGAAACGATCGGGTGGGTGTGCGGATCCCAGTTCGCGACGATCTGGCCGGCCTTGATCGCCGCGCCGTCCTTCGCCGAAATGGTCGCGCCGTACGGCACCTTGTAGCGCTCACGCTCGCGGCCGTGCACGTCCATGACGGACAGTTCGCCCGAACGCGACACCGCGACGAGGTGACCCGCGTTGTGCTGCACGGTCTTGAGGTTGTTGAACTTGATCGAGCCCGTCGTCTTGACCTGCACGTTGTCCACCGCGGCCGCACGAGACGCCGCACCACCGATGTGGAACGTACGCATCGTCAGCTGCGTGCCCGGCTCGCCGATGGACTGCGCGGCGATGACGCCGACCGCTTCGCCCTGGTTGACGAGGTGGCCGCGCGCGAGGTCGCGACCGTAGCAATGCGAGCACACACCGAACGCGGACTCGCAGGTGATCGGCGAGCGCACGAGGATGTTCTGCACGCCTGCCGTCTCGAGCTTCTCGACCCACTTTTCGTCGAGCAGCGTATTGCGCGTGACGATCGGCTCCTCTTCGTTGCCGGGCGCGAACGTGTCGGACGCGACGACGCGACCGAGTACGCGATCGCGCAGCGGTTCGACGACGTCGCCGCCTTCGACGATCGGAGTCATAGTCAGGCCGTGGACGGTACCGCAATCCAGTTCGGTCACGACCACGTCCTGCGCGACGTCGACGAGACGACGCGTGAGGTAACCCGAGTTCGCGGTCTTCAACGCGGTGTCCGCGAGACCCTTACGGGCGCCGTGGGTCGAGTTGAAGTACTGCAGAACGTCGAGGCCTTCGCGGAAGTTCGCCTTGATCGGCGTCTCGATGATCGAGCCGTCCGGACGCGCCATGAGACCGCGCATGCCGGCGAGCTGGCGGATCTGCGCCGCGCTACCGCGCGCGCCCGAATCGGCCATGATGTAGAGCGAGTTCATCGACTTCTGCTCGACGTCCTTGCCCTCGGCGTTCTTGACCTTGTCGAAGCCGATGCCCTTCATCATCGCGGCCGCGACCTGTTCGTTCGTACGCGACCAGATGTCGACGACCTTGTTGTAGCGCTCGCCGGCCGTGACGAGACCCGAAGCGAACTGCTCCTGGATCTCGGTCACGTCCTTCTCGGCGACTTCGAGGATGCCCGCCTTCTCGGCCGGAATCTTCATGTCGTCGATGCCGATCGAGATGCCGGCGCGCGTCGCGTAGTGGAAGCCCGTGTACATGAGCTGGTCCGCGAAGACGACCGTGTCCTTGAGACCCAGGCGGCGATAGCACTGGTTGATCAGGCGCGAGATCGACTTCTTCGTCAGCTCGGTGTTGACGAGCGCGAACGGCAGGCCCTCGGGGAGGATCTCGGCCAGCAGCGCGCGACCGACCGTCGTGTCGACGATCGACGTCTTCTCGGTGCGGTTCTTCTCGGCGTCGATTTCCACCTGGTGCATGCGCACCTTGATCTTGGCGTGCAGCTCGACCGCGCGGTTCTGATACGCGCGATGGACCTCGGCGGTGTTGGCGAACACCATGCCCTCGCCCTTCGCATTGATCAGCTCGCGCGTCATGTAGTACAGGCCGAGCACGACGTCCTGCGTCGGCACGATGATCGGATCACCGTTCGCGGGCGACAGGATGTTGTTCGACGACATCATGAGCGCGCGCGCCTCGAGCTGCGCTTCGAGCGACAGCGGGACGTGCACGGCCATCTGGTCGCCGTCGAAGTCGGCGTTGAATGCCGTACAGACGAGCGGGTGCAGCTGGATCGCCTTGCCTTCGACGAGCACCGGCTCGAACGCCTGGATGCCGAGACGATGCAGCGTCGGCGCGCGGTTCAGCAGCACCGGATGCTCGCGGATCACCTCTTCGAGGATGTCCCACACCTCGGCTTCCTCGCGCTCGACGAGCTTCTTCGCCGCCTTGATCGTCGTGGCGAGGCCACGGCGCTGCAGCTTGGAGAAGATGAACGGCTTGAACAGCTCGAGCGCCATCTTCTTCGGCAGGCCGCACTCGTGCAGCTTGAGCGTCGGACCGACCACGATGACCGAACGGCCCGAGTAGTCGACGCGCTTGCCGAGCAGGTTCTGGCGGAAGCGGCCCTGCTTGCCCTTGATCATGTCGGCGAGCGACTTGAGCGCGCGCTTGTTCGTGCCCGTGATCGCACGGCCGCGACGGCCGTTGTCCATCAGCGCGTCGACCGCTTCCTGCAGCATGCGCTTCTCGTTGCGCACGATGATGTCGGGCGCGTTGAGTTCGAGGAGCCGCTTCAGGCGGTTGTTGCGGTTGATGACGCGGCGATACAGGTCGTTGAGATCGGACGTCGCGAAACGGCCGCCATCGAGCGGCACGAGCGGACGCAGATCGGGCGGCAGCACCGGCAGCACGGTCATGACCATGTATTCCGGGCGATTGCCGGACTCGCTGAACGCTTCGACGAGCTTGATGCGCTTGGACAGGCGCTTGAGCTTGGTTTCCGAATTCGTGCTGCCGATTTCCTCGCGCAGACGGATGAGTTCCGCGCTGAGGTCGATCGTCTTGAGCAGTTCGTAGACGGCCTCGGCGCCCATGCGCGCGTCGAACTCGTCGCCGTGCTCTTCGACGGCCTGCAGGTACTGCTCTTCGTTGAGCAGCTGGCCGCGCGTGAGCGAGGTCAGGCCCGGATCGATGACGACGTAGGCTTCGAAATAGAGGATGCGCTCGATGTCGCGCAGCGTCATGTCGAGCATGAGGCCGATGCGCGACGGCAGCGACTTGAGGAACCAGATGTGCGCGACCGGCGAGGCCAGTTCGATGTGGCCCATGCGCTCGCGGCGCACCTTGGTCAGCGTCACTTCGGTGCCGCACTTCTCGCAGACGACGCCGCGGTGATTCATGCGCTTGTACTTGCCGCAGAGGCACTCGTAGTCCTTGATCGGCCCGAAGATCGCCGCACAGAACAGGCCGTCACGCTCGGGCTTGAACGTGCGGTAGTTGATCGTCTCGGGCTTCTTCACTTCGCCGAACGACCACGAGCGGATCAGCTCCGGCGAGGCCAGCGCGATCTTGATCGAGTCGAAATCGAGCGACTGGCGGGTCTGGTTGAACAGGTTCAGCAGGTCTTTCATTTTGTTTCTCCGGGAGGAGTAATTCTTGCGTCGATGGCGGGAGGTCGAATTCGGTCGCGAGGGTCTTTCGGCGGGCACCGCGTATGCAGCAGCCGTCATCGGACCCTATGCGCCCGTTAGCGCTCTTCGAGCTCCATGTTGATCGCTAGCGAGCGGATTTCCTTCACGAGAACGTTGAAGGATTCCGGCATGCCCGCGGCCATCTCGTGATTGCCGTCGACGATGTTCTTGTACATCTGGTTGCGGCCCGGGACGTCGTCGGACTTCACCGTCAGCATTTCCTGCAGCGTATACGCCGCGCCGTAGGCCTCGAGCGCCCAGACTTCCATTTCGCCGAAGCGCTGGCCACCGAACTGCGCCTTGCCGCCCAGCGGCTGCTGCGTGACGAGCGAGTACGGACCGGTCGAACGCGCGTGCATCTTGTCGTCGACGAGATGGTTGAGCTTCAGCATGTGCATGTAGCCCACCGTGACGGGACGATCGAACGTCTCGCCCGTACGGCCGTCGATCAGCATCGTCTGGCCCGACGAGGGCAGATCGGCGAGCTTGAGCATGTGCTTGATCTCGCTTTCCGCCGCGCCGTCGAACACCGGCGTCGACATCGGCACGCCGTGCTGCAGGTTGTCGACGAGCGCGAGGACTTCCTCGTCGCTGAGCGACTTCAGCTTGACGCGTTCGCCGAACACTTCCTTGTCGTGGTTGTAGATCTCGTCGAGGAACTTGCGCAGTTCGGCGACCTTCTGCTTCGCCTCGAGCATGCGCTGGATCTTCTCGCCGAGGCCCTTCGCGGCCCAGCCCAGATGCACTTCGAGAATCTGGCCGATGTTCATACGCGACGGCACGCCGAGCGGATTGAGCACGATGTCGATCGACTGGCCATCGGCCATGTACGGCATGTCCTCGACCGGACGGATCATCGACACGACGCCCTTGTTGCCGTGACGGCCGGCCATCTTGTCGCCCGGCTGGATGCGGCGCTTGACGGCCAGATAGACCTTGACCATCTTGAGCACGCCCGGCGCGAGGTCGTCGCCCGCCGTGATCTTCGCCTGCTTGGCCTTGAAGCGCTTGTCGAACTCGGCGCGATGCGCGGCGATCTGCTGCTGCGCCTTCTCGAGCTGCTCGGCCGCGCTCTCGTCCTTCATGCGCAACGTGAACCACTCGTCCTTCTTCAGGCTGTCGAGATAGGTGTCGTCGATCGCGGCGCCCTTCTTGATGCCGCCCGGACCGCCGTTGACGATCGCGCCCTGCAGCTGCCCGCGCAGACGCGAGTAGATCGCGCCTTCGAGGATGCGGAACTGGTCGTCGAAGTCCTTCTTGACGCGCTTGATTTCCATCTGCTCGATCTGCAGCGCGCGCTTGTCCTTCTCGATGCCGTCGCGCGTGAACACGGTCACGTCGATGACGGTGCCGTCCATGCCCGGCGGAACGCGCAGCGACGAATCCTTCACGTCGGAGGCCTTCTCGCCGAAGATCGCGCGCAGGAGCTTCTCTTCCGGCGTCAGCTGCGACTCGCCCTTCGGCGTGACCTTGCCGACGAGGATGTCGCCCGCCTTCACCTCGGCGCCGATGTAGACCACGCCCGACTCGTCGAGACGCGCGAGCGCCTGTTCGCCGACGTTCGGGATGTCCGCGGTGATTTCTTCCGGTCCGAGCTTCGTATCGCGCGCCTGGATCGTCAGTTCTTCGATGTGGATCGTCGTGTAGCGGTCTTCCTCGACGACGCGCTCCGAGAGCAGGATCGAGTCTTCGAAGTTGTAACCGTTCCACGGCATGAACGCGACGAGCATGTTCTGCCCGAGCGCAAGCTCGCCGAGGTCGGTCGACGAACCGTCGGCCAGCACGTCGCCCTTCGCGACGATGTCGCCGACCTTCACGAGCGGACGCTGGTTGAGGTTCGTGTTCTGGTTCGAACGCGTGTACTTCGTCAGCGTGTAGATGTCGACGCCGGCGTCGTTGTCGCCGATCTCGGCTTCATTGACGCGCACGACGATACGGCCTGCATCGACCTGGTCGATCACGCCGCCGCGACGCGCGGCCGCGGTGACGCCCGAGTCGCGCGCCACCGGGCGCTCGATGCCCGTACCGACGAGCGGGGTCTGCGAACGCAGCGTCGGCACGGCCTGGCGCTGCATGTTCGCGCCCATGAGCGCGCGGTTCGCGTCGTCGTGCTCGAGGAACGGCACTAGCGCCGCCGCGACCGACACGGTCTGCATCGGCGAGACGTCCATGTACTGGATGTCGGCGCGCTGGCGCAGTTCCGATTCGCCGTGCGAACGGCACGCGACGAAGTCTTCGGCGAAGCTGCCGTCCTTGTTGAGGATCGAGTTCGCCTGGGCGATGACGAACTCGCCCTCTTCGATCGCCGACAGGTAGTCGACCTTGTCGGTGACCTTGCCGTTGCTGACCTTGCGGTACGGCGTCTCGAGGAAGCCGTACGAGTTCGTGCGCGCATACACCGCGAGCGAGTTGATCAGGCCGATGTTCGGGCCTTCCGGCGTCTCGATCGTGCAGACGCGGCCGTAATGGGTCGGATGCACGTCGCGCACTTCGAAGCCCGCGCGTTCGCGCGTGAGGCCGCCCGGACCGAGCGCCGAGACGCGACGCTTGTGCGTCACTTCGGACAGCGGGTTGTTCTGGTCCATGAACTGGCTGAGCTGCGACGAACCGAAGAACTCCTTGATCGCGGCGCCGACCGGCTTCGCGTTGATGAGGTCCTGCGGGGTCAGGCCTTCGGCTTCGGCGAGCGACAGGCGCTCACGCACCGCGCGCTCGACGCGAACGAGGCCGATACGGAAGACGTTCTCGGCCATTTCGCCGACCGAACGCACGCGGCGGTTGCCGAGATGATCGATGTCGTCGACCGTGCCGCGACCGTTGCGGATCTCGATCAGCACCTTGAGCACATCGAGGATGTCCGACGTCTTGCCGAGCTTCTCGACGAGCGCCTTCGAATCGGCGTCGTTACGCGCAGAGAAGTACTTGTTGTCGTACAGCACGCCCGTGCCGGTGATTTCCTTGCGGCCGACGCGGCGGTTGAACTTCATGCGGCCCACGGCCGACAGGTCGTAGCGCTCGAAAGTGAAGAACAGGTTGAAGAACAGGTTCTGCGCGGCTTCCTTGGTCGGCGGCTCGCCCGGACGCATCATGCGATAGATTTCCACGAGCGCCTCGAGCGGCGTCTTCGTGTTGTCGATACGCAGCGTGTTCGAGATGTACGGACCACGGTCGAGGTCGTTGACGAACAGCGTGCCGATCTTGTCGACGCCGGCCTTGCGGAAGTTCGCGAGGTGCGTCAGGTCGATCTCGGCGTTCGCCGCGGCGAGCAGTTCGCCCGTCTTCGCGTCGACGATGTCGTGCGCGAGGATGCGGCCGACGAGATACTCGTCCGGCACTTCGAGCGACTTGAGCTTGGCTTCCTGCAACAGGCGCACGTGGCGTGCCGTTATGCGCTTGCCGGCCTCGACGATGACCTTGTCGCCGGCGCGCAGGTCGAAGTTCAGCGTTTCGCCGCGCAGGCGCTCGGCGACGAGCTCGAGCTTGGCGCCTTCCTTCTTGTCGAGATGGAACACGTTCTTCTCGAAGAAGATGTCGAGGATTTCCTCGTTGTTGTAGCCAAGCGCGCGCAGCAGCTGCGTCACCGGCAGCTTGCGGCGACGGTCGATACGCGTGAACAGCGCGTCCTTCGGGTCGAACTCGAAGTCGAGCCACGAGCCACGGTAAGGAATGATGCGCGCGGAATAGAGCAGCTTGCCCGAGCTGTGCGTCTTGCCGCGATCGTGATCGAAGAACACGCCCGGCGAACGATGCAGCTGCGAGACGATGACGCGCTCGGTGCCGTTGATGATGAAGGTACCGGTGTCGGTCATGAGCGGCAGTTCACCCATGTAGACTTCCTGCTCCTTGACGTACTTGATCGCCTTGTTGCTGGCCGGCGATTCCTTGTCGTAGATAACCAGGCGGACGAGCACGCGCAGCGGCGCGCCGTAGCTCATGCCACGCGAACGGCACTCACGCTCGTCGAACGCGGGCTCGCCGAGGCGATAGCTGACGTATTCGAGCGCAGCGTTGCCCGAATAGCTGACGATCGGGAAGACCGACTTCAGCGCGGCGTGCAGGCCGTGGTCGTCGCGCTTGGTGCCTTCCTTGCCTTCCTGCAGGAATTCGCGATAGGAATCCGTCTGGATCGCGAGCAACGGCGGGACGCCGAGCACGACCGGGCGCTTGCCGAAGTCCTTGCGGATGCGCTTTTTCTCTGTGAAGGAATAGGTTGCAGACATGGGCGGGCACCACCTTGTAGTCATGTGCCGGCTTCGAGGGCAAAGCCGGCAGGGGAGGAAACGCTAAAATGTATCGGGCGAGGCGTCAGACAGAAGACGAAGAACGAAACACGGAACCGGCAGAAAATATTTGAATCTGGCTCCGCGCTTACGGCTTCATCGTCTTCAGTCTGGCGTCTCAATAACGCCTATCGGGCGGCCACCATCCGGTGATTTCCCGACAACGAACAAAGCCCGGGGGCTTTCGCCCCCAGGCTCAACGACACTTGGCAAGCCAAGCGTCGCAATCCGCTTACTTGACCTCGACGGTCGCGCCAGCGGCTTCGAGTTCCTTCTTGAACTTCGCGGCGTCGTCCTTGCTCACGGCATCCTTGACGGTGGCGGGAGCGGACTCGACCAGGTCCTTGGCTTCCTTCAGACCGAGGCCCGTGATCGCACGGACGGCCTTGATGACTTCGACCTTCTTCTCGCCGGCCGACTTCAGCGCGACGGTGAATTCGGTCTTCTCTTCGGCCGGAGCGGCGGCAGCGGCGCCACCACCAGCGGCGGCCACGGCCACCGGAGCAGCGGCGGACACGCCGAACTTCTCTTCGAAAGCCTTGACCAGGTCCATGACCTCGATGAGCGGCTTGGCAGCGATCGCGTCGAGGATTTGCTCATTGCTAAGTGACATTTTGATTTACTCCTGAAAATTTTATCGAACAGCTACAAGTTGCCGTAGGTGTATGTGGGATCAAGCTGCGGTCTTCTGCTCGCCGACCTTGCTGAGCACGCGCGCGAGTTGCGACGCGGGCTCGGCCATGACGCGGGCGAGCATGGTCGCGGGCTGCAACATCAAGCCTGCGAGCATCGACAGGGCCTGCTCACGAGTCGGCAGCGACGCGAGCTTCTCGACATGAGAGCCCGGGTACATCTGTCCACCGATCGCAACGACCTTGGGGACCAGCTTTTCATTCGCCTTGGAGAACTCCTTGACCAACCGGCCAGCAGCACCCGGATCTTCCTCGGAGAAGGCATACAGCATCGGGCCGACGAGCGCGTCCTTGACGCACGCGTAGTCGGTACCCTCAACCGCACGCGAAACCAAGGTGTTCTTCGCAACCTTCACGAAGACCTTGGCCTGGCGAGCCTTCTTGCGCAGCTCAGTGAGCTGCCCCACGGTAAGACCGGAATACTCGGCGGCGACCAACGAGTGCGCCTTGGCGGCCACATTCGCCAGTTCGGCAACGACGACTTTCTTTTGATCCAGATTGAGCGCCATTGCTTTTCCTTCCGAACTTGGATGCGTGCCCCGCGATCTTGCGGGATGCGCATCCTGACATTCACACGAAACGAAGGTCCTTCCCGGTTCGCTGGCGTCTCGCGACGCCGACACTGGTGGCCGCTCGAAAAATTCTCACGGGCATCACCATCTGCGCAGGTTGTCTTCCGTATCGATTAAGGTCTGATATCGCTCGCTTGCCTTGCGCCTCATGCGCTTCGCGAGTACGTCCGTGCGGCGATAGTTCGACCACCTGCGGTCTTTGACGGCTCCGATTCGCTTGCGGCGAACCGGCGCCCTCAAATTCTTGCTACCTCGAATCGAGGCTGAAGTCGCTGCAGCGGACGAAGCCCGCAGGCAGCGATCAAAACTTATGCCGACAACGACGCCTGGTCGACGTTGATGCCGAGACCCATCGTGCTCGACACCGACACCTTCTGCAGGAACACGCCCTTGGCGGTCGACGGCTTCGCACGGTTCAGATCGGCGAGCAGCGCGGCCAGGTTTTCCTTGAGCGCGTTGACTTCGAAATTGATCTTGCCGATCGAGGCGTGGACGATGCCCGCCTTGTCGTTGCGGAACTTGACCTGGCCGGCCTTCGCGTTCTTCACCGCAGTGACGACGTCGGCGGTGACCGAGCCGTCCTTCGGGTTCGGCATGAGGCCGCGCGGGCCGAGCAGCTGACCGAGTTTGCCGACCACGCGCATCGCATCTGGAGTGGCGATGATGCGGCCGAAATTCAAGTCCCCGGCCTGCATCTTCTCGGCCAGGTCGTCCATGCCAACCGCGTCGGCGCCAGCGGCCTTAGCCGCCTCAGCCTTCTCGCCGGCCGGGCAGAACACCGCTACGCGCACCGTCTTGCCGGTGCCGTGCGGGAGCAGCGTCGAGCCGCGCACGCCCTGGTCCGACTTCTTCGCATCGATGCCGAGGCGGATCGCCACGTCGACCGATTCGACGAACTTGGTCTTGGAATTGTCCTTGAGGATCTTGAAGGCCTCGTCGATCGTGTACGACTTGCCTTCGGCGACAGCACCCTGCATCGCCTTGTAACGCTTGCTGATGTTCGCCATGGTCAGATCTCCGTGTTCAAGCCCATGCTGCGCGCGCTACCAGCGATGGTGCGCACTGCGGCATCCATATCAGCGGCCGTGAGGTCCGCCATCTTGGTCTTTGCAATCTCTTCGAGCTGCTTGCGCGTCACCTTGCCCACCTTCTCGGTGTTGGGACGCTTGCTGCCCGACGTGATGCCCGCGGCCTTCTTCAGCAGGATCGACGCCGGCGGCGTCTTCATGATGAAGGTGAAGCTGCGATCCGAATACGCGGTGATAATCACCGGAATCGGCAGACCAGGCTCGAGCTTCTGCGTGGCGGCGTTGAACGCCTTGCAGAACTCCATGATGTTGAGGCCGCGCTGTCCGAGCGCGGGACCGACCGGCGGCGAGGGGTTGGCCTGACCGGCCTTCACCTGCAGCTTGATGTATCCGACTACCTTCTTTGCCATTGTATTTACCTCGCGAGTTCAAGCGCCTGTTGTCAGGCTCCTCGCTTTCGTTGTGTTCAGGGCCCGGGACTCGGGACCCGGGACTCGGGAAAAGCAAAAGCGCAAACGCTCTTGATCTTCCCGAGTCCCGGGTCCCGAGTCCCGAGTCCCGGCCCTCAGGCCTTCTCTACCTGACCGAACTCGAGTTCGACCGGCGTTGAACGCCCGAAAATCAGCACCGCCACACGCAGGCGACTCTTTTCGTAATTCACTTCCTCGACCACGCCGTTGAAGTCGTTGAACGGGCCATCGGTGACACGCACCATCTCGCCCGGCTCGAACAACACCTTCGGTCGCGGCTTCTCGACGCCTTCCTGCACGCGCTGCAGGATCGCATCGGCTTCCGAATCCTTGATCGGCAACGGCCGGTCGGCGGTGCCGCCGATGAAGCCCATCACCTTCGCCGTTTCCTTGATCAGATGCCAGGACTCGTCGTCGATCTTCGGCGCCTTGCCGTCCGTGTTCGTCTCGATCTGCACGAGCACGTAGCCCGGGAAGAACTTGCGCTCGCTCTTGCGCTTCTGTCCGCCGCGCATCTCGACCACTTCTTCGGTCGGCACGAGCACGTCGCCGAACCTGTCCTGCATCTCGGCACGCACGATGCGTTCTTTCAGCGCGCGCGCGACCTGGTGTTCGAAGCCCGAGTAGGCGTGTACCACGTACCAGCGCTTAGCCATCATCAATCCACGTTTTGCGGTCGTCCTGACCGCGAGCAAGACCGGCCATCCTGGCCGGACTTTTCAATTAGTGCCCTTTAAGCAGCAAATCCAGGACGACCCACTTCAGCGTGAAGTCGATCAGACCAAGAATCAGGCTCAGTGCAACCACGACGAAAAAAATCACCACCGTCGTCTGGATCGTTTCCTGCCGCGTCGGCCAAACAACCTTGCGCAGCTCGAAATTCGACTCGAACAGGAAGTCGCGCAGCGCACGGCCCGCGTGCGTGAAGAAACCAATCGCACCCGCGGCGATCAAGCAGCCGAGCAGGATCAGGAGACGCTGCCAGGTCGGAAAATCGTTGTACCAGTAGTACGCGAAGACAGCGCCCGCGAGCACGAGACCCGCGACGACCAGCTTGGCGATATCGGCGGCGGAGTTACCGCCTCCTACCTGTTCGGCTTTCGTATTCATATGTTTCCAGCCATCCTCGCTGACGGCACATCAGACCGGCCATCCGTGCCGGAGTTTTTGGGCCGACCTTTCGGCCGGGCTTTCTCGACTTGGCACGCCAGGAGGGACTCGAACCCCCAACCTGCGGTTTTGGAGACCGCTGCTCTGCCAATTGAGCTACTGGCGTGTGTAAGTTAGTTCTGCCGTACTCCATGACGGCCAAGATCAAACCGGCATCCATGCCGGACTTTTCACAAAGAGCAGTGGCTGCGAAACCTTCTATTTAATGATCTTCGCCACGACGCCCGCGCCGACGGTGCGGCCGCCTTCGCGAATCGCGAAGCGCAGACCTTCTTCCATCGCGATCGGGTGGATCAGACTCACCACCATTTTGATGTTGTCGCCCGGC
>Ga0163162_10002155_pt1 | contig 18467 bp, 14 predicted proteins | sample S55metaG_FD_115310 | JGI IMG/M metagenome (GOLD analysis project Ga0163162, IMG submission 115310) | Switchgrass rhizosphere microbial communities from Kellogg Biological Station, Michigan, USA - S5-5 metaG | ecosystem: Host-associated > Plants > Roots > Rhizosphere > Soil | place: USA...
ATGATTAAATAAGTACAAAGAATTCCTGTCCGGCGAAAATCGCCAGTTTAAGGAGGTTGCAATAAATGACTCAGGGCCTCTTACTAATCAGTGCGGGAAATGAAAATATTACGTGCTATCAAAAGGGTGATCGGATCGCGACTAAAATTGCCTTGCTGTTTTTTAAATGAACGGTCGGGGGGATATGAAATCAAAAGAATAATGCAAAAATTTCACTAAGTAAAAAATTAATTTCCGAATAAGCATAGGTATTAATACGGTTTTTTTAGAATTAACTAAAAAATTTTCATTCGGAAATTACAAATTTCGCTGACTAATTTTTTTGCACACTATCTTAACTATTGACGAAATTGTTTTGAGAAGGTAAACAAAAAATTCATACAAATTTTAAAATCGTAAAAAAACAAAATTGGTTAGGTAAGTTTACGATAGTGATTGCAGAAATTTACAACCGCTTTTATTTAAAATAAAATTTCGAAGAGATGGCGATAACGTGCAAAGAAATATTGATTTGTGTGTCGACAGAAATTTTCTCTCCGTCAAAATAAAAAAAATCTGAACATCGGTTGAAGAGAGAGCTAATTTCAGATATCTATCCTTCCATGTCTCTGTTTGGGTAAGAAGTTCCATCTATATTTCCAGTACAATTTTTCCAATATGCTTACTGCTTTCCATGAGTGCATGTGCTGATGCGGCGTCTGCCAGTGGAAATTTTTTGTAGATCTTCGTTTTAAATCTGCCTGATTCAATTAAAGGCCAAACTTTTTTCTCAACTTCCCTTGCAAGATTAGATTTAAAACTTATGTCGCGGCTCCGTAACATACTACCGGTAATGGTCAAACGCTTTCTTGCAATGGTCCGGATATCAAATTCAGCATGACTTCTTTTCTGCCAACTGATAAATACCAGTCGGCCCTCCTCTTTAAGTACATTGATGTTTTTAGAAAAGTATTCGGCTCCGATCATGTCTAAAATGAGATCGATGCCGACTTGGCTGAATGATTGTTCAAAATCTTTTTCCTTATAATTGATGCACTCAACTGCCCCGAGTTGAATACACGTTTGACACTTCTCATCCGAACCAGCCGTTGCAAAGACTTTCGCGCCCATTGCTCTTGCCAGCTGGATGGCTGTGATACCGATTCCACTGCTTCCACCATGTACAAGAAAATTTTCACCGGCCATCAAATGTCCGCGTTGAAAAACATTATGCCAAACAGTGAATACCGTTTCAGGAAGCGATGCGGCTTGTACTTCATCAAGGTTTTTTGGAATTGGCAAACAAAGTCCGTGGTCGGTCGTTGCGTATTCTGCATATCCGCCACCCGCCAACAACGCACACACACGATCTCCTTTTTTCCATCGCGATACATTTTCGCCAACAGCATGAATGGTTCCGGCAACTTCCAATCCGGGAATATCCTGTGGTGCTCCGGCTGGTGGTGGATAATTTCCGGCGCGCTGAGATACATCAGGACGATTGACTCCGGCAGCTTTTACTTTTATTAGCACTTCATTTGCAGAAGGGATAGGAATGGGTCGTTCTTGTAGTTGTAGAACGTCGGGACCACCGGGCTTTGTGATGATGATGCAGTGCATGGTGAGTAGATGAATGGCGACAGTCGATCGATCGATTTGTCGATTTGTAATTAGCAGGCGTCATTTCGAACGAAGTCTCGTAGCGAAGCGGAGAGACGAAGTGAGAAACCCCGAGCTATTTAAAGGAAGTTAAGAAAATATTTTCTGAATTTACAGACTAAGTGCGGTTAATGACGAAGCAGTCAGATTTCTCACTTCGTCTCTCCGCTTCGCTACGAGACTTCGTTCGAAATGACGCCAACTACAAATTGACTTATCGAATGTGCCAATAAATTGTCATCTAAGTAAACCGCTACCAAGGCAAAGAATACGTCTTCACAAATGTATACGCTTTCATCGCTTCAATCACTCCTTCTTTGACTCCGAGGCCAGAGTCTTTGATACCACCGAAGGGTGAACTTTCAATCCGGTAACCGGGAACTTCGTTGATATTAACCGTTCCCACTTTTAATTCTTTTACAAAGCGCGTAATGTATTCGAGATTGTTTGTCACAACGCCGGATGACAGACCATATGCAGTGCTGTTCGACAAAGCAATTGCATCATCAATATCCTTAAAGCTAAGAATAGGCGCCAACGGTCCAAATGATTCATGAACGACCATATCTGCATTGCGTGGCACGTCGACGATCACCGTTGGCTCCAACAATGCACCTTTGCGATTTCCTCCGAGCAACACTTTCGCTCCCTGGGCCACCGCTTTTTTGACTACTCCTTCAAGATAAATTGCGGCAGCTTCATCAATTACGGTACCAACGATCGTATCCGGCTTCGAAGGATCTCCGCATATATATTGCCGTGATTTCTTGACAAATTTTTCAACAAACTCGTCTTTAATTTTTTCATGAACAAGTATACGTTTCACTGCCGTACAACGCTGTCCACTGTTCCGGTAAGATCCCTCCGCCGCAAGATGGACCGCGGTATTCATATCTGCATCTTCCATAATAATGATCGGATCGTTACCACCCAATTCCAATATTAATTTTTTGTATCCCGCAATTGAAGCAATTCTTTTTCCGATCGCAACACTGCCGGTAAAAGAAACAAGGTCGATCCTCGGTTCCTTTACCAACAGTTCTACGACTTCGTTCACTGGACCAAGTACCGTGCTGAGCATGTAATGAGGAAGTCCTGCTTCATATAATAATTCTGTAAACTTGACCGCCGTTAATGGTGTTTTCTCTGACGGTTTAAGAATGACCGGAGTTCCTACTGCCACAGCCGGTGCTACCTTGTGCACAACCTGGTTCAACGGATGATTGAATGGTGTAATACAAAGTGCGAGCGACAAAGGCTCACGAAACGTAAATATTTTTCGGGCTTTACCATGCGGAGAAATATCGCAGGAAAAGGTTTGGCCATCGTCCTTCAGGCTCTCAATTGCGGCAAACATAAGCACGTCATGGGAGCGTCCCGTCTCATACATTGCCTCGCGCATCGCAAGCCCGGATTCAAGGCTGATGCATTTCGCAAATTCCTCGCGACGTTCCATCAACAGCTGGCGCGCCTTTTCGAGAATTTGATATCTTTCATATCGTGACAATCTATTCCCGCCCGCAAGTCCCTTTTCTATTGCACTGATCGCTTCTGTCGCTCCAACCATCGTTACTGTTCCGGCAACACTATTGTCATACGGGTTTTTTACTTCTAATATTTTGTCAGATCGTACAGGCGTTCCCGTTATGTAACTATGCATTTGAACGGACATGCGGACTCAGTTTTTGTTTGTCCCATTAATGGTGAAATCGAAAATATTAAAATTGCGCGGATCACCTCCGGCTTTCATCGTATAAGTTTTATTCAGCGGGTGAGAGATTATCATCGACACCATCTCTTCATATCTTCCACCATGTGAGCGCAACGTTCCATCCAGAGCAGACAAATCGTGGTATTGAGGTCGTCGCCCCAAGACATAGTCTCTCGCTGAAAGAACAACCAGGTCACCAATTCGATCCGCGGGCTGCTCCAACAACAAGACAGCATTTTCTTTATCATATACTTCGGTGATCCCATGCTGGCGTATTAACCATTCTTTCACTTCCGGAATTATTTTTTTGTTCTGTATATGTACAACCACATACGATCCAAGCGCGCCATGATGTTTGACGTACGGATCAGTAATGGGACAAATCACTCGAAAACCATTCCCAAATTTTTCTTCCAGCATATCCTCAACAAACAATACATTCGGTTTTCCTTCGCTGTTTACTTTTGCATTCATTCCATGATCCGGTGTCGTTCCGACAATTGCATTTAACTTTAATAATTTTCCCAATTCTTTATCCATCGCATGATAGAATGCAAGCGATTCTTCCGCATCGGGAGTGTAAGTGTGTTGCATGTAATCTGTAAGCGACAAATACAAGAAATCAGCGAGTCCCTTTTCAATCAAGGCCACACCTGCACGCAATACAAACAAGCTTGCATCCGGACTGTAGATTGCCGGCGTTGGGTAACCAACAATCGACTCTACGTCATCAATTCCATGCGTTTCTTTTCTTGCATGGTTCGCTTTTTCGGCGGAGAAAGCAATGCCTTTCATTTTATAGGAGAGAATATCCCGTAACTTTTCTTTTGCAGTGACAACGGCAACTTTCCTGCCCGCATTCGCTGCAGCAGCAAGAATTGTATCCGATCGAAGGTATGCAGCAGAATTCATCATCACTTCTTCATCCCGTGATTCGTCATAGAAAAAATTTCCGCAAATCCCATGAATCGCAGGCGTTACACCGGTTACGATTGATGAATTATTTACGTTGGTGAATGATGGAAGTGCTCCACGAACCAACCCGCGATATCCTTCAGAAACCATTTTTTTGAGATGTGGCATTCGGTCGTGGGCGAGAGAAGTATTGTAATATTCGTCTGCAGATCCATCCACACATATTACAACAATAGGCTGCGCCGCCGGATAATATGTTTTACCATTTACAGAAAACGATTGTGTTGAAATGCTCATGTTGATTTTTTTTCCGGCTGATCGCGTCCAGGTGAAACAGAGTTAATCGCGGTCAATATTAATTCAAAAATATCAGGATTGTAAAGGTAAGGCTTCTGTGGTCAAAGGATTAATAACAAGATAATATTTGAACGATAATAACCTCATAGTACCGACATCAATGATTTTGAAAACATATTCTATTGGTTCGGAGGTGCGAGTATTTTTTTTGCATTATCGCTATATATTTTCTTTAACGTCTGGTCAGACAAATCGAGGCCATACAATGGCCAGTGATAATTAAATTGATCACGTTCGTAAAAATGCTCGTCGGCTGATTCGAGAATGCGAAATGTAATCAGGTACATATTTTCGGATGCACCCATATCGGTTCCATAAACGATCCGGTCGGCATATTTCTCAATAAACGATTTCGAATATCTTGGTACGGGTGAGATCTCACCATAACGGGCAGCAATATCCGCGTATAAATTTGGGTACTTATCAAATAAGGCGGCGAGCATACTCAGGTTAGAACAACAATTTGCAAGATGGCACGCAATAAAAGTTGTATTTGGGTTATCGCGAACCGCGTGCTCCAGAGTTGCCACCAACTGATCATGATTCAAAATTCCTGGTTTGTTCATGTTCACTTTCCATGTTGCAGCGTTCATCAATCCATCATTCGTGGAATCGGATAGAAGATACATCCAGGTGTCTTCAGCGACATGTATGCTGATGGGCATGTGTAATTCACCACATCGTTTTATCAAAGGCTTCATACGTGGATCATCGATATGAATACCATATCCGGGAGTTGGATGAGAATAAAATTCACCGAGACCTTTGTCGCCAAGTTCGCCAACGCCCCGTGCTCCTTTCTTGTAACATCTCTCTAACTCTTGGATTGCACGCCGTGACCAATTCGGCTGATCGTTCCCGGTATAATCAAATCCACACCAGATCTCAAACCTGTTTTTATAACGGCTGTATTTATCTACGATCGAATCAAATGCTTTGCCGGTTGTGTAAGTAAGTATAATAGATTTTGCGATTCCCATTTTATCCATCGTTTTTATCCACTGATCAATATCTGCATCCGTTTTTTGATCATCATGGGAATGAAAGTCCACTACCGGGTATTTTGCCTTGGTTATTTTAGAAACTGGCGTATTGTAGATAGAAACAGGGCGAAAATCTTTCAGTTTTAAATCATCGACATTTTGAGAACGCAACGTAATGGCCATTGGCAAAGTCGATAAAAGCAAGAACCGTCGGGCGTTCATATGAATTGTTATATGAATGAATATAAGAAAATATCTTGATTGTCGCTCTCAATGTCATTTCGAACGAGTCTCGTAGCGAAGCGGAGAGACGAGTGAGAAATCTCCGGCTAGTCATTGGAAGCACGAAATAAAATTGTGAATGCCTGGAGGTGAAACGGAAGTAGCTATTTATACAGTTAGATTTCTCACTACGCAGCCTCGCTTCGCTCGGCAGCTTCGTTCGAAATGACGCTGGCCCCGCCGACGGGGTCCTTGACCGCCGTCGGGGCGATGCATTCACCAATGTAAAATGTATTTTTCCAAGGGCGCGCATCGCAACACGACGTTCGAGCAATTTGGATTGATCTGATAAAAAATTATCTCAGCAACTACTTAAAAAATTAGCGAGTCGCCCCGACGGCGGTCGAAGACCCCGTCGGCGGCGTATTTATAAGGAATCAAATGGACAACTCACTCCGTTCTCAAACTCTTCACCGGGTTTGCTACGGCGGCTTTCAAAGCCTGGTACGCAATTGTAATCGCGGCAATGAAGAATGATGTGATGATGGCTATCAAAAATATTCCTGCGCCAATTGAAATCTGGTAGGCGAAATTCTGCAACCAATTATGCATGACAAAATAGGCAATGGGTGCGGCAATGATAAATGCTACTGCAATCAATATGATAAATTCTCTTGCAAAAAGTGATACGATATTCATCAATGACGCTCCTAATACTTTTCGGATGCCAACTTCCTTTGTTCTTTGAGCGGCGGAGAATGCAACGAGGCCATATAGACCAAGGCACCCTATAACAATGGCAATACTGGAAAACAATTTGAAAGCAGTGTAAGTTCTTTGCTCCTGCTTGTACCAGTTGGCAATAGTTTCATCCATGAATTCATAGTCGAAGTAATCATCCGGAAAAATCGACCCGAACATTTTTTCCATCCGTGTCAATGTTTCATGCATCGCATTCGATCTCAATCTGACATTAGCGACATAAAATCTATCATATCGATAAAGAAGCGCGCACGGTCTGATCTTTTTGTGCTTCGATTCACTCTGAAAATCTTTTACAACCCCAACAATTGTCGAATACCAATTACCATTTAAAAAAATATGTTTCCCAATTGCTGTCCATGGATCAGTGATACCGAGTTTATGTATCATGGCTTCATTGACAACTACATTATATGTTGTATCGTTATCGGTTTTGCTTGTTTTGATGACCTTCTCTCCCGCAAGCATTTGAAGTCCGAACATATCTGAATACTTCTCATCAATAAATTTCAGTTCGGTAACATCATCCTTTGGAATGCCAAGTTCCGGCGAGTTAAATGGACAAAAATTTGAATTCTGCACTGGAGATGCGGATGCAAAACTGATTTCTTTAACACCGGGATTAGACTCCAATTGTTGTCTGACCAGCTCGAGTTTGGACTCCACAGGTATATTAAAGCTGATAACTGCATTCTTATCAAATCCAAGGTCCCGGTTTTGAAAAAAATGCATCTGGCTTGCAACAATCAGCGTTCCCACAATAAGTATTTGCGAAATGGCAAATTGAACAACCACTAAAGTTTTCCGAAGTGTAAGTCCTCGAAATGTAATCGTCTTCGAAGCTTTTAAAGACGATGTGGGGCTAAATGCGGATTGTACAAAAGCAGGATACAAACCAGCAAGCATTACGAGCGCCGGTAGCAACGTTGCCAACAGTAAAACTACTGAAGTCGAAAGCAACTCCTGCGCATTAATTTTCACATGCAGCCATTCTTCCGCAAATGGAAGAAATATAATAGTTATTACAACTGCTAGGATTAATGCGAAAAATACAATTAATACTGTTTCCCCAAGAAACTGGAAAATTAATTGTGAACGTCCGGCTCCTAAAGTTTTTCGAACCCCGACCTCTTTCGCTCTGCGTATTGCCTGCGCAGTGGCAAGATTGACAAAATTGATACTGGCAATGACGATAATAAAAACAGCGACAATCGCTAGTGCCCAGTATGTTTCGCGGGATGTTGTTGGACTAATCGTGTTATTCAAATACCGTGCATCAAAATGAATATCCTTTAATGGCTGGGGAATTAAAGTGGCTTCCTTGGCTATGTCGTTACCCCAATTTTTTTTAATAAATCCGCGGATTTTATCCTGAAATTGTTTGATTGAATAGTTTGGCGGTGTTACAATGTATGCAAAGCTCCCGGATCTTATCCAGTAAAATTCGTCCCATCCACCAGTGTCTTTGCGAATTGTTTCAAGGGAAACAAGAAACAAAAATGGCAAGTTTGTATTTCCAGGCAAATCTTTAATCACACCCGTAACTTTAAGATTGTAACGGTTGTCGATATTAATAATTTTTCCCATCGCGTTTTCATCACCGAAATATTTTTTTGCGATGCTTTCTGTTAGCACAATTGAATTTGGATCTTTAAGCGCAGTGTTCGCATTTCCCGAGATCCAATTATAGTCGAATGTTTGGAAGAATTGTTCATCAGCGTATACAAAACCCTTTTCGTTATACCGCTTTGCTCCAATTCGCATCAGGCCGGTTCTCATGTATAAAGCCTGTGTGACGTGTTCCAACTCGGGAAAATCATTTCGCATCCTTGGAACAATTGCTAATGAAACATTCGGATTATAGTCGAGCGCATGTAATGTGATTCGATAAATTCGATCTGCTTTTTTGTTAAATGAATCGTAACCCAATTCATATCGAACAACAAGAAATATAACCAGGCATGAAGCGATGCCCAGAGTTAGTCCAAGCAAGTTGATAATTGAATACGCCTTGTGTGCAGTGAATGATCTCCAGGCAGTCTTGAAGTAGTTCTTAAACATAACAAAGAGATTTTGGGCTGATTAGTTATGAGTGACCACTAATATAATACCAGTAATTTTTTACCTGATAATCAGTCGCAATCTGTCAAAATAATGGAAGGAATGTCCGAATATAGAATGAAAACTGTCCGGATACGAACAGCAAATTATTTTTGATTAATGACCGTTTCGATAATAAGAAATTCCGATTCCGATTCACAACGGATATCAAACGCGTCGATATCCCACATGCCTAATGCATCTCTCGTTGGCAAAACTCTCCCGCCAATCGAAACACTTCCGGATATCAAAAATAAAAACACGCATTTATTAACGGGATTGAGTCGATATTGTATTTCTTTTCCTGCATCAAAATATCCCAGGCTTAATCTTGCATTCTGATTGATCCAGCAATGTTCCAATCCCTCTTCTCCCGAAACAATTGTCTTTAGTTGGTTCTTTCTTTTCTCCTTCGGAAAACTTCGCTGCTGGTATCTGGGATTAATGTTTTGCAGTTTGGGCTGAATCCATATTTGCAAAAAATTTACCTCCTCTTCGCCAATATTATATTCTTCATGTTTTAATCCGCTACCGGCGCTCATGATTTGTACTCCGCCGGGTTCAATGACAGTGCTATATCCCATCGTGTCTTTGTGATTCATCTTTCCGCTCAACAGGACAGAAATAATTTCCATATTGATATGCGGATGAATGCCGAATCCCTTACCCGGTTCAACAAAATCATCGTTGAATGCAAACAAAGTTCCAAATGCACTTTTCATAGGGTGACAATAATCACTAAAGCTGAAAAAGAAATTACTCTTTAACCATCCGCCATCTTTTTTTCCGCGTTCGGATGCAGGGAAGTGATGAAGTTGCATGGAAATTTCGTTTAGGTGCAAATTAACGGAAAAGCAAATGTGATGAATGTGATGAATGTGATAAATGTGATGAATGAATGCGGGATCGCGGATTTCGCGGATTGGAGGCGATTTCGCGGATCTTCCAGTTAAATATCATTATTGAATATTGATTGTTTCTGCCTGAAAAAAGCTAAGGTTTTTAAGCAATTTTAAACTGGAAGATCCGCGAAATCCGCTCAAATCCGCGAAATCCGCGATCCATTTCCACATCTCCACATTTCCACATTCATTTATCACATTCATCACATTTGCTCACCCTTTTCTCTTAGTTTAGCAAAAACTTTTCCCATGTTAATGGAACAAACCATGCGTTGGTTCGGCCCGAGTGATCCGGTGAACTTGTGGCATATCAGGCAGGCAGGTTGTACGGGGGTTGTCACTGCATTGCATCATATTCCGGTTGGAGCAATTTGGACGATCGAAGAAATCAAAAAAAGAATAACTGAAGTAGAATCGGCGGGCTTGACATGGACCGTGATTGAAAGTCTCCCTGTTCATGAAGACATCAAAAAACAAACGGGCGATTACAACTTATATATCGAAAACTATAAAAAGAGTTTGAGAAACGTAGCAACATTCGGATTAAAAGTGGTCACATATAATTTTATGCCGATACTCGATTGGATGCGAACTGATATTGCTTACGAAATGCCGGATAAAAGCAAAGCATTACGATTTGAAAGATCCGCATTCATCGCTTTTGATCTTTTTCTTCTTAGGCGGCCCGGCGCAGAAAAAGATTATACGAAGGCCGAAATGGAGAAAGCTTCACAACGCCTGGCGAGCATGACGGATGTAGAAAAAGAAACACTTTTTAGAAACGCGTTGCTCGGACTACCGGGAAGTGAGGAACGTTTTACGGAGCAGCAAATTCTCGAGGCTTTGAAAACTTATCACGGAATTGACGCAAAAAAATTAAAATCGCATCTTGCCTATTTTCTCCAGCAAGTCGTTCCCGTTGCAGAAGAAGTTGGACTGAAAATGGCCATTCATCCTGACGATCCACCTTACCCGATATTGGGACTGCCACGCGTAGTCAGCACGGAACAGGACGCAAATGATTTGTTGGATGCTGCGCCATCGCCTGCAAATGGCCTCTGCTTTTGTACCGGATCGTATGGCGTTCGCGATGACAATGATCTACCGGGTATGGTTAAGCGTTTAGGCGACCGCATTTATTTTCTCCATCTTCGAAATACAAGTCGCGATAAAGAAGGAAATTTTCACGAAGCCGACCACTTGACGGGAGATACAAATATGTACGACGTGATAAAAGAAATCCTCCTGCTCATGAAAAAAAGAGGTGAATCAATCCCGATGCGGCCGGATCATGGACACCAGATGCTAGATGATCTCAATAAAAAAAGTAACCCGGGTTATACAGCAATTGGAAGATTACGTGGGCTCGCAGAGATTAGAGGACTTGAGTTGGGCATTTTTAAGGGAATGAAAGATTGATATAAGTGAATATTACATTCCTCTTCTATGTGCCTATGCTCCTATGTGGTAAAAAAAATTACCACGTAGGAGCAGAGGCACATAGAAAGCGCTTTTGCGCGGGGTTGTTCTCTTTGACTATTAGCATTTTTAACTTATAAACTCGTGATAATCTCCTAATTTCGCTTCGCAATTTTCAATATGTCCAGGTATTTTCCCCTTGTTTTTCTATTAATTCTTGCCTCTTGCAAGCATGAAACGGCGATCCATCCTCAAAGAAAAAATATTGTAGAAACTGTGTACGCTTCGGGTAAAATCATTCCCGAAAATGAATACAATTTGTATGCACTCAGCAATGGAACGGTAATCAGGAAACTCGTAAAAGATGGAGACACTGTAAAGAAAGGACAGGTCATTTATATCGTCAGCAACGACGCGCCCACGGCAAAACTCGATGCTGCGCGAAGCATCTATCAGAATGCGCAATCAAATATTTCGGAGGAATCGCGAGTGTTGAAGGACCTGAAATTAGGTATGGAGACTGCACATGACCGTTACCTGAACGATTCCCTCCAATATATAAGATTAAAAACATTGATGGACCAGGGTATCGGCACGCAAAATAACCTGGATAATGCCCGTACCACGTTCCTGATCTCACAAAATCAAAAAAAATCTGCCGAAGAAAAATATTATTCAACGCTCAATGATCTTAAAGTAAACTTCGAAAACGCAAAGAGCCAATTGGCGGGGGCAAAGACAGATCTTGATAATTATTTTATTCGAAGTGAACAGAATGGCCGGGTTTTTCAAACCCTGAAGGAACAAGGCGAAGCAGTCAAACTCAATGAAGCTGTTGCTTTACTCGGCGAAGCCAATAAGAGAATTATAAAATTGGCAGTGGATCAACAAGACATTAACCGGATCAAAATTGGACAGGAAGTATTACTCAAAACAGATGTGACAGGAAATACCGTTTACAAGGCCTCCGTCTACAAAATTTATCCGACGATGAATGAAATAGATCAGACATTTCGTGTCGATGCGCTTTTTGCAGATAGTACTCAGCAAAATTTCATTCATAGTTCAGTAGAAGCAAACATTATTATTCAGAGAAAAAATAATGTACTCGTGATTCCGCGAGATGCATTGACATCACTGGATAGTGTTCAGGTACAAGAATCTGGTAAAATTAAATCCATCGCGGTGCAGACTGGAATACACACGATAAATGATGTGGAGATCACGGGCGGGTTGGATGAATCTTCTTCAATTATACTCAGCAAAAAATAAAAATGGCTTTACCGGTAAATCTTGCTATATCAAAAACACATTTGCTGACGAGGAAAAAGCAAACGATTGTCGCCATGCTTGGCGTAACATTCGGTATCGCCATGTTCATATTGATGATTAGTTTTATGCAAGGCGTCAATCAATTTCTTGAAGACACGATGCTGAGTGCAACGCCAGATATTCATATCTACAATGACGTGAAAACGGATTTTTCAAATTCGGTGGCTGGGCAATATTTTAAAGATTCCGACCAGCTGGTGGCAGTTCAACATCCAAAGCCAAAAGAAATATTGCTCAACCTGAAAAACGCCGAAGGCATCATGGCAGATCTGCGAAGAGATCCGCAGGTCTTTGCGATCTCGCCCCTGTTTTCCACGCAGGTATTTTATAATTACGGACCGGTTCAATTAAATGGATTTATTGATGGCGTGAATATATCAGAGGAAAGTAGGTTGTACAATCTCGCAGAAAAAATGGTTGAGGGCAAACCAGAAAGCTTATTAACCACAGATAATGGAATATTGATGGGCAAAGGGCTCGCCGACAAACTAAATGTTCGCCTCGGTGATCTTGTCTCTCTGGCTACGCCAACGGGGAGCACTATGCGCTTTCGTATCGTTGGTATTTTTCAAATTGGTGTCGGGACGATTGACAATGTAAAAAGCTATGTGAATCTTTCGGCCGTACAACAACTGCTGGGAAAAGACCGGAGCTACATTACGGATATCAACATCAAGCTAAAGAATAATAAACTGTCGAAAATTGAGGCTGAGGCGTTCGCTAAAAAATACAATTATGTTTCGGAAGATTGGGAAACGGCAAATTCATCAGTAATGGCATCCAACCTGATCCGTGATGTGCTGACGTATGTCGTTAGCATCACGTTGTTAGTAGTGGCGGGATTTGGAATCTACAACATTATGAATATGACGATTGCCAGTAAACTAAAGGACATTGCCATATTAAAAGCGCAGGGATTTGCGAGACGTGATATCGTTCAAATATTTTTATCGCAATCGCTCGTGATTGGATTACTCGGCGCGATCACGGGGTTGATTCTCGGATTTTTTCTTTCTTATCTTTTATCGCGCACTCCTTTTCCTGCAAACAACAATTTTATTTCGTTGAAGTACTTCCCGGTAATTTTTAGACCGGGTCATTATATTTTCGGGATCGTGTTTGGTCTGGTGACAACGCTGATTGCAGGATTCATGCCTTCGCTAAAAGCATCCAGGATTGACCCGGTGGCCATTTTAAGAGGATAGGATATGACTGAAATTCTTCGCGCGGAACACCTGAACAAATATTTTTACGAGCCGGAAACTTTCCAGGTCCTGAGCGATATCAGTTTTTCTGTCAACAAAGGAGAATTCGTTTCTCTCGTTGGAAAATCAGGAAGCGGTAAATCAACATTACTCTATTTACTCAGCACGCTCGATACAAAATACGAAGGAAAGATCACCATCAACAATATGATCGTGACGGGTCAAAGCCAGAATACACTGGCCAAATTCCGAAATGAGAATATCGGATTTGTCTTTCAATTTCATTTTCTACTGCCGGAATTTACGGCGATTGAGAATGTAATGATGCCTGCGTTGAAATTGGGAAAATTATCACGAGAGCAAATTGAATCGATGGCGATCGATAAGCTTCGGCAAATGGACATGCATCCGTATGCAAAGAAACCATCTGGTAAATTATCCGGCGGACAACAGCAACGTGTTGCAATTGCCCGTGCCTTGATCAACGATCCACTCATCATTATGGCCGATGAACCAACAGGCAACCTCGACAGTGCGAACTCAAAAATTGTGTTTGATATCTTCCATCGACTCACCCACGAAAACGGGAATACCATTATTACGGTGACGCACGATCCGGATTTTGCGCACAGAGCAGACAGGATTATTGAATTGGTGGATGGTAAACTGGCAAACTAGCAACCAAGGTTAAGAGGGAACCCGCGATTTTGGAAAAGGCCGTCAACGTTGCTAACTTCAATTTCATATCAGACTAAGCCTAACACAACTAACGTCTATGCGTCCTCTACTATTCACGATCATTTGCTTAACAATCTTGTCTGCGTTTATTTTCAAACCGCGGTTGCAAAATGAATTGACATCCGCTGAATTCGAATCAGAATCGTTCATCGACACCACCAAAGAACTCGGCAAAAAAGTATTCTTTACCAGCTGCAACACCTGTCATAAAGATTCCGGCACGATACTCGCACCGGGACAAACCATTTTATCAGCCATGACACCTCGTGCTGTTTATGCTGCACTGGCAACGGGCAAGATGAAACCGCAGGCTGCTAATCTTTCCGATGTGGAAAAAAAAGCCGTCGCGGAATTTGTAACGAACAGGGTGCTGACAGAAACCAATTTTCCTAAGGAAGCTTACACAAAGTTTTCAATTACTGGTAAAGAACCGTCCACCTTCGATCATTCTGGCTGGGGCAACAATATCGAAGGTACAGGCTATCGCAGTGTCTCACAGGCAGGCATAACCGCTGATAATGTTTCTTCGCTTTCTTTGAAGTGGGCATTTGCGTTTCCTGAAGGAACCGTTACAAGAACAAAGCCCGCAGTGGTTGGAAACTGGTTAATAGTCGGAGGTCAATACGGAGAGGTCATTGCACTCGATCGAAAGACCGGAAAGATTGGCTGGACATTTAACGCGAGCGCCGCCATTCGTGGTGCCATCACCGTTAGAAAAGCTGCTAATGCTATTATCGCATATTTCGCCGACTTCTCAACAAATGTCTATGCCGTCGATGTCAAAACAGGCAAACAAATTTGGAACAAAAGAGCCGGCAACGAACAAAACTCAACCATAACTGGTTCAGTTACGGTGTATGGCGGAAAAGTATTTGTACCGATCAGCTCGTTAGAAGTTGCACTTGCAGCGAATGGAAATTATCCATGTTGCAGCTCATCGGGCGGAGTCGTTGCGCTCAATGCATCAACAGGTGATGAGATATGGAAATACAGGGTAATTTCCGAACCAGCAAAAGAATCAGGCAAGAAAAAAAACGGGAAATCATTTTTGGGTCCTTCCGGGGCACCCGTGTGGTGCAGTCCAACTGTTGACGCAGCAAGAGGGCTCTTATACATTGGCACCGGCGAAAATTATTCTCCACCAACAACGAATTCAAGCGATGCTGTCCAGGCGCTCGATATAAAAACAGGAAAACTTGTTTGGAGTTTCCAGGCAACATCCAATGACGCCTACAACGTGGCTTGCCCGATGTTCAACAATTGTCCGGGCAATGGACCCGATCTTGATTTTGGTATGGCGCCATTATTAGTAAAGAAAAAAGACGGAAAGGACATCCTGGTAGTCGGACAAAAATCCGGAGTTGTATTTGGACTCAATCCTTCAACAGGAAAAAAAATCTGGCAAACACGTGTTGGTAAAGGTGGAAAGCTTGGCGGAATACATTGGGGTATGGCAACCGATGGAAAGAATGTGTATGCGGCGAATGCTGATAATATCATTGCAATTGATAATACGGATTCATCGCGCAAACCATCACCGGGACTGTATGCGCTGGATATTGTAACCGGCAAACAAATCTGGGCCGCTCCCACTCCCGCCTGCGAAGGAAAAAATTGCGCGCTCGGCAATTCCGCCGCGCCCATCGTTATACCCGGAGTTGTTTTTGCGGGTTCGATTGACGGGCACATTCGCGCATATGCATCTGCGTCAGGACGCATACTTTGGGATTTCAATACTTCGAAAGAATATCAAACTTCAAATGGAATCAAGGGAAGCGGCGGAGCAATTGACGGGCCGCCACCTGTCGTCGCAAATGGGATGTTATATCTCAACTCCGGCTATGGAATGTTTAATGGTGCACCGGGAAATGTGTTGCTTGCTTTTAGTGTCGGAAAAAAATAATCTCTGCAATAATGATTCTCTTGTATTTCCTTTGCGCCTTTGCGTGAAATATTTCTCGCAAAGGCGCAAAGGAATACGCAAACAAGACTTTGTGATACTTTGTGCCTTTGTGTGAAACAAAAGATATTAATTTTTGATAACCCGTATTCCCTGGGCACCTGCTATTACTGCTTTGTCAGCCATCTTATAAAAGAGCGATGTTTCTAAAACTCCGGTAATATTTTTTAACGTGGGATTAATGATCGAAAGTTCTGGCCAAATATTTACCCAAACATCAAAGAGATAATTCTTATTTTTAGTGATTAACTCTTTACCACTTAATTTATCCATCCTCAATACGATTCGAGCCACATCAAGCACTTCCTTTATTTCTTTCTCGACAAAACCCCGGGCCTCCGGAATAAACTCAATCACTAAGGGGAATTTTGTATCAAGCTGATTAACGTATTTCGAATCATCACCAACCAAAATAAATTCCTTCGCCATCGACGCAAGCAATTTTTCCTGTGTATGAATCCCTCCCCCGCTTTTTAAAGCATTCAACTCTTTATCGAATTGATCACATCCATCAAAATACATATCGATGGATGAAACCCCAGACGTATCTACAACTGGAATATTTTTCTCCAACAAAATTTTCTTCGTATCCGAAGAAGAAGTGAGGATAGTCACGTGCAAACCTTTTTGCATTCGCTCTGACAAGAAATCAATCATATACGCAATAGACGCGCCAGCTCCCAAACCAATTACTGATTGATTGTTGACGAGTGTTGATGCCGCTGATGCTGCCTGTCTCTTAAAATCAATATCCATCAAGATAAAAAAAGATCAATGCTACGTGAGCTAGGGATCCCCTTGCGCCTTTATTTACTTCACAGCTTTGCGAGAAAAAATTTTTCGCCAGGCGTTTAGTAGTATCTTCCAATCATATGATTCTCCACAATCATCTTCTTCATCTCCGACGCATCAATCGGTCCTTGCTTTGAATAAACAATCTTGCCTCCCGGTTCAACCAATATAGTATAAGGCAATGCACCCTGCCATTGCGGATCGATTGCTTCGATCAATTTATATTTATCATCTATATTAAAAATATAGTTCTTCACGGATGATTCCTGCTTCTGCAAAAACTGCAATGCCTTGTCCTTCTTCGCGGGGTCATCTGCACTAATACTTACAAATTCGAAATCACGCCCGCGATACATCCTGTTCATTGTAATAAATTCAGAATACTCTGTTACACATGGTCCGCACCAGGTTGCCCAAACATTAATCAATCTCAGCTTTCCAGAATTGTTTTTGATGAGATCTTTAATGCCGGCTTCATCGATCGTTTCAATATTAACAGGCTCCTTCGCCCACTGGATCTTTGCCTTTTCAGCCCAACCGCCTTTTTCTGCCCATTTGATCGAACAACCAAAAACCTTTGTCGTAGTAACCGGCACATCCTTATTCGCGATCAACGCATCAAGCGCATTTCGTGCATCAAATGTTGTGGGTATCTTAGATGGTTTTTCAACATCGTCAATTCTCCCCTGGTACCGCAATTTTCTTTGTTTATCAAAAATAAAAATATGCGGTGTCGCAATGGGTCCATATGCGTTGGCAGTTGCCTGCGTTGCGCCATCAAACAAGTATAAAAAATTAAAATGTTTCTCCTTTGCACGGATTTTCATTTCTTCATATGTGTCGCTCATATCGGTGTATCCCAATTCATCCAAACTTACAGCTTTTGGATCATTTGGATTGATGGCAATCACACGCACACCTTTTTTTTCATAATCGGAGGTGAGCTTGATGACCCTGTCCTCGTAAGCTTGGGCGGTTGGACAATGATTACACGTAAACACAATTGCCAGGATATTCGCGTCCTTAAACGAAGCCAGCGTATAATTCTTTCCATCGATTCCCGGCAAATTGAAATCCGGCGCCTGTTCACCGATCGCCAGCGTTTTGTGATCACTATTCGGTCTCGTATATGAGAAGAAAACGGGGATCAGCAGAAGAAAAGCCGCCTTAACAAAAAACATATTTCGCATGAGAAAAGATTTATGAAAAGTTACAATTTTAGAATACGTGACGGAAGATTTTTCCAGAAAAATATTGGATGATGTAGAGTTGAAGTAGTAGGGAATGTGAGAATGTGGAAATGTGAAAATGTGAAAACGGATCGCGGATTTCGCGGATTTGAGCGGATTTCGCGGATCTTCCTGTTGAATATCATTTTTGAATATTGATTGTCCCTGCCTGAAAAAAGCTAAGGTTATTAAGCAATTTTAA
>Ga0163162_10002157_pt1 | contig 18457 bp, 12 predicted proteins | sample S55metaG_FD_115310 | JGI IMG/M metagenome (GOLD analysis project Ga0163162, IMG submission 115310) | Switchgrass rhizosphere microbial communities from Kellogg Biological Station, Michigan, USA - S5-5 metaG | ecosystem: Host-associated > Plants > Roots > Rhizosphere > Soil | place: USA...
CGCCGAGCATCAGCCTGGGCGACATCTTCCGCTCGATCATGCCGTACATGGTGCTGCAGCTGATCGCCCTCGGGCTCGTGATCGCCTTCCCGCAGATCGCGCTCTGGCTGCCGAGCACGATGGAGAGGTAGCGCCATGGAGCGCCGGCTCGCCGAGGTCGTCGACGTGCTGCGGGTGCCGGCGTCGGGCGACCCCGGCGTGGCGGTGCGAAAGGTCGCGAACGCAGCCCCCGAGCGCGAGATCGATTGCCAAGTCCTCGTCGCCGGCGGCGGCATGGGCGCAGTCGCGGCGGCACTCGCCGCATCGCGCCGCGGCTGCCGCACCTGCCTCCTCGAGGAGACAGACTGGCTCGGCGGCCAGCTCACCGCCCAGGGCGTCTCGGCCCTCGACGAGCACGAGCACATCGAGTCCGTCGGCGGCACCGCCAGCTATTACGCGCTGCGCGAGGCGCTGCGCGACCACTATCGCCGCGCGGCCGGCCTTGCCGGCAGCCGCCCCGACTTCAATCCCGGCGATTGCTGGGTGACGCGCCTCGCCTTCGAGCCGGCCGTCGGCGCGAGGGCGGTGCTGGATCTGCTCGCCCCGCAGATCGCCAGCGGCCGGCTGCAGGTCTTCCTGCGCAGCAAGACGATCGCTGTCGAGACCGACGCGGACCGCATCCGCTCGCTGGTCGCGGTGGATCTCGACACCGGCCGCAGCGTTCGCTTCCGGGCCGCGATGGTGATCGACGCCACCGAGCTCGGCGACCTCCTGCCGCCGGCCGGCGCCGAGTACCGGGTCGGTGCCGAGGCCGTGGCCGAGACCGGCGAAGCCCATGCGCAGCCGCACGAGGCGAAGGCGCATTGCGTGCAGAGCTTCACCTACACCTTCGCCGTGGAGCGGCGGCCGGCGACAGAGAGGCATGTCATCCCCGAGCCGGCGCGCTACCGGCATTACCGCGAGGCGCAGCCCTATTCGCTCACCATCGACGTGCACGGCGGCGAGATCTACGGCGAGGAGAGCGGCCGGCTCACGTACCGCCTCTACGACCGCATGCCCGGCACCAAAGGGGGCCTCTGGACCTATCGCCGGCTGCTCTCAGCCGAAGTCCTCGGCGCGCGCGCGCCGCACGACCTGACCCTCATCAACTGGCCGGGCAACGACTACCGCGACCGCAGCATCATCGACCGGCCGGCGGACGAGGTGGCGGCCAGCCTGCAGGATGCGAAGCGGGTGAGCCTGGGCTTTCTCCACTGGCTGCAGACCGAGGCGCCGACCTCGGGCGACCGGCAGGGGGCGCCGGAGATCATGCTGCGGCCCGACGCGATGGGCACGGACGATGGCCTCTCGAAGCATCCCTACATCCGCGAGTCGCGGCGCATCGTCGCCCTGAAGACAATCGTCGAGTCCGAGGTCTCGGCGCAGTTCCAGGCCGGCCCGGTGGCCGCGTCGTTCGCGGATTCGGTCGGCATCGGCTGGTATCCGATCGACATCCATCGCTCCGGCGACGAAGATGTCGGCCTGAGCTGCCGCACCCGGCCGTTCCAGATTCCGCTCGGCGCGCTGATCCCGGTGCGCCTCGTCAACCTGATCGCGGGCTGCAAGAACATCGGCACCACCCACCTCACCAACGGCTGTTACCGGCTCCATCCGGTCGAGTGGAACATCGGCGAGGCGGCGGGCGCCCTGGCCGCGTTCGCGCTGCAGCAGGGCCGCTCCCCGGCAGCGGTTCGCGCGGAGCGGCTCGCCGCGTTCCAGCAAAGCCTGCGCGACGAAGGCGTGCCGCTCGCCTGGCCCGAATCGCTTCGATGAGCATGCCGACCGCACCCCTGCGCATCGAGCACCACCACGCCCGGCTCGGCGAGGTCTCGCTGCACTACGCGACCGCGGGTGAGGGCGACCCGGTGGTGCTGCTGCACGGCTGGCCCTCGACCTGGTATGAATGGCGGCTCGTGATGCCGCTGCTCGCCGGCCAGTACAAGGTGATCGCGCCCGACCTGCGCGGCCTTGGCGACAGCTCGCGTCCTCCGGCCGGCTACGACAAGAAGACGGTCGCCGCCGATCTGTGGCAACTGCTCTCGGCAACGCTGGGCCTGGCCCGATGGCACCTGGTCGGCCATGACTGGGGCGGCCCGGTGGCGTTCGCGCTGGCGGCGGCCCATCCGGAAGCGATCCGCACCCTGACGATCGTCGACGTCACCCTGCCCGGCATCGGCCCCGACCTCTCGCAGGGCGGCAAGCGCTGGCACCATGCCTTCCACATGACGCCCGACCTGCCCGAGGCGCTGGTCCAGGGCCGCGAACGCGCCTACCTGAGCTGGTTCTACGAGACGTTCTCGTGGCAGCGCGGCGTGTTCGCCGCCGCCGACATCGACGAGTACCTGCGCACCTACACCCAGCCGGGCGCGCTGCGCGCCGGGTTCGCCTTCTATCGCAACATCCCCAATGACATCGCCGATAACCGCGCCCTCCTCGCCTCGGGCCTGCGCCTGAAGATGCCGGTGCTCGCGGTCGGCGGCGGCCGGGAGGAGGCGCGCGGCCGCGGCAGCGAGCCCGAGGCGTCGCTGAAGGTGATCGCCGACGACGTCACCGGCGCGGTGGTCGCCGACTGCGGCCACTTCGTTCCCGAGGAGCGACCCGACGAGCTGGCGGCGCTGCTGCTGCGCCACTTCGAGAATCGCTGACCGGGACTTCGCGACTTCGCGACGTCGCGGCATCGCGATGCCGCACACGCCTCGGGCACTTCCGGAGCGCGGCGCGCTCCCTCAGCCGCGACTTCGGCCGAACGCCGCCGTGCCCGCGAAGCGCCCCCGTGCACCGAGCCGTTCCTCGAGCCGCACCGCCTCGTTCCATTTGGCCATGCGCTCGCCGCGCGCGAACGACCCGACCTTGAGCTGGCCGGAGCTCCAGCCGACCGCCAGATGGACGATGGTCGTGTCCTCCGTTTCCCCCGAACGCGCCGAGACGATGCCGGCGTAACCCACCTCGCGCGCCGCGCGCCAGGCGTCGTGCGTTTCCGACAGGGTGCCGCGCTGGTTCGGCTTGAGCAGCACCGTGTTGGCCGCGCCGAGAGCCGCGGCCTCGCGCACCAGCGCCGCATCGGACACGAGGAAGTCGTCGCCGACGATCTGGATCCGCGTTCCCGCAGCGCGGGTGAAGCGGGCGAAGCCTTGCGGGTCGTCCTCGGCGAGCGGGTCCTCGATCGAGACGATCGGGTACTTGGCGACCCAGCCCAGCAGCAGCTCGATCATCGCGTCGGAGTCGAGCTCGCGCGACTCGAGCCCGAGCGTGTAGCGGCCGTCGCGGCCGAACTCGGACGCGGCGACGTCGAGGGCGATCGCGACCTCTGCGCCGGGAACGAAGCCGGCCCGCTCGATCGCCTGCACCAGGGCCTCGAGCGCCTGCTCGTTGGTCTCGAAGTCGGGCCACCAGCCGCCCTCATCGGCGACGCCGCGCAGCGGCCCGCGCTCCTGCATCAGGAGGCCTGCATGGCGGTAGACCTCGGCCGTCCACTCCAGCGCCTGGGCGAAGCTCTGCGCGCCGGGGCAGACCACCATGAAATCCTGGATGTCGACCCGGCGCCCCGCGTGCGCGCCGCCGCCGAAGATCTGGATCTGCGGCATCGGCAGCAGCGTCGCCTCGGCGCCGCCGAGGTACTCGAACAGCGGCAGGCCGAGCGAGGCCGCCGCGGCATGCGCCGCCGCCATCGAGACCGCCAGCGTGGCGTTGGCGCCGAGGCGGGTCTTGTTCGGCGTGCCGTCGAGTTCGATCAGGCGACGGTCGAGCGCGACCTGGTCGCGCGCCGACGCGCCGACCAGCGCCCGGGCGATCTCGCCGTTGACGTTGCCGACGGCCTGCATCACGTCGAGCCCGCCGAAGCGCGCGGCACCGCTGTCGCGCAGCTCGTGCGCTTCGCGCGTGCCCCTGGAGGCGCCGGCCGGGCTGATGGCGAGGCCGACCGCGCCGTCGTGCAGCGTCAGCTCGGCTTCGACCGTGGGCCGGCCGCGGCTGTCCCACACCCGGCGGGCACGGATCGAACGGATGTCTTGTGGATTCATGAGGCGAGCTCGGCACGCCAGGCGGCGGCGACGGATGAAAGGCGGGAGACAGGATCGGCGACCAGGCCGCGACCGATGCGACGGACCCGTTCGCGGTCGACCTCGCTCGTGAGGTATTCGACCGGCGACTTGCCGTCGACACGCGCCAGGAACAGGCCCGGCAGCAGCGCCGCGGCCCGCTGCTCCAGGACCTCGGCAGGCTCCCAGTCGACGCCCTCGAAGTAGCTTTGCGACAAGGCCTCGAAGCCGGCGAGGAAGGCCGAGGCGGCGCGCGGGGTCCACAGGCACTTCAGCAGCAGGTGGTTGAGGCAGAAGGCGATGTCGAAGGCCGGGTCGCCCCACCAGGCGCACTCCGCGTCGATCAGCACCGGTCCCTCGGCGCCGACGAGGATGTTCTTCGGGCTGACGTCGCCGTGCACCAGGGCGACGGCATTCGACTGCGTCGCCCGCACCAGCGCCTCGATCCTCGGCGCCAGGTCGGGATGCCGCGCCGCCGTTGCCAGCAGGTAGGGCTCGAGACGGATGTCGAAGAAGATCGGGTCCGTCGCAAACTCGGCCGCGAGCTCGGGGCGCGCGGCCGAGAAGGCGTGGATCCGGGCCAGCACCCTGCCGACCGCGCGCGCGGTCGCGGCATCGGCGTGGCCGTCGCGCAGCGCCTGCTTCCACAGCACGTAGCGCGAGGGCTCGAGGTAGCTCATCACCAGCACGCCGAGCCCGGGGTGCTGGCCGAGGACCTCGGCGGTGCAGCCGGGGGCCGCCTCCTGCGCCACCCGCATCCAGCGCGCCTCGTAGAGATTGCGCGCGATCGGCGCACGCCAGTCGGCGGCCACGCGCAGCTTGGACAGGGCCCGCTTGGCGCAGACCGGTCCGCGCGCGGTATCGATCCGCCAGATGTCGGAGGACACGCCGCCGGTGAGCGGCTGGCCCTGGAGCGGCTCGGCACCGGCGAGCCCGAGCTCGCGCAGGGCAACCGCGAACTCCTCGGGGACCGGGATCGCGCTTGTCCCCTGATCAACCATGGCCGCCGGACTCGACCAGCTTCACCAGCGCATGCAGGGCCTGATTGGTGGGAGTCGCGATGCCGAGCTCGCGCCCGCGCCGGGCGACCAGGCCGTTGAGATGATCGATCTCGCTCGGCTTGCCGCGCGCCATGTCCTGGGCGGTGGACGAAAGCTGGCCCGGCATCGCTGCGGCGATGCCCTCCATCGCCTCGAGCGAGCGCTCGAGCGGCAGCTCGACGCCATCGGCCGCGGCCACCGCCACCACCTCGGCGACCACCGCCCGCTGCAGCTCGCGGATCGCGGGCATCGCCGCCATCCGGCCGTACGGCATCTGGGCGAGCCCGGAGATGGCGTTGTAGGCGCAGTTCACCATCAGCTTGGACCACAGCTCGGCCATGACGTCGGCCGAGATCCGCACCGGCACCCCGGCGGTCGCGAACAGCTCGACCAGGCCCTGGAGACGCGCGGCCAGGGCCGGCTCGGTCGCGTCGGCGGCACGCATGGCGCCGATCACGAGGTCGCCCCGGCCGTAGTGCTTGACGACGCCCGGCTCGGGCATCGCCGTGGCGACATAGACCACGGCCGGCACGACGGGCTGGGCCACGCGCCGGGCGATCGTCGCTGCGTTCTCGACCCCGTTCTGCAGGCTGAGAACGAGCGCGGCGGCGCCGAGATGCGGCGCCATCGCGTCGGCCGCCGCTTCGGTGTCGGTCGACTTGACGCAGAACAGCACCAGGTCGGCGCCCTGCACCGCGGAAAGGTCGACGCTCGCCGCGATCGGCACGATCTCGACCCGGTCGGCCCGCTCGAGGCGAAGGCCCGTCCGGTTGATCGCCGCGACATGCGCGGCGCGACCGATCAGGGTGACGGGATGGCCGGCTTGGGCGAGGGCGGCGCCGAAGAAGCTGCCGACGGCGCCTGCGCCGACGACCGCGACACGATGCAGAGGAGCGTTCACCCGAACCATTTTCGGCCTCGCCGAGCGCTTGGGAACCCGTGTTTCACCGAGCGCCCCACCGGTGTCGCGCCACCGCGCTATGTCTTTGAGGCTATTCAGCGCCGTCAGGCGCGACCTCTAGACTTTTGCGGCGCGTCGCCCAAGTGGTCGATCAGGCGATCGGCCGCGCCGAACGTGCGGGAGGAAACAACAGATGGTGAACCGTCGAAAAACACTTGCCGCGCTCGCAGCAGGCACGGCGTCCGCGCTCGGTGCCCCGGCCTTCGCAGCGCCAAGCAAGGACGAGAAGCGCGCCGAAGTGCGCAAGATGGCACAGGAGACCTTGGCGAAACTTTATTCGGTGCAGCCGGGTGCCAAGAAGGCGATCGAGAGCTCCGCGGGGTACGCCGTCTTCAGCAATTTCGGCATGAAGATCCTCGTCGCCGGCGGTGGCTCCGGAGACGGCGTCGCGGTCGCCACCAAGACCAAGGCCGAGACCTTCATGAGCATGGCGGAGGTGCAGGCCGGCCTCGGCATGGGCATCAAGAAGTTCCGTCTGGTCTGGGTCTTCGAGCAGCCCGCGCTGCTGCAGAAGTTCGTCAGCTCCGGCTGGGAGTTCGGCGCGCAGGCCACGGCGGCGGCGCAGACCGGAAGCACGGGCGCCTCGTACCAGGGTGCGGTGGCCGTGTCGCCCGGCGTCTGGCTCTATCAGCTTACGGGCGACGGCCTCGCGGCCGAGCTGACCGTGAAGAGCACCAAGTACTACAAGAACAAGGACCTCAACTGAGCCTCGCCCGAGGCCTCGGGATCGAGGCCTTCGGGCTTACGGCGACACCTTGGACCAGCCCGGCCCGGGGTCGAACGCCTTCGTGGCGGCGGCCCGTGCCGCAGTGTCCGGACCGAGGTCGCGCTCGTAGATCTGGACGTCGTGGCTGATCATGAAGGTCTTGACGCCGCTGTCGAGGTACTTGACCGGCCAGGCGATGACGGCGAAGCCGCCGAACAGCCTGCCCTTGGCGATGTAGCTGAGCGCGCCCCCCGGCGCGTGCGGGCCCTGTTCGGTGAGCAGCTTGTAGCGATAGCCGTGATAGCCGGCCGAGCTGCCGAGGCCGGCCGAAGCCAGCGCCGGGCCGATCGGGCTCTGCGGCTCGTCGGCTCGCGTCGGCCAGTACAGGCCATCACGCTTTCCGGGCGAGCTCGACAGCTTCGAGGCGTATTGCAGAACGCGATCGCCATCGTGATCGACGGCCACGTATTCGAGCTCGGCGTCGCGGATCGCCAACAGTGTCTGCATCACCGCCAGCTCGTTGCGGCCGATGCGGCGGATCCGCATCTCCTCGGCGCCGGCGAGCGTGTCGAAGCGCCAGCCGGTTCCCGACTTGACGATCGGGATCGGCAGGGTCCAGCCGTCCTTGCCCACGGTCACCAGGGCCCGCTTGTCGTCCACGGGCTTGATCGCCCGCCCCTGGGCCCAGAGCTCGAGGAAGGTGTAGCGGATGTCGGCGCCCACCGGCGGGATGAACTCGCGGAAATCGGCCCCCAGCATGACCTTCAGGGCCTCCTCGTCGTTGATCGCGACCGCATCGCCAAAGGCGGCCATCGCCGCTTCCGGCGTCTCGAAGGTCTGGCGGCTCGAGGCGGCGTGCGCCGGCGCGGCCGTCAGCGCAAGCGCGCCCGCCAGCACGGCCGCATGGAGGAGGTTCCGGACCGTCAGTGTCGTTCTAGCTGCATTCATGCCGGTTCTCCTCAGCGACGCCCGCCGCGTCCGCCGCCGCCGCCGCGACCCCCACCCCCGCCCATGCTTCCCCGGCTCGCGCCCGAGCTCTGCATGCTTCCCCGGCCGCGGTCGACGTTGCGCTGTGCGGCGCCGCCGCCCTGGTGGACGCCGTTGAAGGCGTTGTCGCGACCGGCACCGCCCCGGCCGCCGAGGTCACCCGACCCGCCCCGATCGCCGGAAAGGCCTCGGTCGCTCGCCCCGGCACGGTCGCTCGCTCCTGGACGGTCGCCCGCGCCACCGGCGCGATCACCGCCGGCCCGGCGATCGCTGGTGCCGGCGCGATCGCCCGCCCCTTCGCGACCGCGGAAGTCGTTGCGCTGGCCGGCGCCGGCCGAGTTCTTGCCGAACTTCTCGCGGGTGGCGTTGTCGCGGTAGGAAACGCCCTGGCGATGGCTGGAGTCATGGTTCCATTTGCCGCCCTGCCCCTTGTTGCGGTCGAAGTTGCGGTCGATGTTGGTCGCGCGATTGACGTCGATGTTGATGTCGCCGCCGCCCCAGTTGCAGTTGCCGAAGATGGCGCCCGCGGCAGCGAAGCCCAGGCCCCAGGCGAGTCCGGCGCCGAAGGCATAACCGGGGTAGTAGGCGGGGTACGGCGGCCAGTAGTACGGCGGGTAGGCGGGGTAGCCCCAGCCGCCGTAGACAACCGCCGGCTCGTAGGCCGGCACGTAGATCACCTGCGGGTTGGTCGGCTCGATGCGGATGATCTTCGTCTCCGCCTGCTCGACCACGACCGTCTGCTGCTCGGTGGTCTTGAGGTTGCCCGAATCCTGAGCCTTGGCGCGCAAGCGCTGCACCGCGGCGAGCACGTCCTTCTGCTGGGCGAGAACCGCGTCGCCGAGCTTCTTGGTCCAGTCGAGCTGGTCGTTCATCGGCTCCAGGACCTGCGGAAAGGCCACCAGCGACTTCACGCTCACGTCCCACGACTGGTTCGCGACCGCCTTGACTGCGGCCTCGCCCTTGAGCGTGGGATTGGCCTTCAGCCAGCGCGCGGCCTGGACGACCTCCAGCGGATACGTGGAGGCCATCAACGCCTGAGACAGCACCGAATCGGGATAGAGCGCGATCGGCGCCACGAGGGCCTCGAGCTCCTCGGGCTTGAACGGCGCCGCTTCAGCCTGGGCACGCGCGCCGGACGATGCCGCGAGCAATGCGAACACGAGACACGCCCAGAGCATCCGGGTCATGCGTCCGATCGGAAGCTTCATGTCACTTCCTTCCTTTCGCCCGAGAAAATGCGTATTGTCCGGACAATGCACCCGGACGCTTCGAATGGAAATCGGGCGATGGGGCAATTGACAAACGCGGGAGGCTTGATCTCGGCCTACACGCACACAGGGGGTTGCGCTGGATCAAATCGGGCGGTGCTCCTTCTGGTGTCAAATGAAATGTGTCACAACAAGGAACTTCGATGAACATGCAAAGATTTCTGGGGCTCGGCGTGCTGTCGCTGTGCTTCCTGGCCGGTGGCGCGATGGCCCAGGACAAGGCCGCCAAGCAGGCCGAGGTGATCAAGAAGACGCAGGCGACGATGGAGCGCTTCTACAAGGAAAAGCCGGAGCTCAAGACCGCGGTCGCGAATGCACCCGGGTACGCGGTCTTCACCACCTACGGTTTCAGCTTCGTGATCGGTGGAGGCGGCGGCTCGGGCGTCGTGCATGACAACAAGACCAAGCACAACACCTTCATGGAAATGGGCGGTGCCAGCGTCGGCTTCCAGCTCGGTGCCGCACAGACCGAACTCCTGATCGTCTTCAAGACGGCTGCAGCGATGAACAAGTTCATCGATAAGGGCTGGGAGGCCGCCGGTACGGCCACCGCCTCGGTCGGTGCCAGCGGATCGACGGCAGGAGGCGGCAAGGGGGTGGCCGCCGGGGAAGAGGCCGAAACCTACACGCTGACCAAGAACGGCCTGCAGGCGGGTCTGGCGGTCGGCGGCTCGAAGTTCTGGAAGGACAAGGACCTCAACTGAGTCGTCGGCCAAGTCGAGCACGTGCTCAGTGGAGCGCGTGCTCGTCGCCGTCGCTGACGGGACTGGCCCTCTAGACTCGTCATTCGCTAGGGCGGGCGCTTCGCTCAACCCGGCTCACGGCTCGACGCGGTGAGGAGGGACCGGTTGACCGGATTGCGATGTAGGAAGCTGTCGCGAAACTCCTCGGGTACGTGGCGCGCGGCAACTTCGCGGACCCATGCCTGGCCGCGCTGCAGCGTTTCGCGCGCCGCGCCCCGCGCGGCCGGGTCCGAGTCGAGCGCGCGATAGGCCGTCGACCACGCCTCGGCGAGGTACAGGTCCGACGGGTGGCACGCCTCGAGTTGCGCGAGCACGGACTGCGCGAGCGCGGCAGCAGCCGGCGCGTCGCCGCTGCGCACGAGGCCATCAACCTCGCGGATGCGCGCGCTTTGCGCCAGCGCCAGCAGGCCGAGCCGCATGGCCTCGGTGCGCGTCTGCCGGCACAGAGCCACACCTTCGTCAGGTGCCAGCTCACGCGCCAGATCGAGCTGGGCACCCAGGCGCAGCGGCGGGCTGCCCTCGGCACCGAGCAGCTCGAGCGCGGCCCGAAGTTGCATTGCACCCGGGCGGCCACGGGCCTGCTCGGCGCGCCCACAGATGGTCCAGCGACGCGCCCGCGTCGACCGCGGTAGTCCGTCGTCGCGCGCCAGCAGGTGGATCGCCCGGGCCTCCTGGCCGAGGTGCACGAGCGCGAGCGCGCGGTGGTTCTCGTTGACTGCGATCCACATCGGCGCGCCGCCGGCGCGAAAGTGCCGGCCCGCGAGCTCGAACGCCAGCAGGGCCTCGCGGTAGCGGCCGAGGGCGACGTACAGCATGCCGAGCACCGTGTCGTTGTGCGCCATCGGCGCGCCCACCGCGGTGCCCATGCGATCGCGCAGGGCGCGCGCGCGCTCGGCCTGCGCCACCGCACCGGCGATGCGGCCGACGTAGCCGAGGGCGCCGGCCAGGTTGGTGAGGTTGACGATGGTCTCGGCAACGTCGCCCAGTTCCTCGGCGAGCGTCACCGCACGTGCGATCAGGCGAACCGCTTCCGGCCAGCGCGCGGCCTGGCTGAGAGCGTGGCCATAGTCGGTGGCGAACTTGTAGCGCAGCAGCAGGTCGCGGCTCTTCTCGAAGCGCGGCTCCGCCTTGTGCAGCATCTCCACGGCCTGCGGCGCACGGCCGCTGTTGGCCAGGGCCAGCGCCTCGAGACGCACGGCGTCGAGCTCGGGACGCGACTGCCGGAGGCGGCGCGCCGCGGTGCGTGCGCCACCGGCCACCTCGGCGGCATCGACGAAGCGACTGGCCATCAGCAGCGTGCTGGCGCGGGCCAGCTGTGCCTGCAGCCGCTGTTCGTCGGTCGTCGCATCGAGCAGGAGCCGCTCGGTAAGGGCGAGCGCGGCATCGACGGTCCGCACGATGAGCATCGGCTCGACCGCGCGCGTGCGCAGAGCGAAGGCTCGCGCGGCGTCGCCGCCGCGACCGGCGCAGTCGATGGCCTGCTCGACCAGGCGCAGCTCGTCTTCGCGTCGCGAGTGGCGCAGCGCGTCGTCGGCGGCCGTCTCGAAGGCCGCGGCCGCCATGGCCCATTCCTGCGCCTCGCGCCAGTGCGAGGCGACGCGCGCGGCAGGCTTGCCGGCCGCCTGCAGGAAGGCGGCGACGGCGCGGTGCAGCGCTTGCGCGATGGCCTCGGGCACCGAGCGGAGCACGACTTCGTAGAGCAGGTCGTGGGCGAAGCCGCGATCGCGGATCACTTGCGCGGATTCGAGCTCGCGCCAGGCCTCGGTGAGCTCGATGACCGGGCGGCCGGCAACGTGAGCGGCCAGCTCGACGCTGAAGTCGAGCCCGGCGATCGCGGTCACCCGCGCGAGGGCGAGTGCCCCGGGGGTCAGCTGCTCGAGGCGGCGGGCGATCAGCGCGCCGACGTCGTGCGGCGCGGGCAGGGCTTCGGGCGGCGCGTCGAGAAGCCGCAGGCCACCGGCGATCAACGCGCGCAAGGTCTCGAGCACGAACAGCGGGTTGCCGCCGGTGTGGCGCCACAGCGGCTGCGCCCAGCGCGGGGCGTCGAGCCCGGGGATCTCCAGCGCCTCGAGCAGCGCTTCGACCGCGGCCGGATCGAGCGGCCCGAGCCGAACCTCGGTGAGCGCGTCGCGATCGCCGGCATGCCGCCATTCGTCGAGCAGAGCCGGCACGTCGCCCGCGCGGCAGCCGATGCACCAGGCGACAGGCGCGCCTGCGCCCCCGCACAGCGCGGGTAACGCGGCGAGCGTGGCCTCGTCAGCGTATTGCGCGTCGTCAAGGACGACGAGCGACAAGCCCGCCTGCGCCCAGGCCGACAGCGCGTCGGCGACGGCGCGCTGGAAGGCGCCTGCGTCGAGCCGGCCCGGGTTGGCCGTACCCAGTTCGGGAACCACGCGCGCGAGTTCGCCGCGCAGCCAGCCGGGCTGCGGCTCGCCGAAGCGCGCTGCCAGGGCGCGCAGCGTGCGCGCCATCACGGCGTAGGGGAGGCGCGCGTCGCCGGGCCGCGCGGGCACGACGATCGCACCCTCGACCCGGGCGGCGTGGTCCTCGAGCAGGCGCGTCTTGCCGATGCCGGGCTCGCCGCCGACGAGGGCCGAGCGCCCCGAGGCGAGCGCGGCAGCGAGCTGCATGCGTTCCCGGTCGCGCTCCACAAGACGGGGCGGGCGCAGGATGGCAATCGGCATCGGCGTCGCCTGCAGCGGAGGTAGCGCGCCGCTGTGCTCGATCAGCTGGGCGAGCTGCCGCGTCTCGGCGCCGGGAGCCACGCCGAGCTGCTGCAGCAGCGCCTGGCGGCAGCGCTCGAACGCACCGAGCGCGGCCGCGCGATCGCCGCGCAGGTAGTGCAACCGCATCAGCCGACGGTGGGCGTGCTCGAGTGTCGGATCCTCGGCCACTAGGCGCTCGGCGTAAGCGAGCGCCGGGGCGACGCGACCTTCGGCTTCCAGGCCGGCCGCGATCTCGGCCAGCGCGTCCAGCCGCGCGCGGCTCCAGCGCTCGCGCGCGCCGCGCACCCAGTCGTCGAGGCCGGGGCAGTCGGAGTAGTCGAAGTCACCGAGCAGCGGTCCCCGTGCGGCGTCGACGTCGCCGGCCAGGCGCCTCTTGACGGCGGCGAGGTCGTGCTCGATGCCGGGCGCCAGGGTCAGCACCTCGCCGGCGGGGATCACGTGGCAGCCGCTCCGGCGGCGCAGCTGGAACAGGCGCTGCCGCAGGCTGCTGCGTTGCCGGTCGGTGTCCGCTTCGCCCCAGAGGAGTGCGGCCGCTTGGCCGCGCGGCGTCGGTCCGTCGAGCGCGATCAGCGCCAGGAGCGCGGCCTCGTGGCGCTCGAGTTCGTGCACGCGGCCATCGCCCGGCGCGAGCCGCGGCAAGCCGGCGAGCTGCAGCCGGATCGTCGGCGGCGCGCGGCGCGCGACCGGCGCAGCCGGTCGGGCCGCCGGTGTCGGGGTGCGCGCTGTCTTCGCCAACGGCTGGCTCCGTCGCTTCGGCATCAGCTTCGCAGCGCCGCCTCGTGGCCACGCTGTTCGACCCGCCGGACGGTGCCCACGCTTGCCATGTCGGTGCCGATGCCGACTTGATCGGCTCGCAGCCAGTTCAGATGCGGCGATGTTAAATGCCAGCCCGAGCAGTTGCGCCAGGACCGCGTTCAGGATTCGCTTGCTAATGACCCGCGGCCGGCCGCCTGCCCCGGCGGCTGGGCGCTTCAGTGCTCGCGCATCGACCGCCGTGCCGCATTGACCAGCGGCTCGACGAGGAACTCGAGAGCGGTCCGGTCGCGTGCCCGCACGTAGACCTCGGCACCCATGCCCGGCTGCACGGCAATCGGGCCGGCCGCAGCCAACGCGGCACGATCGAGTTCGACGTGGATCAGGTAGTAGGCGGCGCCGCTCTGCCGGTCGGCCAATGCGTCGGACGAGACGTAGACCACCTTGCCTGCGATCAGCGGCGTCGTTCGCTGGCGATAGGCGGTCAGACGCACGTCGGCGGCGGCACCGGCGCGCAGCTCGGCGATCGAATCGAGCGGAACGCGCGCCTCGACCAGCAGGGGCTGACCCTCGGGGACGATGTCGAGCAGCGCGTCGCGAGGGCCGATGGCGCCTCCGGGCGTGGTCACGCGAAGGTCGAGCACGAGGCCGGATACGGGTGCGGTCACCACCTTGCGCTGCATCGCATCGAGCGCCGTGCGAACCTGCTCCTCCAGCTCGACCCGCCGCCCGGTGACGTCGCGCAGTTCTGCCGCCACGTCCTGCATGAAGGTCTCGCGCAACGTGGAAAGGCGCAGCTCGAGGTCGGCGGCGCGCTGTCGCGCCTGCGCCAGTTCGGCCTGGTTGCCGTCCATCCGGCTCCTGTATTCGGCCACATTGCGTTTCAGCTGCATGACACGGGTCTTGTTCACGAAGCGCTGCTCGAGCAGCTCCTCGTTCAGCTGCACCTCTTCCTGCATGCTGTCCATCGCGACGGCGAGCGACGCGTGCTCGCGTTGGCGCGCTGCCGTCTCCACGCCCACTGCGGCGATCTGCGCGGTGACCAGCCGAGCCTGCGCCTCGAGCGCGGATCGACGCGCGGCGAACAGGACCGATTCGCGCCCGGCAGCGTCGGCCAGCCGCGGCTCCGACAGCCTCGCCCGCAGATCCTCGTCCGGCGCCCAGGTGGCCGCGGCATCGCGCTCGGCAGCGAGCCGTGACTGGCGCATGCGCACGGCATCGAGCTGGCCGCGGGCGAGGTCGTAGCCCGCATCGATGCGCGCGTCGTCGAGGACGACCAGGGCCTGCCCCGCGGTCACCCGGTCGCCCTCGCGAACCAGGATGTCGCGCACGGTGCCGCCGTCGCGGTGCTGGACGGTCTTGCGCTGCGTGTCCACCTTGACCAGCCCCGTGGCGACCACCGCTGTGCCCAGCGGCGCGGCGACCGACCAGGCCGTCAGGGCCGCCGCGGCGATGCCGATGGCGGCGACGCCGGCAACGACGGCGCGCCGGCTCGCGCGAAGCCAGTCGGCGGTCAGGAGATCCGCGGATGGCACGGCAGCGGGCATCGCAGCGGCATTCATGGTTCGACCTGCCATCACAACTGCTGCAGCACCGGCACCGCAGGCTGCGTGGCCATGCCCGGTTCCGCCACCGTGGCCGACTTGTCCTGACGAACGCCGATGCGAACCAGGGCGCCGTCGCGCAGCTCGAGAATGCGGTCGACCAGCGCCAGGACCTGCGTGCGCTGGGTCACCAGGACCACCGTGACGCCGGCCTGGCGCAGACCGGTGAGCGTCTGCGCGAGCGCCTGCTCGCCGGCGATGTCGAGGCAGGCATTCGGCTCGTCGAGGACAACGACGCGGGGCTCGCCATAGAGGGCACGCGCCAGCGCCACGCGCTGGCGCTGGCCGCCCGACAACATCTGGCCGCCCTCGCCCACCGGTGTCAGGTAGCCGTCGCGCAGCTGGACGATCAGCTCATGGGCGTGGGCCCGGGCCGCGGCAGCGACGACCTCGTCCTGCGCTCCGTCGGAGAAGCGGGCGATGTTTTCGGCCACCGTGCCTGCCAGCAGCGCGACTTCCTGGGGCACATAGCCGATCTGGCGACCCAGTCCTTCCGGCGTCCATTGCCCGATGTCGGCACCGTCGATGCGCACGCTGCCCGCGGTGGCCGGCAGGGCGCCCGTGATCAGGCGCGCGAGCGTGGACTTGCCCGAGCCGCTGGGTCCGATCACGGCGACGATTTCGCCGGCGACGATCGTGACGTTGATGCCGTGCAGGATCGGCCGGGTCGTTCCGGGCGCGGCGTAGCACAGGTTGTCGAGCACGACGGCACCGGTGAGCGCGGGCAGCGCGTCGAAGTGCCGCGGCACCTCGAAGGCGAGGAGCCGATCCAGCCGATGCAGTGCCGCGCGTGCCTCGACCAACGATTTCCATTGCGCGATCAGCGTCTCCACGGGCGCGAGGGCGCGGCCGAGGATCACCGTGACGGCGACCATCACGCCGGGCGTCGCCTTCTGCTCGATGACGAGCCAGGCGGCCACGCCCATCATCGCCACCTGGACGCTCTGGCGGAAGAATCGCGTCGCGCTGTTGGCGAGCGAGCCCGCACGGTGCGTCGCCAGTTGCCGGACCTGGAGCTGGCGGCTCGCCGCCCGCCAGCGGGCGCCGATCGCCGGGCCCATGCCGAGCGCCCGCACCGGCTCGGCGCTGCGCATCACGCCGTCGACGAAGCGCGCCAGTTCGCGACCCTGGTCCTGCGCCCGCTCGACGCCGGCGCGGGTGGCCCGCTCGTTGCCCCACGCGAGCAGCACCAGCACGGCGGCGCTCGCGAAGGCAAGCTCGCCGAGCAGCGGATTGAAAAGGTAGATGAGCCCCACGTACATCAGCATCCACGGCGCATCGAAGAGTGCGACCAGGCCGGGGCCGGAGACGAAGCCGCGCAGCACGGTCACGTCGCGCATGGCGCCCGCCTGCTGCGCCGCCGGGACGCGGCCGATGCCGTCGAGCACCCGGCCCAGCACCTGCGTGCCCACCCGATCCTCGAACAGCAGCCCCGTCAGCGCCAGCAGGCGACTGCGCACCAGGTCGAGCGCCCACATCAGCAGCAGCGCGGCGCCGGCGAACAGCGACAGCATCACGAGCGTCTCGAGGCTGCGCGTCGAGAGGACACGATCGAACACCTGCAGCATGTACACCGACGGCGCCAGCATCGCCAGGTTGATGACGAAGCTGAACGCCACCGCCGCGACGAACAGTCGCCCGTGGGGGCCGACGATGAACCGGATCATTGCGTTCGGACTCGCAGTGCGGATGACATGGCTTCGCGAGCCGGGTGCATCACGGACCGAACACGTAGTCGCTCAGCGCCGTCTGGTCGCCGTTGACCAGGGCGATCTGGGTCAGCTCTGCGGCGCTGACCAGCGCGTCGGCGTCCGCTGCGTGAAACAGGAACAGGCCGGTCTGGGTGCCGTTGTCGACCGCGAACAGAACGTCGGCTCCCACCGCATAGGCGGCGGTCGCCGAACCGATCTGCGCGGCCGCGCTGGTCGGGTCGATCGCGCCGACGATGTCGGTCGTGAAGACGACGAGCTCCGCGGCGTTCGAGAAGCCGCCTGGCGCGGCCCGCACGACAGCGTTCTCGACCGTCGTGTCGCCATCGCCCACGTGCACGCCGGCCATGCTGAAGCGGAAGGTGTCGGTCGCGCTGTGCCAGTCGGTGATGGTGTCGAAGCCGCCGACGCTGCTGTCGAACACATAGGTGTTAGCTCCGCCGCCACCGGTGAGGGTGTCGGCCCCGGAGCCGCCGTTGAGGACGTTGGCGGCGGTGTTGCCGACGATCACGTTGTTCAGCGCGTTGCCGGTACCGTTGACGGCCGCTGCCCCGGTGAGCGTCAGGTTCTCCACGTTGGCACCCAGCGTGTAGGTCAGCGAACTCTTCACGGTGTCGGTGCCGGCATTGGCCGCTTCGGTGACCGTGTCGCCGGCGTTGTCGACGACGTAGGTGTCGTTGCCCGTGCTGCCGGCCATCGCGTCGGCGCCGGCGCCGCCATCGAGGGTGTTCGCGCTGGCGTTGCCGCTGATCGTGTTGTTCAGCGTGTTGCCGGTACCGAGGCTCGCCGTTCCGCGCAGGATCAGGTTCTCGACGTTCGCGCCGAGGGTGTAGTTGACATAGCTCACGACCGTGTCGATACCCGCGGACGCCGCCTCGGTGACGAGGTCGGTCGCCGACTCGACGATGTAGAGGTCGTTGCCCGTGCCCCCGGTCATGGCGACGCCGCTCGTGCCGTCGAGCACGTCGTTGCCCGCGCCGCCGGAGACCGCGTTCGACCCGGGCTGACCCACCAGCACGTCGGCGCTGCCGGTCCCGGTGTTGAGCAGCTGCCCAGCGGCGGGCGGCCCGTCGTTGTCGAGGATGGTGCCGATCACCGAGGACGTGCCCACGGTCGCGTTGACCGGGCTGAAGAGATTGAGCCCGAAGGTCTCGGTCGGCTCGACGACGAGGTTGTCGAGCAGCGGAATCTTGATGGTGTGGATCGTCTCGCCAGGCTGGAACACGATGGAACCCGACTGCGCCGCGTAGTCGCTGCCGTTGAGAGCCGTGGCGTTGCTGTTGCTGTACGACGCGCTCACGACCTGCGTCGACGGCGCGCTCAGCACGACATCGAATTCGAGGTAGGTCGAGCCTTCCGTGGCCGCGATGGACGAGGCGGAGATCACCGGCAGCGCGACCGTCGGCGCATCGCTCTGGGCGATCACCATGTGGCCGCGCGGATCCGCGATGAGCGCATTCACCGCGCCCGACAGCGTCAGGTCGAAGAACTCGGCCGGCTCGGCCACGGCGTCGTCGCGCAAGTCGACGTAGACCGACTTGCTGACCTCGCCCGGAGCGAACACCAGGGTTTGCGCCGCCTGGGCGCTGTAGTCGCTGCCGGCGGTTGCGTTGCCGTCGGCGGTCGCGTACTTCACCGTCACCTGGCTCGTGCTCGGCTTGTCGAGCGTGACGGTGAAGGTCGCGCGCGGCTCGGACTCGTTGACGATGCCATCGCTCACCGAGATGTTCGGCGTCCCGCTGGTCATGTCGTTGTCGAAGATCGAGCCGGTGCCGACCGCGCGCGCGATGGTCGCGTTGACCGCGCTGAACAGGTTCAGCGTCAGCACCTCGGTCGGCTCGACGCCGGCGGTGTCGAGCACCGGGATCTTCACCACCTTGGTCGTCTCGCCCGGGGCGAAGGTCA
>Ga0163162_10002158_pt1 | contig 18456 bp, 14 predicted proteins | sample S55metaG_FD_115310 | JGI IMG/M metagenome (GOLD analysis project Ga0163162, IMG submission 115310) | Switchgrass rhizosphere microbial communities from Kellogg Biological Station, Michigan, USA - S5-5 metaG | ecosystem: Host-associated > Plants > Roots > Rhizosphere > Soil | place: USA...
ACCTGGCCGACTTTTATTTTCGTGCCTTCTTTAACCTTGATCTCTTTTACTGTCCCAGTCACCGAGGACGGCACTTCCACCACGGCCTTGTCGGTTTCGAGTTCCATGACGGGCTGGCCTTCGGAAACTCTGGAACCTGGCGAAATCATTAGCCGAACCAAATCCCCCTGTTCGATGTTCTCGCCCAACTCCGGCAACCTAAAGTCGGAGGGACCGGCCGGGCTGGAAGTGGAGGCTGCGGGAGTCGATGCTGGCGGAGCTTTTGGAGCAGGCGAAACGGATGGGGCTACCTGCTTGGCGGCCGCTGGGGCTTTGGTCTCCGCCGGCTTGGACTCGACGGGCTTTGTGTCGGGAGCCTTGGCTTTCGCGCCTGCTCCATTTTCTACGGTGAAGATTACCTGGCCGACTTTTACCTTCTGGCCTTCCTTGACGCGAATTTCGTTGACCGTGCCGGTCACGGAAGATGGGACTTCGACGACGGCCTTGTCGGTTTCCAGTTCCATGACGGGCTGCCCCGTGGTGACGCTCGCTCCGAGCGAGACCATCAGCCGCACCAGATCACCCTGGTCAATATTTTCGCCGAGTTCCGGAAGCTTGAATTCTGTCACTGAGTATTCACTCCCTGATATCGCCCTCGTAGCGCCGGCGTCTCGCCAGCTGTCCCGAGGGCATCTTGCCCTCGGCAGTGAGGGCGGGACGCCCTCACGACAGCCGCCGGGACGGCGGCTCTACATTTTAAGTATTTGCGGGATTCGCCTTTTCCGAGTCGATTCCCAAATCTTTAACAGCCTTTTGCAGCACATCGAGCTTGATCTGCTTTTCGCGCAGCAGGGCTGTCAGCGTAGTCAGTACGATGTGTTTCGCGTCCACTTCGAAGAAATCGCGCAATGCTACGCGGCTTTCGCTGCGACCAAAACCGTCCGTGCCCAGAGACATCAGCGGACGCGGCAGCCACTGCGAAATCGATTCCGGCAGCATCTTCACGTAATCCGATGCGGCCACCAGCACGCCGGGTGCATCTTTCAATGCCTGAGTCACAAACGGCACGTGCGGCGTCTCTCCCGGATGCAGCATGTTCCAGCGATCGCAATCGTTGCCATCGCGATAGAGTTGCTTGTAACTGGTCACGCTCCAGAGATCGGCGGCTACGCCGTACTTCTCTTCCAGGATCTGTTGCGCCTTGAGAACTTCGTACATGATGGTGCCACTACCGAAGAGTTGAGCACGCAGCTTGGCATCTTTCTTGGTCGACGTTCGGAACTTGTAGATGCCCTTGAGAATGCCCTCTTTAACATCCTTGCCTTCGGGCATGGCCGGCATGGGCAGAGGTTCGTTGGTCACCGTCAGGTAATAGAAGATGGACTCCTGGTCCACGTACATGCGCTTGATGCCGTCCTGAATAATGACGCCGATTTCGTAGGCGAACGCCGGGTCATAAGCGAGCAGGTTGGGAACAGGTAGCGCCAGCAAGTGACTGTGACCGTCCTGATGCTGCAATCCTTCACCGGCCAGGGTAGTGCGACCGGCTGTGCCGCCGATCAGGAAGCCGCGTGTGCGCATGTCGGCGGCGGCCCAGATAAGGTCTCCAATTCGCTGGAAGCCGAACATCGAGTAGTAAATAAAAAACGGGATCGTATTGATCCCGTGATTGGCGTATGCAGTTCCGGCGGCGATAAACGAGCAGATCGAGCCAGCTTCGGTGATGCCTTCCTCGAGAATCTGTCCGTCTTTGGCTTCCTTGTAATAAAGGAGGGTGTCCATGTCCACCGGCTCGTAGAGCTGGCCGACGCTGGAATAAATTCCTACCTGGCGGAAGAGGGCTTCCATGCCGAAGGTCCGCGCTTCGTCGGGAATGATCGGTACGATCAGCTTGCCGATTTCCGGGTCGCGCAACAATTTTCCCAGCAGACGCACGAAGACCATGGTGGTCGAAACCTCGCGGCCTTCCGTGCCTTTGTGGAATTCCTCGAAGTGGGCCTCTGAAACCGGAGCGATCGGCTTGGATCGCACTTTCCGCTCCGGCAGGTAACCGCCCAGTTGTTTGCGGCGCTCCTGCATATAGCGGATTTCCGGACTGTCATCAGCGGGACGATGAAAAGGCGCGTCCTGTAGTTCTTCATCGGCGATGGGAATTCCAAAGCGCGAGCGGAACACGCGGAGTTCGTCTTCGTTCAGCTTTTTCTGCTGGTGGGTGATGTTCTTGCCCTCACCAGCCTCGCCCAGCCCGTAGCCCTTGATGGTCTTGGCCAGGATGACAGTGGGCGCGCCTTTATGCTCGGTAGCCGCTTTGTAGGCGGCGTGAACCTTGATGGGATCGTGACCGCCGAGCCGCATACGGGAAAGCTGCTCGTCCGAAAGGTGCTCGACCATCTTCAGCAGGCGGGGATCGCTGCCGAACAGGTTGTGGCGGAAGTAGGCGCCGCTCTCGACGAAATATTTCTGGTACTGGCCATCCGTGATCTCGCCCATCCGCTTGACCAGGATTCCGTCACGATCGTTGCTGATGAGGTTGTCCCAATCGCTGCCCCAGATGACCTTGATCACGTTCCAGCCTGCGCCGCGGAAGATCGCTTCCAGTTCCTGGATGATCTTGCCGTTGCCGCGTACTGGTCCATCCAGACGCTGCAGGTTGCAGTTGATTACAAACGTCAGGTTATCGAGGCGCTCGCGCGAGGCCAGCGTGATAGAGCCGAGGGATTCGGGTTCGTCCATTTCGCCGTCGCCCATAAAGGCCCAGACTCTTCCGCCGGTGGCGGTTTTCAACCCACGATTCTCCAGATAGCGAATGAAACGCGCCTGGTAAATGGCCTGGATAGGACCCAGTCCCATGCTGACCGTCGGAAATTCCCAGAAGTCTGGCATCAGCCAAGGGTGGGGATATGAGGACAGTCCACCGCCTTCTTTCAGTTCGCGGCGGAAGTTCTGCAGCTTTTCCCTGGGGATTCGACCTTCAAGAAAAGCCCGCGAATAGATGCCGGGCGCGGCGTGTCCCTGGAAGTAAACCAGGTCGCGATCTCCGGACTCGGTTTGGGCCTGCAGGAAGTGGTTAAAAGCGACCTCGTACAGGGTCGCGGCGGAGGCGAATGTGGAGATGTGTCCGCCGATCCCGCTCTCAATCTTGTTGGCCCGCACCACCATGGCCAGGGCGTTCCAGCGCACCAGGCTCTTGATGCGGCGCTCCATCTCCTGGCTGCCGGGAAAAGGCGGCTGCTGACGGGATGCAATCGTGTTCTGGTAGGGAGTGGTTGCGGTAAAAGGAAGGTTTACGCCGGCGGCGCGTCGCGCATGCAGAGAAAGTTGCTGCAGCAGGCGTCCGGCCCGCTCGGGACCACCCTGGGACAGTACGTAATCCAGCGAGTCCAGCCACTCCCGGGTTTCAAGAACTTCCACTCCATTGGTCGTCTGCGTCTCAGCCACGTCTGGTTTTCTCCATCGATGAATACGGAACCTTCCATGATAGTCAATTATCCGGAATTTTGCTGGCCGCCACGCCCTGGGCGCGAAAGCGCTTCAATTTTTGCGCGTACACGCCGATTTGCCGAGCACTATAATGAGGGTTCGCGCTGCAGTCTTGGCTAAATCTTATCAGCAACCAATATCCATCGATGCCCATCTGACAACAACCAAACTTAGATTTACATCAGAAAACTGAAGAGGAGAATTTCGATGTCGAAGAAAACCGCAAGCCACAACGGCGGCATTTCCGCCCAACCCCATTTTGATCAGAGAGCTCCCGAAATCCAGAAGTACGGCACCGTCAGCCACGCTTTGCCGCTGGACCTGGAAGAACCCGTCCGTCTGGAAATGACCGAGCACCTCAACCAGCTTCTGGCCGATACCATGACTCTGCGCGATCTTTACAAGAAATCGCACTGGCAAGTCGCCGGCCCCACCTTTTACCAGCTTCATCTTCTGTTCGATAAGCACTACGACGAACAACTCGAACTGGTCGACACCATTGCCGAGCGCATTCAGTTGCTGGGCGGCGTCAGCCTGGCCATGGCGCCGGACGTTGCCGAGACTACGCGGATCGCGCGGCCTCCCCGCGGACGCGAAGAAGTGCCGGTACAGCTCTCGCGCCTGCTGGATGCCCACAAGATCATCATCAGCCAGTGCCGTGAACTGGCAGAGCGGGCAGACAAGCTGGGCGACGACGGCACCAACGACCTGGCAGTCAGCGACGTCCTGCGGACGAATGAATTGCAGGTATGGTTCCTGAGCGAGCATCTGGTAAATATGCCGCTGGTTACCGCAGCGGCGTAGTCAGGCAGCATGTGTCGTGTGGGGCGGACACTCTTGTCCGCCGGTTTTGACTTTGGTTTTGATCTCGAGCTCAAAATCTACGTCAAAGGCGGCGCACAGGAGTGTCCGCCCTACACGTTTCTGTACAATCTTTGGCAGGCAGAAGAACTATGGAGTTCCCCGCAGGATCGTTCCCGTCCGACCGCAGGTGGATTGTCCGGATCATCATCGCTGTAATCCTGGGTGAGGCGGTCTGGACGCTGATCGTGTCAATAATGAACAACGTGATCGTGCCCTGGCTGGGAGACCTTATGGGCCCGTCCGCTGGATTGCCCACCTCTTTCGTGCAGCGGCCCTATAACTATCCTGAATTGTTCGTTTCGATCTTTGAAGTTTGTATCGCTGGGCTGGTGGCAGCGATATTGAATTACTTCGTCCAGCGTCCCCAAGGGCAGAGAAGTAAGAGCATGAAGGGACGGGTTGTGGCCAGTCCGGCGCAAACCTTCCCAGAGCCAGAGAAGGCTAACTCTCCAAGCGAGGTCTCAGTATCCCAACCCTCCCCTCTTCAAGCGGTTCAGCACCCGGTTTTCCGGGAAACGTCTCTACAAAATCAAAATCAGAATGTTGTGGCCCAAAATGTGCCGCCGGTCGTGCCTGCGCCTGAAATTAACGCCGAACCGGTTGTCCTTCCTGACCCAATGGTCACGCCTCCAGCTCATCCTGTGCCGGTCGAGAAGCCTGCACTTGAAATGAAGCCGGCACCGGTTCCAGCTCCCGAACTGCCAGCAGCAGTCATCCCGCCGGCCAAGCCAGTCCAACCTTCGCAAAAAACCGTCGCCGCCAAGGCGAAGAAATCCAAAGAGGTTTACTACAACATCGTCGGCGAACCCATGCCCTCTGACGACGACTAAGAACTGGAAATTCCAGCGGATGAATCGGCGAGGACGGCCTTCGACGACATAATCCTCAAAATCCGTACGCTGGCGGGCAGACACCAGGGTTTCCATAAGACTAAAAACAAATCAAGAGCGGAGAGGGCCAAGTTGGTGTCTGCGCCCGGTCGTTTCGTTACGCCAAATGCCTCCCTCTTCCTGGAGACGCACATGGCTAACTCCCATGCCGCTTTTTCCTCAGTGCGCAGGTTGAAACTTGCGGGCAGGCGACTTGTGTTTGAAACGATCTTGTTTTTCTTCAAAAAAGTGCTTCATTCTCTGGACTAATCGCCTCGGGCCTTGCGCTGGAGTGAGGTTGTGGCTACAGGACAATCCCATCTTTCCGCGATGTACTCAGGCGTTTTTTTGTGCCTGTTTGCTCAACTCCGCCATCACGCTCTGAATTAATTCCTTTGCGTCGGTCAGACCCTTCATGATGAGCTGAATATCCATCACCGGCTTGCCGGGCCAGCGCTGGCTCTGGCAATAGACGCCGTGCTGGCCTACGAGGGCCATGGCGTCGGTGATCATGTCCATAGTGACGGCCAGCCGTCCTCGGGGGATGCCCATCATTGTTTCGTAATGCTCCAGTTCTTCCTGCTTTTCGTCGAATACCGGCATGGAGTAATTGTACCGAGTGGGTGGAGCGGAGCATAATTGCGGACGTTTGCTGTCCAAGTTTTGAAGGTTACGTCAAAGGGGAAAGAGAGCTACTAGCTTCTGGCTTCTAGCTACGGCCTGTCGCTAAAAGCTAGGAGCCAGAAGCTCGAAGCTAGAAGCTTACTTAAGGAGACAATCATGAAAATGCGCATCGCACTCGTCGTTCTGTTGTTGCCCGTATTTGCCTTGTTGGCTTGCGCTCAGGATGCGAGTAAGCGTCCCAGCCCAGCCGCCCAGGCTCAATGTAAATTCAGCGACGGCAAGACCGTTAAGTCAGACTATTCCAGTCCGCGCACTAAAGGCCGCAAGATTTTCGGCGGATTGGTGCCCTACGGCGAGGTGTGGCGCGCCGGAGCCAACGAGGCGACCACTCTGGTCACAGACACGAACCTTAACGTCGGCGGCAAGGACGTCCCTGCAGGAAGCTACACGATTTTCACCATCCCCAATGCCGACAAGTGGGTATTGATCATCAGCAAGAAAACCGGTGAGTGGGGCATTCCGTATCCTGGCGAAGGCGATGACTTCACCAGGGTGGACATGAAGGTATCGGCATTGTCGTCGCCGATGGAAAATTTCACGATCGGTTTCGATCAGACCGGCTCAGCCTGTGCCATGCATCTGGACTGGGAGAAAACGCGCGCTACCGTGGACATCAGCCAGAAGAAGTAGTTTTTGAAGATATGAACGCGTGCGGTGGAAGTCAGCGCCTGCCAGACAGCGCATCCACCGCATGCTGCGCTTCTGGCATGTCGGGCGACAGTTGTAAGGCAGACTCGTATGCGGCGAGCGCTTCCGAGCGGCGGCCAGTACTTTCAAGCGCATGCCCGAGAAGCAGAAATCCTGTATCTGTCGGTCGCAATTCGACTGCTCTTGAATAATTAGTGATCGCTTCATCCACCCGGTTCTGTTTTTCCAGCAACTGACCCAAACCAAGATATGCATTGGACTGATTCGGATTCAGGCGAAGCGCCTGATCGTAACTCTCGCGGGCTTTTTCATCTTCTCCGAGTTTGCGATAGGCGGTTCCGAGATTGGCATAGGTCGAGGCCAGCAAGCCGGCATCGGACGTAAGACTGATAGCGCGGTTGTGCTGCTCAATCGCCTCGGGCAGGCGTCCATGCTCTTGCAGGTAGGCACCCAGGTTGGCATGGCTCATGGGATCTTTTGGATTGATGTCAGCAGCGGTCTGAAAGTGGGGATAGGCTTCGTCAGCTTTGCCCAGCAGCAGCAGGGCGCCGCCCAGATTGTCCTGGGCGATAAAGTTTTTATCGGTGACTGCGAGCGCGTGCTCCCATAGATCGTAACTGCTCGACCAGTATCCGAGTTGGCGGTGCGTCGCGAAAGAGAGCGCGAGAAGAACGCACGCGGCGGCAATCGCGCGAGCGCCAAAACCAATTTGGAGCGAATCAGCAAGTTCGGCCGCTGCCCACGCGATCATCACAACAATTCCAATGAGCGGAATGTAGGCGTAGCGATCAGCCATCGCCTGGTCACCGACCTGCACCAGGCCAATCACTGGAATCAAGGTCCCGAGAAACCAGAGCCAGCCCGTCAGCAGATATCTTCTGGAGCGGAACCGCACAACCGCAGCCGTCACAGCGAGCAGGACGAGTGCGGAAATCACGATCTGCCACACCGCCAGCGAATCGCCAGGATGGGGATAGAGCGGTGCAAGATGCGACGGCCAGATCATCTTCCATAAGTACGTCGCGTAGGCCACCACCGCATTTTCGAGACGCACTGCGAGCGAAAACTGGGCGGTCGAGCGCACGGCGCCGCCTGCCTGCTGGGCTTTCATAGTGACGACTGCACTGGCGGCAGAGAGAACGAGCAGCGGTAGTTTCTCGAACAGCAATCGCGAAAGGGATAACTGTGGAACTTCTCCGTTTGCTGGACTCCCCTGCATCCTGCCCAGCGGCCAGTAGTCCAGCAGCAACAGGACAAACGGAAGCGTGATGACCATCGGCTTCGACATCAACCCCAAAACAAACAGCGCCGCGAATGCCGGGTATCGGCGCCAGTCTGGTCTTTTCGCGTACCAGCAATATGCGAGGAGTGCCGCAAGAAAGAAGAATGTGCTGAGGACGTTTTTGCGCTCGGCGATCCAGGCCACCGATTCGACGTTGATGGGATGAAGCGCAAATATCGCCGCCACGAAGAAACTTGATCCGACGCGTCCGGTGGCATAAATCAAAAATAGAAATAATAGGACTGCATTTGTGGAGTGAATCAGGAGGCTGGTGAAGTGGTGTCCCGTGGGATTCTGGTGGAAGAGTTGCCAATCCAGCGCGTGCGACATCCAGGTGAGGGGATGCCAGTTGCCCTGCTCCGTAGCGGTCAGAGCCCAGGTGAACGTATCCCAGGTTAGGCCATTGTGGACATGTGGGTTCTCGGTGACGTAACGATCGTCGTCGTAGTTAACGAAAGGATGACGGTTGACCGGGTTGTAGAGCGCTAACGTCGCGACTACCAGCAGGAGACACAACACAACGTTGCGCTTTTCGGGGGACGAGAAAACGCCGGCAGGCATTTCAGACGACTTTCTTCCGGTTGTCGGCAACGAAAAGATTTAATCACAGCTGGCGCGGAGGACACAGAGGCGTCTGTGGTGCGCATTAATGGAATCATGATCGGAAACGGGTGGCTCCCGTTAGGCTACGGGCTTCCACCTAAGCACAGGCTTGCGGGCTGCGGCAGTTTCGTCCAGGCGGGAAATTCTTGTCGAGTGAGGCGCGTCCAATACGGTCTGCGGATTTTCCTCGACCTCTTCGGCAATCGCTTTCATGGCTTCGACGAACAGATCCAGCTCTTCTTTCGGTTCGCTTTCGGTGGGTTCAATCATCAACGCGCCGGGCACGATCAGCGGGAAGGCAGTCGTATAGGGATGGAAGCCGTAGTCGATCAGGCGCTTCGCAATGTCCATGGTCTTCACGCCTTTTTTCGCCTGCAGTTTATCGCTGAACACAACCTCGTGCATGCTCGGGGTGGAATACGGCAGATCGAACACGCCTTCGAGGCCCTTGCGAATGTAATTGGCGTTGAGGACGGCGTCTTCGGTGGTCTGGCGCAGGCCGTCGGGGCCGTTGGCCATGATGTAAGCCAGCGCGCGGACGAACATTCCGAAATTGCCGTAGTACGCGCGTACTCGTCCGACGGATTGCGGACGGTTGTATTCGAAACCCAGAGTGCCATCGGATTTCGTGATCGGCACTGGAGTCGGCAGGAACGGCTCGAGCTTTTGTTTCACGGCCACCGGGCCGGAGCCGGGGCCGCCGCCACCGTGTGGCGTCGAGAAAGTCTTGTGCAGATTCAGGTGCATGACGTCAACGCCGAAGTCACCGGGACGGACCTTACCGACCAGCGCGTTCATGTTGGCGCCGTCCATGTAGAGCAGGCCGCCTTTGGCGTGCATGATCTCTGCGATCTTGTGGATCTCCTGCTCAAAGACACCCAGCGTGTTGGGATTTGTGAGCATGAGGGCCGCGACATCTTCATTCATCTGCGAAGTGAGAGCGGCTACATCCACCATGCCCTGAGCGTTCGATTTCAAATTTTCTACTGCATAGCCGACCATCGAGGCGGTCGCCGGGTTAGTTCCATGAGCGGAATCTGGGATCAGAATTTTCTTGCGTGGGCCGCCTTTTGATTCGTGGTAGGCGCGGACCATCAGCAGTCCGGTCAGCTCGCCATGCGCGCCGGCGGCGGGTTGCAGGGTGATGGCGTCCATGCCGGTGATTTCGGTCAGGCATTCGCTCAGGGTCTTGATGATGCGCAGCGCGCCTTGCGAAATACGTTCCGGCTGGTACGGATGTCCATTGGCCAGCCCCTCGAGGCGCACTACCAGTTCATTTACTCGTGGGTTGTACTTCATCGTGCACGAACCCAGGGGATACATTCCCAAATCAATGGCGTAGTTCCAGGTGGAAATCCGGGTGAAGTGGCGGATGATTTCGATCTCGCTCACTTCGGGCATATGGCCCAGATCTTTTCTTTCGGAGGACCCTAAGAGCGCGGCGGTATCGACCTCGGGAACATCGAGCGGAGGCAGTTTCCATGCCGCTTTTCCTGCAGACGACTTCTCGAAAATCAAGCCTTCGTTCTGGTTGACGTGCCGGGTGGCCTTATTTGTCTTGGGATTCATCGTGCCACCTCCTGCGCGTCCACTTCTTCTTTGGCAGCACTTACCGAACGCTCGCTTTCGGCGACCAAGCCGACCGCGGTATCGATCGCGCTGCGAGTGGTCAGTTCCGTGCAGCACCACAAAGCAGCATTGCCCAACTCGGGGTAAAACTTTTTTAACGGCAGACCACCGACGGTCTGATGCCCAAGCAGCCGGCTGTTGATGGCGTAGGGATCTTCGCTGGTACGAACTACAAATTCATTGAAGCGTGGCGAGGTAGGAAACAGTACTTTGGCGTGTTTGCTGAATTGTGCGGCGGCGTAAGTCGCCTTCGCCAAATTTTGCTTCGCCAGTTCCTTGAGACCGACTTTCCCGTAGATGGTCATGAAGATGTTGACCATTAGTGCGACCAGGGCCTGGTTAGTGCAGATATTTGAAGTCGCCTTTTCGCGGCGGATGTGTTGCTCACGTGTGGCAAGTGTCAGAACGAAGCCGCGTTTACCGTTGCGGTCGGTGGTCTGGCCGGCGAGGCGTCCGGGCATCTGGCGGACGAACTTTTCGCGAGTGGCGATCACTCCGCAGTAAGGTCCGCCGAAGCCGAGAGGCACGCCGAACGACTGCGCTTCCATCGCGATGACGTCGGCCTGCCGAGGCGGTTCGACAATACCCAAGGAAACTGCTTCCGCGATCGACACCACCAGCATCGCGCCCTTTTTGTGCGCGATCTCGGCGACGGCATTGGCGTCCTCGATGGTCCCGAAGAAATTCGGCGATTGAATCAGGACGCAGGCAGTTTCCGCCGTGATGGATTTTTCAAGCTCTTCCAGATTGACGCGGCCGTTGTCCTGGAACGAAACCGTCGACAGCGGGAGATTCTGATGATGCGCGTAAGTAGTAAGAACCTCGCGGTATTCGGGATGCACGCTGCGGGCAATGACGACCGAGCGACGTCCGGTGAGGCGGACAGCCATCATCACGCCCTCGGCTGCCGCGGTGGAACCGTCGTACATGGAAGCGTTCGCAACTTCCATGCCGGTGAGTTCGCAGATCATAGTCTGGAACTCGAAAATAGCTTGTAGAGTGCCCTGGGAAATTTCCGCCTGATAAGGCGTGTAGGCAGTCAGGAATTCGCCGCGGGAGATGAGCGAATCGATGATCACCGGCCGGTAGTGTGAATAGGCGCCGGCGCCGAGGAAACTGGCGTAGTTGTCTCCGTTTTCACGGGAGCGCTCGCGAAACCAATCTACGATTTCGGATTCCGCCATCTGACGCGGAACTTTCAGGTCTCGATCGAGCCGGTATTCCGCCGGGATGGGAGCGAACAGATCGTCGATCGAGCGCGCCCCGATAGCCTGCAGCATGGCTTTGCGGTCAGCGGGTGATTTAGGCAAATAACGCATAGGGATTCTTTAGATGTATCTCGAAGCCAGTTCGATCGTTGAACTCTCGCTAGCGATCAGTGTCCGCCCTCTTCCGCGACGAATTTTTCATAGTCGGCGGCCGAGAGCAGCGCATTCAGGTCCGCTGGATCTTTTAGCGTGATCTTTATCATCCAGGCGCTGTGCGCATCCTTGTTGATGTTCTCGGGTGCGGTCGCCAGCTCTCCGTTCACTTCGGTCACGGTGCCGGAAACCGGCGCATAGAGATCCGACACAGCCTTCACCGATTCCACGGAGCCGAAAGTCTTGCCAACTGTAATATCGGCGCCTGGCTTGGGCAGATCGACGAACACAATGTCGCCGAGCGAATCCTGAGCGTAGCTAGTGATGCCGATCGTCGCGTTCTTGCCGTCGGCTTTGATCCACTCGTGCTCTTTGGTGTACTTGTAGTCGGTTGGGAAGGGCATTTCGCGTTACGCTCCTGGCTTCTAGCTTCTGGCTCCTAGCTAATCCTTACTTCTTTCCTCAGTGCTCTCTGTGTCCTCTGTGGTTAAACCTTTTTTGGTTTCTTGTAGAACGGAGTTGGAACGACCTGTGCCTTTACTCCTTGCCCGCGGATCTCGACTTTCAACTCTGTGCCCAGGGGAACAAACTCGGTGGGTACATAAGCAAGCGCGATGTTTTTCTTCAGAAACGGCGCGGGGGAGCCGCTAGTAACGTAGCCGATCTCGCGGCCTTCCATATCGAGAATCTTGTAGCCGTCGCGGGCGATACCTCGTTCCAGCATTTCTATTCCGGCCAGAGCGCGCTTTGTCCCTTCAGCTTTTAATTTTTCGAGGGAGGCCTTGCCGATAAAATCCGGCTTTTCCATTTTGCAGAAGCGATCGAGTCCAGCTTCCCACACGTTGATGGAGTCGGAAATTTCGTGGCCGTAAAGCGGCAGCTTGGCTTCGAGACGCAGCGTATTGCGTGAGCCTAAGCCGCATGGAACGACCCGGAATTCCTTGCCTGCTTCGAGGATTTCGTTCCATACCCGGACGCTGGTTGCTTCATCACTCGGGATGTAGATTTCAAATCCGTCTTCGCCGGTGTAGCCGGTGCGGGCGATCAGGATATTTTTCAGGCCGCAGACCGTGCCGCGAGTCACCCAATAGAACTTCACGGCGGAGAGATCGGCGTCGGTGAGCTTCTGCAGCACACTTGCTGCCTTCGGTCCCTGAATCGCAATCTGGGTGAAATCGTCGGAGAGATGCTCGACCTTGCTATTGAACTGGCGGGTATGGTCAAGCACCCAGTTGAAGTCTTTTTCGCGGGTGCCGGCGTTGATCACCAGCAAATATTCGTCCTCGCCGAGGCGATGGACGACCACATCGTCAACGAAGGTTCCCTCGGGATAAAGCAGGGCCGAGTACTGCGCCTGACCGATAGCGAGCCGCGACGCGTCATTCATGGAAATATGCTGGACCGCAGCCAAAGCTTCCGGCCCCTGCAGCCGGATGTCGCCCATATGGCTGACGTCAAAGATGCCCACGCCCGTCCGAACCGCGTTGTGCTCGGCCATGATCCCGCCCGCGGATGGGTACTCAACGGGCATGTCCCACCCGTTGAATTCGACCATTTTCGCGCCCATCTGGCGATGCACAGAATTAAGGGCAGTCTTTCGAACAGCGGGAGTGGCTTCAACTGCGGGCAATGGGGCCTCGTTCAAAAGCAGTGGCTGGGGCTGCTGTAATGGTGAGACTAAATACCCTAACATGCGCTCGGCGGCTGCTTCAACTGAGCTGATCTAGGGGCGTGGTGTCCTTATTTCATCTCGGTTCCTTAGCGTCCTTTGCGAAATCCTTTGCGGTCAGGATTTTGGCTTTTTCTAAACTGTCCGAGATCCAAGGCCTTTAACCGCGAAGTTCGCTAAGGATTCCGCAAAGGACTTCTGGAGCCAGGACGGATTCAGTGTTGTGGCAGACTGGCCAAATCAACCGCAGTCAGGGACAGAAAGGCTCCCGCAGGGCCTTTCGATCCTTGCGGTTACCAACGGAACCTTCCGCGGCCGTTCGGCCCGCGCTAGAGTTTGCGTATGGCCACCAGCACCAAAACTAAGTATCACTGCATGCAGTGCGACATGTCAGAAGAGAAGTGCGATTGCGAAAAGTATTGCTGCTCCTGCCAGGGACAGATCGATGTTCGCCTGTGCAGCGACGGGCTCTACTATTGCCCGCCTTGCCGCGAAGCGTGCGGCTATCGGGTGTCTGATTAGTTTCTTCGCCCGGCCACCTGTCGCCTAAGGCAACTGGATTGGAACTAGCCCAGCGCTCGCCCGGAGACCGGTCATGCGCCGGTTTGCGCTGGCCCGGATGAGACTCCCACAAACTCTCTTTCGCCCCTTCGGGGCTCGCTCTCGATCCGCTATTTTCCCGCGGATTGCGCCGTGGGCTTTATTCTTGCGCCGCTTCACGGCTTTCTTGGACAGGCTATCCCAGTTATCGCTCGCGTCCAATTTGCTCAGGATGACTCGGAGGATTAAATGACCACCGCCTCTTTGTACTCTCCGAAGACTTTTCTCATGGTGTCGGATATTTCGCCGACTGTGGCGTTGGCTTCCACCGCAGTCAGGATGCGTGGCATGAGATTTTCCCCGGAGCGGGCAGCGTCTCCGATTTGCTGCAGGGCGGACTGCCAGGCTTCGTGGTTGCGTCGCGCCCTCAACGCCCGCAAACGCTCGACTTGCTTGCGTTCCAGGGATTCGTCGATGCGCTGTATGGGAATAGGCTTCTCTTCGTCCACGGCAAAGCGGTTGACGCCGACCACCACGGCTTCTTCGCGGTCCATCTGCTGCTGGAACTCGTAGGCTGCGTTCTGAATTTCCTGCTGGACGTAGCCACGCTCCAGAGCTTTGATCATCCCGCCAAGAGCTTCTATCTTTCCCAGATATTCCGTGGCGCGAGTTTCGATTTCGTTGGTCAGGGCCTCGATGTAGTACGAACCGGCCAGCGGATCAACCGTCTGTGGAACACCAGACTCATAAGCTACGATTTGCTGAGTCCGAAGCGCAATGCGCGCAGCCTGCTCCGTTGGTAGAGCGAGGGCTTCGTCGTAGGAATTGGTATGCAGCGACTGCGTGCCGCCGAGGACCGCAGCCAAGGCCTGTAGCGCCGTGCGGACAATATTGTTTTCCGGCTGCTGTGCGGTCAGCGTGGAGCCTGCGGTTTGAGTATGGAAGCGCAACATCCACGAGCGCGGATTCTCGGCCTTGAAGTGTTCACGCATGATGCGGGCCCACATGCGGCGCGCGGCGCGGAATTTGGCGACTTCTTCCAGAAAATTGTTATGCGCGTTAAAGAAGAAAGACAAGCGCGGAGCAAACTTGTCGACGTCGAGTCCGGCATCGATGGCTCCCTGCACGTACGCAATGCCGTTGGCCAGGGTGAATGCGACTTCCTGGACCGCAGTCGATCCGGCTTCGCGCATGTGGTATCCCGAAATCGAAATAGTGTTCCACTCGGGGACGTTCTGGTTGGTCCAAGCAAACAGGTCAGTGATGATGCGCATGGCCTGCGCTGGCGGAAAGATGTAGGTGCCGCGAGCGATGTACTCCTTGAGGACATCGTTTTGCACCGTGCCAGAGAGCTGGCGAATGTCAGCCCCCTGGCGACGGGCGACCGCGACATAAAGCGCCAGCAGGATCGACGCGGTCGCGTTTATGGTCATTGAAGTGGAAATTTTCGTCAGCTCGATGCCATCGAAGAGGCGTTGCATATCCTCGATCGAATCGATGGCGACGCCGACTTTGCCGACTTCGCCGACGGCGAGAGGGTGATCGGAATCCAGGCCGATTTGCGTAGGCAGGTCGAAGGCGACGGAGAGGCCCGTGGTGCCGTTGGCCAACAGATATTTGTATCGTTTGTTGGATTCCTCGGCGTCGCCCATGCCCGCGTATTGCCGCATGGTCCACAGGCGTCCGCGGTACATGGTGGCCTGGACGCCACGGGTGTAGGGGTAGTCGCCGGGGTATCCCACGTCGTGTTCCTGGTCTCGGGCCTTCAGATCGTCCTCGGTGTAGCGGGGACGAATGGGGATGTGGGAGGAAGTTTCAGGTTCGGCGGGTGGATGAGGCTCGGCTTTGGGTTGATCCGTCATCACAAGAAAAACACAAGCATTAACCACCAAGAACACGAAGGTTCACGAAGGAAACCTCGAGGCGTCCAGAAGGAACCTCGAAGCTATGAGATTCAGTTCGTGTACCTTCGTGCCCTTTGTGGTTCAAGCCTTTAGCTTTTTTTCCAGACTCTCCAGAAAGACGTAGCTCCGAACCAGGTAAAGGTCAGTGTGAAAATAATTGCGACAGCTACGCGTCCGGCTGTGGTTTGGCCGGCTTGGTAGCGGGCATATTCGCGAAAAAAAGCGCCTGCCCCGATGAATGCTAAAGCAAGGAAAACAAAGCCCGTGACCTCCAGCCAAAGCTGGTGCAATACCCGTCCGAAATGGGTCGCTGTGGCGCGGGCACCTTTGAGCACGGCGCCGACCGTCCGGGTGCGCCCGGCATGCTGGGCGGCGATCCGGGCTGCGATGCTCAATTTACGGACCGTAGACACATTTACCATCGGCGTCGATTTTATCAGTGTTCGGGGTTACAATGACGGACACGACGGTGGCTTGGTGAAGCCCGGTAACCCGATCTGGCATCCAAGTAACTGAGTACTACCGCTACAGGGGGCCAAGTGGACCAGCAATTGAAGCAGCTGATGAAGGAATTGGGCGAGGCGATCAACGAGTCGCTGGCGGACAGCGAGCAGATTGCCGAAGTCGTGTCCAAGATCAAAGACAGCGGCTACGACATTTTTCTGGTTCTGGAAGCGACCATCGGGGTGAGCAAGCCGGGCGAGAAATCCGACGACAAGACCTCCCTGGTAACCACCTTGACTACAAACCCCGAATTCAAGATCAGTGATCAGGACCTCAAATTCCTGAAGTCATTGCGGATCAAGATCGAGAACGACGCAGCGTAGGGCGGGGCGTCGGACCTCGGACTTCAGACCTCAGCTAATCCACGATTCCTTCGTCTTCTACGGATTCCAAGTTTCCTTACCAAATCATCAGTTCTAAGGTGGCGTTGCTCGCCTGGGCTTTTAGCTGAAAGCTGATAGCTGACGGCTGACCGCTGTGGTAAAACCACGTCTTGCCTGGCAGCGAACAATCCGGACTGGTGCGCGCCATCGGACGATGGAGCCTCGCGGCTCTCGTCATCAACTCGATTATTGGCAGCGGAATATTTGGATTGCCTTCCGAGGTGGCTCGGCTGATTGGGCGGGCCAGCCCATGGGCTGTGTTGTTAGCTGGGGCGGCGGCGGGAATCATTATGGCCTGCTTCGCCGAGGTGGCGTCGCAATTTTCCCAGGCGGGCGGCCCTTATCTCTACGCGCGCGCGGCATTCGGGCGGTTAGTTGGAATCGAAATGGGGTGGATGCTTTGGCTGGTGCGATTGGCTGCGCCGGCGGCCACTTCCAACCTGTTCGTCATTTATTGCGGCGAGTTCTGGCCGCATGCCAAGGATCCTTTGCCGCGATTCTTGATCCTGACATTTCTCTACGGCGTTTTGACGCTGATCAACTATCGCGGTGTGCGCGCCAGCACGCAGGTCAGCAACGTGTTTACTGTGGCAAAGCTGGTGCCGCTGTTTCTGGTGGCGATTGCAGGTTCGTTCTATCTGCTGACGGGGCACCAAGCGGCGCCCGTCCTGCCGGGCGACGCTGGGGCGGGCGCCTGGCTGAAAGCTTGCCTGCTGCTGGTATTTGCTTACGGCGGATTTGAAACTGCACTCACGCCATTGAGCGAGGCCAAGAATCCCCGGCGCGATGCTGCGTTTGCATTATTCACTGCTTTGATCACGTGCACGTTGCTGTACTCGGCGATTCAATGGGTGGTGGTGGGAATTCTGCCTGATCCGGCACATAGCGAAAGGCCGCTGGCAGATGTGGCGCGGCTGGTTTTCGGGAATGGCGGCGCCGCGTTCGTATCCGTGGGTGCTCTGGTCTCCGTTTATGGATACCTCAGCGCCAACATTCTGGGCGTGCCTCGAATCACTTTCGCGTTGGCCGAGAACGGCGACTTCCCTTCTATTTTCGCCGCGATCCATCCTCGGTTCCGGACTCCCTATTTTTCGATACTGGCATTTGCCCTGTTGAGTTGGCTGCTTGCTCTGCTCGGCAGCTTCACCTGGAATGCGACCCTGTCCGCGGTGGCGCGACTCCTCTATTACGGACTGGTTTGCGCAGCCTTGCCGGTGTTTCGCCGTAAGCAACCGGGCGCTGCGATGTTTCGTCTTCCCGCAGGAACTTTGTTTGCGGTTCTGGGCGCGGGAATTTGCGCCGTGCTGATTACCGGCGTGAACCTGGGCGGATCGTTCATCCTGCTGGCGACCGCGCTGGTGGCGTTCATCAATTGGCTGCTGGTGAGGGGGCGGCCTGAGGGTACGGCGCTCCTTTCGTAATCGCATCAGGGAGAGCCTCAGGGTGCGGCAAGGCGCCCAAGGCCTCGTCATTCCGGAAGGATTTTCGAAGCGCACCCCAACTTGGATGCCCGGATTCTTGTGCTGGGCGCCGACAAACTGCTAGGCTACGCCGTCCCATGAAATTCAAATTATTTTTGCCGCTGCTTTGCGGTTTAGCTCTTCTCGCTTCGGCCCAGCAACCGGTTCCTTCAGCCGGTGATTTCATCGTCGAGAAGAACGTCGCCGTGCCGATGCGTGATGGCGTAATTCTGCGCGCGGACGTGCTGCGGCCGCGAGGCGATGGCGCTTTCCCTGTTCTCGTCTACCGGACGCCGTATGGCAAAGAACCGGCGCTCGAGGAGTACAGAACGTTTCGCCACGCCGTCGAACACGGATACGCGGTCGTGGTACAGGATGTTCGCGGGCGTTACGCCTCCGACGGCGAGTTTCTCCCTTATCAAAATGAAGGACGCGACGGCTACGACACCATCGAGTGGGCGGCGCGGCAACCGTGGTCGAACGGCGCGGTTGGAACTTTCGGGCTTTCGTATCCGGGAGCGGTGCAGTGGCTGGCGGCGGTGGAGAACCCGCAGCACTTGAAAGCCATGGTTCCTGCCATGACGTTTTCGTCGGCGC
>Ga0163162_10002163_pt1 | contig 18441 bp, 17 predicted proteins | sample S55metaG_FD_115310 | JGI IMG/M metagenome (GOLD analysis project Ga0163162, IMG submission 115310) | Switchgrass rhizosphere microbial communities from Kellogg Biological Station, Michigan, USA - S5-5 metaG | ecosystem: Host-associated > Plants > Roots > Rhizosphere > Soil | place: USA...
GTGCGACGGCTTCGCCAGCCTGCTTGCGGCGACCGAGGCCGAAGGTAGCGATGTTGATCCGGTTCTCTCCAAGCCTGGTCCCGAGCGCGCCGATGAAGCCGGGCGCGTCGGTGTTGACGATGTAGATCATCTGGCCGGCAAGGTCGGCTTCGATCGGAACGCCGAAGATGCTCACCAGCCGGGGCGCGCGATTGCCGAACAAAGTGCCTTCGACCCGCCGGGCGCCATGCTCGGTACCGACTGTGACCGCAACCAAGGTGTGATAATCGCCTTCGCCTTCATTGCGGATCTCGCGCACCGCGATCCCACGTTCCTTCGCCAGGTACGGCGCGTTGACCATGTTCACCGTATCCGACCAGGTCCCCATGATCCCGGCGAGAACCGCTCCGGAGATCGGCTTGATGTTGAGCTCCGCGGCCGCGCCTTCGACCTCGATGTCGATCGATCGGATCTCGGTTCCGGCGATCTGCCCGACCAGTCGACCGAGCTTCTCGGCGAGGCCCATGTAAGGCTTGAGGCGCGGCGCTTCCTCGGCAGAAAGCGAGGGTACGTTCACCGCGTTCGTGATTCCTCCGAGCAGCAGAAAGTCGCTCATCTGCTCGGCGATCTGGATGGCGACATTGACCTGAGCTTCCGTCGTGGAGGCCCCAAGGTGCGGAGTGCAGATGAGACCGGGCGTTCCGAATAGGGGATTCTCGTTCGCCGGCTCTTGCTGAAAGACGTCGAGTGCCGCTCCGGCTACGTGACCGCTTTCGAGCGCATCCTTGAGCGCGGCCTCGTCGATCAGCCCGCCGCGCGCGCAATTGACGATGCGAATGCCCGGCTTGGTCTTCGCGAGCGCCTCACGGCTGAGGATGCCCCTCGTCTGGTCAGTCAGCGGCGTATGGAGCGTAATGAAGTCCGCGCGTGCCAGGAGCTCATCCAGCTCGACTTTTTCAACACCAAGCTCGACTGCGCGCTCCGGCGAAAGGAAGGGATCGTAAGCGACGACCTTCATCTTGAGCCCATGGGCGCGGTCGGCGACGATCGACCCGATGTTGCCGCAACCGATCAGGCCCAGCGTCTTGCCCGCAAGCTCGACGCCCATGAACCGGTTCTTTTCCCATTTGCCCGACTGGGTCGACTGGTCAGCCTGAGGTATTTCCCTCGCGAGCGCGAACAGCATCGCGATCGCATGCTCGGCGGTGGTGATCGAATTGCCGAAGGGCGTGTTCATCACGACGATCCCGCGTGCGCTGGCGGCCGGCACGTCAATCGTGTCGACGCCGATCCCGGCACGGCCGATGACTTTCAGGCCCGGCAATGCGGCGTCCATCGCGGCCGCGTTGACCTTGGTCGAGCTGCGGACGGCAAGGCCGTCGTAATCGCCGATGATGGCCTTGAGCTCGTCCGGCGTAAGGCCCGGCTTTTCGTCGACCTCGATGCCGCGCTCGCGGAAGATTGCAGCGGCACGGGGGTCCATCTTGTCGGCGATGAGGACCTTCACCGGCACGCTCACGCCGTCGCCTCCCAGGCCCAGTCGAGCCAGGGGCCGAGCGCCTCGATATCGGCCGTTTCGACCGTGGCTCCGCACCAGATTCGAAGGCCCGGCGGGGCATCGCGATACCCGCCAACGTCGTAGGCGGCGTCTTCCTGCTCGAGAAGCTTGGCGATCGCCTTCTGCCGCGCCTTGTTGGCCTCGGCATCGCTTCGATCGGTAAACTGCAGGCAAACCGAAGTGTTCGAGCGCATCGCAGGATCACTCGCCAGATGATCGATCCACGCGGAACCCCGGACCCATCGGTCGAGCGCCGCGGCATTGGCGTCAGCGCGGGCGATCAGCGCATCGAGGCCGCCGATTCGCTCGGCCCAATCGAGCGCAAACAGCCAATCCTCGACGCAAAGCATCGAGGGCGTGTTGATCGTCTCGCCCCTGAAAATCCCGTCGATCAGCTTGTCGCCTTTGGTGAGGCGAAAAATCTTGGGAAGGGGCCGTGGGGCAGGCTCCCGTTCCAGCCGCTCAACGGCTCGCGGCGATAGGACGAGCATGCCGTGCGCGGCCTCGCCGCCCAGCGCCTTCTGCCAGCTGAAGGTGCCCACATCGACTTTCGACCAATCGATGTCCTGGGCGAAAGCTGCCGAGGTTGCGTCGCAGATCGACAGCCCCGTGCGGTCAGCGGAAATCCAGTCGCCATTCGGAACGCGGACCCCGCTCGTCGTTCCGTTCCAGGTGAAGACCAGGTCGCGTGCCGGGTCGATTCCCGAGAGATCGGCAATTTCGCCATAGCCGCCGGTCCGGATCTGGGCGTCGAGCTTGAGTTGCTTGGCGACATCGGTGACCCAGCCGGCGCCGAAGCTTTCCCAAGCCAGCATGGTCACCGGCCGAGTACCAAGCAGCGACCAGATCGCCAGCTCCATCGCACCCGTATCGGATGCGGGGACAATCCCGAGCTTATAGTCGGCCGGGAGCCGCAGCAGCTTATGCGTCCGCTCGATCGCATCGAGCAGCTTTGCCTTGCCGATCGTTCCACGATGGGAACGGCCAAGCGCGGAGGTATCAAGCGATTGCGGTAACCAGCCCGGCGGCTTCGCGCAGGGGCCAGACGAGAAAAACGGTCGTTTTGGACGGATATTCGGTTTCGCCAGACGCGCATCGGCGCCCGCGGTCGCAGCTTCAGTCATTTGACTCTCCTTACAGAGAGCTCGCGCCGCGTTGGGACGGCGTGGCCCGGAGCCGGTTGTAAGGCCGCTTGCGGCACCTGCAAGCGTCGCGAGAAAGATTCGCATCCGAATCGTTTGAGGACCCGTCGATGTTGCGCTGCACAACAGATTGAATTCGCTCGAATCCCGCCAGGAAAACGCGAGTTTCAACGGTTCACCGCAATGAGCGGACGATTCGTCCCGCCAGTGAGAACTGGAGGTTGAATTTGTTAACCATCCGAAAGCAGTGTCACTGACGCCAGCACGTGATGGGCAATACGCGTGATCGGCGGGGGGCTGGGGAGCTCCTTTCAGGAACGGGATTCTAGGCGTCATTTTTGGCGTCGCGAAGACTTTTGGAGCGGGATCAAATGACGCAAGTGCTGGCCGCGACGACGGGCCTTTTTCGCGATCGCGATCTCTTTATTCACGACGGCTCCCGGCTACGCCGTTTCAGGGTTTCCGCACCGCTTCAGGCGGTGTTTTTTGTGATGCTGCTCGGGCTTGTCGCCTGGGCCAGCTACGCCACCGCACGTCTGATCACTGGTCCCCATTCGGTTTCGCTCAGCCTTCCCGCGGCGACCGAGGCCCGCGCCCGCATGATCGAGCAGCGCCAGGCGCTGATCGAAGCTGCACTCGCCGGGCAGAAGATCGATTCCCAGCTCATCGCCGCTGCTGCAGCAGCGTCCGGCCGTCTCGCAAAGGATGGTCCGCTCGCCCGCGTTGAAGAGCAGCAACTCGCCCAGGCCGCGCTTGTCGCCAAGGCGCTCGACGTTCGCTACCAGGTCACCGCCTCCGAGCTGAAGCGGCTCGGCATCACGCCAGCCCGTGTCGGAAGCAACGGTGGCGTGGGCGGTCCGTTCGAGAGCGCTGCCAATTCCACCTTCAAGACACTCTTCGACAGCTGGAAGAAGCTCGACCAGCTTCAGGACGGCGTGATTGCGGTTCCTTCCGACAAGCCGGTGAAGATGAATGTCGAATTCACAAGCGGCTTCGGAGTCCGCTCCGACCCGTTCCATGCCGGCGCAGCAATGCATCCCGGCATCGACCTCGCCGGCACCTATGGAACGCCGATCTATGCGACCGCCGATGGCACAGTGCTTCGCGCGGGCTGGAACAGCGGCGGTTACGGGAACCTCGTCGAAGTCGATCACGGCCGCGGAATCACCACCCGTTATGGTCACATGTCGGCGATCCTGGTGCAGGCGGGCGACCATATCGTCCGCGGGCAGCAGATCGGCCGCATGGGCTCGACCGGTCGTTCGACCGGCAATCACCTTCACTATGAAGTCCGCATCGACGGACGTGCAGTGAATCCGATCCCGTTCATGAAGTCGACCGACTACGTGCTTGCGATGCAGCGCCGCTCGGGCGCAGCCTCGATGGACGCAGTTGCGATCGGCGGCCCGAGTGGCGGCCAGCACTAAACTTGTCGAGCGCCCAGGCGCTTCTTATCTCGCCGGCGTGAGCGAGTCTCAGATCATCCTTACCGGCAATGCCGCGAAGCGCGTTGCATGGATTGCCGCGCGGCAGCAGAAGCCGGCGATTCTGCGGCTTGCTGTCGACGGCGGCGGCTGCGCCGGCTTCACCTACAAGTTCGAGCTCGCAGCCGCCCCCGAAAGCGATGACGAAATTGCAGAGACCGACGGCGTGAAGCTGGTGGTCGATCCCATCAGCCTTGAGCGCGTCAGGGGCTCGGCGGTTGATTTCGTCGAGGACCTGGGCGGCGCCGCCTTCAAGGTCACCAACCCCAACGCCCAGTCGGGCTGCGGCTGCGGAACGAGCTTCTCGGTCTAGCGACCGCCCGAGTGATTGGGCTGCAACGCGCTCACGGTTGAGGCATTGGGGTCGCGGCAGATCTCGCCCGGATCGAACGAGCCGACGATCCGATTCGGGTTGTCACGGAAGATCCAAAGTCGCCGATTGTAACGCGGCTCGAACATTTGAGCTTCGTTCACCTTGGTCGAGGGATCGTCCTTCAAGCCGTATGACATGCTCGCCGGGGTTGGCCGGACCTTGTCGCCGGCTTCACGCCACTCCCACCGGAGCTGCAGATTCTCGACCGCGACGAGCTCAAGCGATCCGTCCTCGCGGGGCTGATAAACAAGGATGCCCGGGGTCAGGACGTCATTCTCAGTGCCGCCAATTCGCGCCTGTCCCGGCGACGCCTTGATGCCGACCAGGTCCGGGCGGAAAAAATGGACGCCGCCAGCTTCACCGCTCATCGACCAGCCGATCATCGCCGCCGTGTCGCACGCGTTCATCGGCTCACGGACATAGCCTTCCGCAATTGCCACTTTCACATCCTGGAACCGCGCGGTCGCGGCGCGAACCGATGCGAGATCGGGCGCTCCCGCGGCGGGCATCGCCGGATGCGAAAATGTGAGTGCAAGCGCAATTGCGCTGCTGCTTAGATTCGGAAGCATGGTGAGAACCTTCGGTTAGAGCGCGACGCTCGTCAGGCGCGGATGAAGAAGCCTGCGCACCGGACGGTTTGTGTTGGCCGCCTGCGGCTTCTCGCTGCTCGTTCGGCCGATATATTTGAGCGAATCAAGCTCTTCGACCTTGGCGAGGGCAGCGCGCGCAAGCGCCATGTCGGACCACAGCGGGCTCATAGCGGAAACGCCTGAACACCGGTGATGAACTGGACGGCCAGCAACACCGCACCAACGGTGATGATGCCTCCGAATCCTGTCACTGCACGAATGCTAAGCACGGCCACGTTCCCCCTAGAGCAACATGATGACTGCGTTGGTCGTGATATCTGCTCGAAGGGTTCAAAGAGCCACGGGAAAGTCCCGGAAATGCTCGTCCTCCCCAACATTTGTGCGGCTATCCATTGACGAAATGTGCCGAAATGTGCGGATATGTGCGGGCCGAGTGGGTACGAGTCCATGCACAACGAACTGACCTTCGAAAGCAGTGAAACTGTTGCGCTGACAGTGCGCGAGGAGCTCGCGCGGCGGCGCTTGTCGCGGCAATGGCTGGCCGACGAAGCGAAGGTCAGCCTCTCCACGCTCGAGAAAGCGCTGGCCGGCCGCCGACCCTTCACCCTGGCGACCGTTGTTCGACTGGAAGATGCGCTCGGCACCAGCCTTCGCGCCCGGACGATCCACCTCGAGGAACCGAAGCTGTTCGCGCCCGAAACTATGGGCGCTTATGCCCGGCCGGCCGTGCAATGGCTCGAGGGCACGTACCTGACCATGCGCCCGTCGTTCAGCGAGCCGCGTGCGATCTTTGCGTATCTGACATCGATTAGCTGGGACGAAGCCAACGGCCACCTGGTATTCAGCGAGACCGCTCGGACCGATGCTGAATATGAGCAAAAGGGCTTTGTTTCCTTCCCCAACATTTCGGGCGCCATCTACCTCGTGACGATCTGGCAGGGCCAATATCGAGTGGCGCTTCTCAACCGGCCGTCGGGCCGTTGGCTGAGCGGCATTTTGCTGACTCTTGCGGCTGGGCAGGGCGCCCAGCTAACTCCGGCGTCGGTGCCGATCGTTCTGCTTCCGACGACCGTGGAGGAGAACAAGACCATCGGCGTCGTCCGGGATGGCGATCCCGCCTACGAGGAATATCGGACCTGCGTCGATCGGGTAACCGAACAGGGCTACGCACGCTTTCCTGCATGAGGCTGCGCGGCTAAGCCGCGTTTCGTGAAGCTAGCAACCTACAACCTCAATGGAATCCGGGCGCGCCTTCCGCGGCTGGTCGAATGGCTCGAGCGCGAACAGCCCGATGTGGTCTGCCTGCAGGAGCTGAAATGCGCTGACGAGGTGCTTCCGATCGTGGACATAGAGGCGGCGGGTTATGGCGCAGTCTGGCACGGGCAGAAGGGCTTCAACGGAGTTGCAGTGCTGGCGAAGGGCGATACGCCGCAACTTCGGCGCGTCGGATTGCCCGGTGACCCGGACGATACTCACAGCCGCTACATCGAGGCAGAGGCGAAGGGAGTCGTCGTCGCTTCAATCTATCTGCCCAACGGCAATCCAGTGGGCACCGAAAAATTCGAATATAAGCTCAAATGGATGGAACGCCTTTGTGCTCACGCGGTCGAGTTGCTGCGTGAGGAGAGGCCCACCGTGCTGTGCGGCGACTGGAATGTAGTCCCCGAGGACCGCGACGTCTTTTCCGTCCGCGCCACCCAGCATGATGCGGTCATGCAGCCGCAAGCTCGGGAGCTTTGGAGGAAGATCCTTCATCAGGGCTGGACCGACGCGCTTCGCGCATTCCACCCGAGCGAAGAGAAGCTCTACACCTTCTGGGACTATACCGCCGGCTGCTGGCAGCGGGACCTCGGCTTCCGCCTCGATCATTTGCTCTGTTCGCCCGAAGCCGCTGACCGGCTCGAGGGTGCGGGCGTCGACAAATGGGCGCGCGGTCAGGAGAAGGCGTCGGATCACGCGCCGACCTGGGTGGAGCTTTCCTAGGCTGGGCAAATCCTCATTGCGGGATTGCCCTGATTTGCGCCTCTGTACTCAGATGCAACGCTGTTTCGATTGAACACCGGGACCGGGGCAATCCATGCTCGATCTACTTCTGGGCCTAAGACTGTGGCAATTGACGGTGGTCGTCCTGGCCATTTCCCTGGCCATCGGTTTCGGGTTCAGTGCGGGGATACGGAAGGTGTTCCGCCTTCGTCCGACCGTGCAGGAAGCGGACCTCGCCATCGATCTCATGCAGGTCACATCGACCTACATCGGCATACTCCTGGCGTTCGCAGGCGTCCTCGCCTGGCAGGATTTCCAGCAAGCGGACGTCGCTGTTGAAAATGAGGCGGGGGTAACGTCGCTGCTTTATCGCGACCTCACCGCTTATGGTCCTGAAACGGTCCCGGCTCGCCAGGCTTTGAGGAGCTATGTCCATAGCGTCATCGTCGATGCATGGCCGCTTTTGCGGGAAGGCAAGCGAAGCCCCGTCACCGAAACCAAACTTCTGACTGTCTTCGACGAGGTCGCGGCCCTTACCCCAACCAATGAGCGCGAGGCGGCAATTTATCGTGAGGCGTTCTCCAAAATGAACGAGCTGGTATCGATGAGACGCCAACGCCTTGCGTCCAGCCGGCAGGAAATCCCCCCGGTTCTCTGGATCGTTGCCCTCGTCGGGTCGGTGTTGACGATTGCCTATGCGGCGGCATTCGTCAGCTCGCGATACGCCTTGCTGATGATTGCCGGCACGTCGCTCACAATCGGATTGTTGTTCCTGTTCCTGCTGAGCGTCGACTACCCGTTTCGAAGCCGCAATGGCATCAGTCCTGCCCCGCTAGTCGAGCTTCAGGGCATTTTCGACACCATCGACCGCTTCTCGGAAAATTCTCGACCCCGATCTCATCCGGCCGCGCCAACTCCGGCCGGCGGCAAATAAGGAAAAGCCCGGAGTTCGCACAGAGCGGAGCAAGTCAGGATAATCGCCGATTGGCGGGCTTGAGCGAGAGCCACTATATTTCCGGCTCGGAGGGCAAGTGAAAACGAAGTCTCAAAAGCGCAGATCCTTGATCTCTGGCGCAGCCGTTCTGGTTGTCGGTCTGGGCGCCGTTGGCTTCGCGAGCCTCAGTCCATCTTTTGGACCGATCGCGGGGACCATTGCGCCTCAGCTCTACGTCGATTCACTGCCGGACGCCCAAATCCCCCTTCATGGCCGTTACATACTGGTCGATGCGGCTTCCGCACGGCTGTACATGATGGAGGACGGTCGCGTGCGGGATTCGATGCGGGTGATCGTCGGCAAGCCCGACACTCCGACCCCGGCGTTGAAGAGCGTCCTCAATTACGAGACCTTGAATCCATACTGGCACGTAGGTCCCGATCTGGCGAAGACGATCATTGCCCCGCGCGTTCTCAAGGACGGAGACTCCTACCTTGTGCGCCAAGGCTATCAAATACTGACATCCTGGGGACCGGAAGGGCGTATACTTTCGCCTGACAGCGTGGACTGGAAAGCGGTCGCCGCCGGCGAAGCGCAGATTTACGTTCGGCAGCTCCCTGGCCCGGCAAATTCCCTGGGCCAATTCAAGTTCGACCTTCCCGACAGCGACGGCATCTATCTTCACGACACGCCCAAGAAGGAGCTCTTCGCCCAGGAAGATCGGAACCTCAGCCATGGCTGTGTTCGCCTGGAAGATGCGCCCAGGCTTGCGCGCTGGCTCCTCGGCAAGGATCCGCCCGTGGCAGCAGCCCCGGAGGAGCATGTCCTCCTGCCGAAGCCGGTCCCAATCAGGATCAGCTATCTGGATTCACGCAGCCAGTCTTTGCTCGCATCGCTGCGATAGCTGTGACCCGTTAAAGCTGCTTTTCGTAAATCCGGTACCGGTGGTTCACCTTGGCGCTCGGCAGCTCGGCGATCGAAAGCATTCCCTTGTTGTCCTCGAGGATCCAGCCGAACTCGCCGATGTTGATCCCGAACTTTCCGACGCAATCGCGGCGCGTATATTCGATAAGCATGAAAGCGAGCATGCTCGCCATCCGTGATTGATGGAGCTTTCTGGCGACGCCCATGAGGGGAACGCGCGAGCGCTTCACACGCGGATTCCGCAGCCGCCACAACAACTTGATGAAGTTGAACGGAAACAGCTCTCCGTTCAGATCCTTCGTCAACTCGTTGATATCGGGGATCGTGATCATGAAGGCGACGGGCTCACCGTCTATCTCTGCAATGCGGACGAGCTCTTTGTAGATGATCGGCTTCAGTTTCTTTCCGGCATAGGCGATCTCGGCCGGCGTCAATGGAACGTAGCCCCAATTCCCGGACCACGCATCGTTCAGGATGTTGAGGATGACTCTTGCTTCCTCGTCGAACTTCGACTTGTCGACCATCCGAATCCGAATGCGCGGGTTGCGCTCGCCCATCGCGATCAGGCGATTGATCTTCGGATCCTCCCAATGCGCAATATTGACCTCGTAGGTCAGCAGATCCTTCGCCTTTCGATATCCGGCTGCCTCGATCCAGCCGCGATACTCCGGCCGGTGGTGACCCATCATTGCCGTCGGATCTTCGTCGAAGCCTTCAATTTCAAGGCCCGGCTCGTCCCAGATCGAAAGGCTGATCGGTCCCAAAGCGGTCTTCATGCCCTGCTGTCGAAGCCAATTCTCCGCAGTGGAGATCAGCGCTGCGCCCGTTTCCGCATCCAGCGCATCGAAAAAGCCCCATTGGCCGATGCCCGGCCCCATATGTTCGAGCACGAGTTCGTCGACCTGCCCGCTGATGCGGCCCACCACTTTCCCTCCGCGCTCAGCCAGCCAAAGCTCGGCCCTGGCATGCTCGAACCAGGGATTCTTGCCTGGGGTAAGGAGACCATGGACCTCATCCTTCAGCGGCGGAACCCAGTGAGGATCGTCCTTGTAGACCTCCCACGCGAAGTCGACGAAGGCCTTCTTGTCCTTCTTGGTGCGGACCGGGCGGATGGTGAGGGCGTTATTGCTCATCACCTAGCGCTAGCGGTTCACCAGTCGTTTCGCCAGTGAACCCTACAATCGCCCCATTCGCGCCATTATCTATTGCAACAGAGGCAGCTTACCTGATCGTCATGAGCAACACTGCGACCCTCGAGCGCAATCGCACCAGCGTGGCCACGCCATCGCCTGCGCCCGCGCGCGCATCGGACGATGCCGCCATGCTCAAGGCGGCGGCCGGCCTGACGCGCGACCTCAATGTGCCGAATTCGGCAATCTTCTGGTCGGACATGCTGGGCTCCGCGGCGATCGGCTATGCGACCCTGATCGGCGCAATGCTTATCCGGTCGACCTGGCTGGCGGCGGCATGCGGACTCATTGCGGTGCTGGCCCTCTACCGCGCCGGTTCCTTCATCCATGAGCTGACGCACCTCAAGAAAGGCGCGGTGAGCGGATTCCGCTTTGCGTGGAACCTGATCGTCGGAGTGCCGCTGCTGGTTCCGAGCTTCATGTACGAAGGCGTCCACAACCAGCATCATGCGAAGCGATATTACGGGACGGTCGACGATCCCGAATATCTGCCGCTTGCGCTCATGCATCCGTGGACCTTGCCCCTGTTCCTGGTTGCCGCGGCACTGGCCCCGGTGGGAATGCTGATCCGCTTCGGAATCCTCGCGCCGGTGTCGATGCTTTCTTCGAAGCTCCGGCGGATTGTGGTCGGCCGCTATTCGGGCCTTCAGATCAATCCGAAGTTCGTTCGGCCCAAGCCCGAAGGCGAATTCGCGCGCGACTGGGCATGGCAGGAAACGGCGTGCAGCGCCTGGGCGATCGGCCTCCTTGCAATGGTCGCAACCGGCGTGATCCCGTTTCGCGATTTCCTGATTTTCCTCGCAATTTCGTCTGGGGTGATGTTCCTGAATCAGATCCGCACCCTCGTCGCGCATTTGTGGGAGAATGAGGGCGAGCCGATGAGCGTCACGGCGCAATTCCTCGACAGCGTGAACGTGCCGCCTCCGGGCACATTGCCCGCGCTCTGGGCGCCGGTGGGCCTGCGCTATCACGCGCTCCACCACCTGCTTCCGGGCGTACCGTACCATAACCTTGGCGAAGCGCACCGGCGCCTTTGCCGCGAGCTGGACACAGGATCGGTCTATCATGATTCGACGCACCGCCATTTGTCGGCGCTGGTCGTCCGGCTGGCGCGAAACACTCTGAGCCGACCCGCCGCCTAGATCATTTGTTCAGCATCACGCTGAGCTCTTTGTCGTTCGCTCCAACAAGGATCGCGCAATAGAGCTGTGCGGGCTCGGTGGCTGATTGGTTGCGGAAATAATGCACGACCTCTCCCGCGCGCTCGATGGTCGTATCGCCTTCCTTGACGATGCGAACCGGTTCAGGGCCGATGCTGACCTGGAAGTTGCCTTTTACAACGAAGCAGATCACCGGAACCGGATGCATGTGCTCCGGCATTTGCTGGCCTGGCAGAAAGTCGACGCGGGTGCTGTCGACGCGAGTGACGTTTTTTGCAGGATCGATGGGAAAGCTGCCGGTCGAGGTCCGGGTCGGGATGGGTGCCGCAATCGCAGCGCTCCCCATAACGAACAAAAGCATTGGAATCACACGCATTGAGGCATCCCCCGAGCTTGACTTCGGCGGCCATATCATGTTGAGGGCAGCGCGTCCGGCGGGCTTTGAGGGCTCGCCGTTGTCATTTGGGCTTTGCGCAGTTGCCCCTAAGAACTGCGTGGCCGGGGTTACCTGATACGGACCCCAGACGAACGAAAGGAAATACCCATGCGCCATCGTGTTGGCGGTCGTAAGCTTCAGCGCACCTCAAGCCACCGCGCGGCACTGTTCCGCAACATGGCTGCCGCGCTCATCAAGCACGAGCAGATCACCACCACCGTCGCCAAGGCGAAGGAGCTTCGGCCCTATGTCGAGAAGCTCGTGACGCTGGCAAAGCGCGGCGGCCTTTCGAATCGCCGCCTTGCCCAGTCGCGCCTCATGGACGACGCGCAGCTTGCCAAGCTCTTCGACGTGATTGCCGTGCGCTACTCCGACCGCAACGGCGGCTACACGCGCATCATCAAGGCCGGCATCCGCTCGTCGGACGCGGCGCCGATCGCGGTGATCGAGTTCGTCGATCGCGATGTCGATGCGAAGGGCCAGGACTCCGGTCCCGTCATGAACGAGGAAGAATTCGAAGCCGCCTGACGGTTTGTCGAACACCTCCTTGAATCAGAAGGCGCCGCTGCTAGCCAGTAGGCGCTTTTTGTTTTCCTTGGGGGAAAGTTCATGCGTGTTCTGGCCGTTGTTCTGCTTTCAACCGTGTGCGCGATGAGCACGCCAATCGCGGCCGATGCTGCCACGGCGCCGTCGATATCCTATCCCCAGACCCGAAAGACCGACCTGGTCGAAAATGAGTTCGGCACGCCCGTTGCCGATCCGTATCGCTGGCTCGAGAACGACGTCCGCAACGATCCCGAAGTCGCCTCATGGGTTGCGGCTGAGAACCGGGTCACCGATAGCTTCCTTGAGACGCTTCCGCTTCGCGACTGGTTCAAGCAGCGCATGACCGCGCTCTACGATTACGAGCGCTACGGCCTGCCCGTGAAAAACGGCGCGCATTATTTCTACACCCACAATAGCGGGCTCCAGAACCAGTCGGTCCTGTTCGTTCGCGATGGCCTCAATGGCGAGCCGCGCCAGCTGATCGATCCCAACGGCTGGTCGGCGGACGGCGCGACGGCTCTCGCCGAGTGGACTCCGAGCGAGAACGGGAAGCTGCTCGCTTATTCGATCCAGGACGGCGGAACTGACTGGCGCACGGTCAAGGTGATGAACGTCGCCACCGGCAAGATCATGTCCGACGAGCTCAAGTGGCTCAAATATGGCGGCAACGTCAGCTGGGCGAAGGACGGCAGCGGTTTTTATTATTCCCGTTTCCCCGCGCCGTTAGCCAAGGCGACCTTCCAGAACGCCACGCTCAATCAAAAGGTCTATTTCCACAAGCTAGGCACGAAGCAGGCGACGGACCGGCTCGTCTACGCGACACCGGCCAATCCCAAGCTCGGGCATTCTGCCGGGGTTACTGACGACGGCCGGTGGCTGGTGATCTCCACGAGTCTCGCCGGCGATGAGAATGACGTTCACGTCGTCGATCTGAAGAAGCCCGGCTCGAAGCCGATCGCCATGTTCACGGGCCTCAAGAACCAGTGGAATTACGTCGGCAACGAAGGCAGCCGCTTCTTCTTTGCGACTGACAAGAATGCACCGCTGAAGAAGGTCGTCGCCGCCGACGCCCTCAAGCGGATTGCACCCGTCAATGTCATTCCCGAGGCCAAGTCCGCACTCGACAATGTCAGCCTGATCGGCGGCAAACTCATCGCCAGCTACCTCGTCGACGCGAAGAGTGAAGCCCATGTCTACGACCTCTCAGGGAAGGAACTGTCGACGATCGCCCTGCCAGGGCTGGGCACGGTTGGCGGTTTCAACGGCGACAGCGGCGATCCGGAGACATTCTTCTCCTTCGCCAGCTATAATCGGCCGACGACCATCTATCGCTATGATGCGTCAACCGGCCAGGCGAGCGAGTGGGCGGTTCCGAAGCTTACCTTCGATCCAAATTCCATATCCGTCGAGCAGCGCTTCTATAAGTCCAAGGATGGTACGCGGGTGCCGATGTTCGTTGTGCGCAAGAAGGGCACGACCGGACCGGCGCCGACGATTCTCTACGGCTATGGCGGGTTCAATATCGCCATGACCCCGTCGTTCAGCGCTCCGAACATCGCCTGGGTCGAGCGGGGCGGCGTCTATGTCGTCGCGAACATCCGCGGCGGATCCGAATATGGCAATGCATGGCACGACGCCGGACGGCTCGCGCACAAGCAGAACGTGTTCGACGACTTCATCGCCGCCGGGGAATATCTGAAAGCCAACGGCATTGCCGCGCCGCATGGACTTGCCGCGATCGGACGTTCCAATGGCGGACTCCTCATCGGCGCGGTAACCAACGAGCGACCTGACCTGTTCGACGCCGTCAGCCCCGGCGTCGGGGTCATGGACATGCTGCGCTTCGACAAGTTCACGGCCGGCCGCTACTGGGTCGACGATTACGGCTTTCCTGAGAAAGAAGCCGATTTCCGGACCCTCTATGCCTATTCGCCCTATCATAACATCAAGGGTGGCAAGGCTTACCCGCCTCTTATTGCAGTAACGGCCGATACCGACGATCGCGTCGTTCCCGGCCACAGCTTCAAATATATCGCGAAGCTGCAGAACACCGCCGATGTCGGGACCGCGCCGCACTTGATCCGGATCGACACGCGCTCAGGCCATGGCAGCGGCAAGCCGATCACCAAAATCATCGAGGAATATTCGGACGTCTATTCGTTCCTCGGCTACTTCACCGGCCTTCGTCCTTAACCTTGCTGAACCGCAGCAAACGGGCGGTTCAGCATTGGTGCAACGGCGAAACAATAGACCCATGGATGGGTCGTCGCGCGTTCGTCTGCGGCGACCCGCGTTTTTTCGAGGGAGTCGGGTCAATGAAGGCAGTCACGTTTTTGGGGGCCGGTGTCGCGATTGCCGCGCTGGCCAGCGCAGCGCCCGCAGCGGCGCAATATTATCCGGGTACCGGTTACGGCTACGGCAATCCTGTCGGCCAGGTGCTGAGCAGCGTCCTTGGCGGGGGCTACGGCTATAACGGCTATGGCAATACCGGCGTCAACAGCCAGGCCGCGGTCAATCAGTGCGCCAATGCCGTCCAGGCCCGCCTCGGAGGCGGTTACGGCTATGCGGGTGCGGGTCGCGTCGTTGGGATCAGCCGCGTGGAGCCGCGCTCCAGCGGGGGTCTGACCGTTCGCGGCGTTGCATCAAGCGGCCGCTACGTCGCCTATGGCGCGCAGGCTCCGGTAGACCTCACATGGCGGTGCAAGACCGACTATCGCGGCTTCATCACTGATGTGAGGGTGGACCGGGCGCAGTCGAACTATGGCTACAACTACGGCTATGCGCCGCAGGGCTATGCCACCGCGCCGGCGCAACCCTATGATTATTCGCAATACGGCTATCGCCGCTACTAATCGGCGACCGGAACATTGGTGACGTGAGGCGCCGGGCTCGATGAGCTCGGCGCTTTTCGTTTGAGCGGCTAACTTTACTCCGGCGGCGATGCTCCGTATCGGCCCGCCATGACGGTCCAGCCCACCGAATCCATCCTCATTGTCGACTTCGGCAGCCAGGTTACGCAGCTGATCGCGCGGCGCATCCGCGAAGCCGGAGTCTATTCCGAGATTGCTCCCTTCAACAGCGCAGAGGAGGCGTTCAATCGCCTTCAGCCAAAAGGCGTGATCCTGTCGGGTGGCCCCGCGTCGGTCATTTCCGAGGACAGCCCCCGAGCGCCACAGGTGATCTTCGACAGTGGACTTCCGCTTCTCGGCATTTGCTACGGACAGCAGACCCTCCACCAGCAGTTGGGGGGCAGGGTCGTCGCATCGGACAATCGCGAATTCGGCCGTGCATTCATCGAGATCGTCAGTTCCAGTGCATTGTTCGACGGACTTTGGAACGTCGGCGAGAAGCACCAGGTCTGGATGAGCCACGGCGACCGCGTGGAAACGCTTGCGCCTGGCTTCGAAGTCGTCGCCGCATCGGAGGGCGCGCCCTTCGCAATCGCGACGAACGAACCGGCAAAGCGCTACAGCCTGATGTTCCATCCCGAAGTCGTACACACGCCCGACGGCGGCAAATTGCTCGCCAATTTCGTGCGCCACGTGTGCGGCTGCGCGGGCGACTGGACGATGGCGAGCTTCAAGGACGCCAAGATCAATGACATCCGTGCGCAGGTCGGCGACGGACGGGTCATCTGCGGCCTTTCGGGTGGTGTCGACAGCGCCGTCGCCGCGGTCCTCATTCACGAGGCGATCGGCGAGCAATTGACGTGCGTATTCGTGGACCATGGGCTGATGCGCCAGGGCGAGGCGGAGCAGGTCGTTTCGCTGTTCCGAAACAGCTACAACATCCCGTTGGTGCACGTGGATGCGAGCCGGGACTTCCTCGCAGGCCTCGAGGGGGTCACGGATCCGGAAGCCAAGCGCAAGTTCATCGGGGCCGAGTTCATCAACGTATTCGAGGCCGAGGCGAAGAAGATCGGCGGGGCTGATTTCCTCGCTCAGGGAACGCTCTACCCCGACGTCATCGAAAGCGTCAGCTTCATGGGCGGACCATCGGTCACGATCAAAAGCCACCACAATGTCGGTGGCCTGCCGGAGCGGATGAACATGAAGCTCGTCGAGCCGCTTCGCGAACTGTTCAAGGACGAAGTACGCGAGCTCGGGCGCGAGCTCGGACTGCCGGAGGCGTTCGTCGGACGCCATCCCTTCCCGGGCCCCGGCCTTGCAATCCGAATCCCGGGCGAAGTCACGCGCGAAAAGTGCGACATCCTGAGGAAAGCCGACGCCGTTTATCTCGAGGAGATCCGCAACGCGGGACTCTATGATGCGATCTGGCAGGCGTTTGCTGTGCTGCTGCCGGTCCGCACCGTCGGCGTGATGGGCGACTATCGCACCTACGATTACGTCTGCGGGCTTCGAGCGGTCACCTCGCTCGATGGAATGACAGCCGACGTCTATCCATTCGATGCCGCCTTCCTGAGCCGTGTCGCGACCCGCATCGTCAACGAGGTTCAGGGCATCAACCGCGTCGTCTACGATTACACGTCAAAACCGCCGGGAACGATCGAATGGGAATGAACGCAAAGGGAGTGGCGGTGATCTCGCCCGAAGATTGGATGAGCTCTTCTGAACGATTTTCGGGCGAGTGGCAGGGCTCCGCGAGCGGATCGGAACTCAGCATCATCGCCAATCATATCCATGAAATTGGCGAGGGCGCGCGGCGGCACCGGCATCCCTATGCCGAGGTGTTCCTGATCCGCCGCGGCAATGTGGCGTTCGAAATCGGTGACGAGACGCTCGATGCCGGTACAGGCCAGATCGTGGTCGTACCCGCCGGAGTACCTCACGCATTCCGCAGTCTGGGACCGGAACCGCTCGAAATGATCGACATTCATGAAAGCGGAAGCTTCGACGCCTAATGGCGATGAGATCGCACCGAGCCGGAGCATCGGAATGCGAATGAAATTTGCAGCAGCCGTTGGAGCATTGGCGGCGATCAATGCAGCAGCCGCGCCGCCCCGGCTCGATTCCGATACGGCCAGCTGGTGGGCGATCACTTCGCAGCTTTCTGACGACTCTATGGAGGGACGCGACACGGGCTCGGCGGCTTACGATCGTGCTGCAAGGCTCGTCGCAGCGAAATTCGCGGCAGCGGGGCTAAGGCCGGCCGGCGAGAATGGCCGCTGGTTCCAGTCCGTGCCCATGCACGAAATCTCCGTTACGAAAGCGTCGTTCAGCGTGGGCGGCCAGCCGCTGACTTTCCTACATGACCTGACCATCGCTCCGGCGCGCGGAATGCCGGCCAGCGTGGATGCGCCGTTGGCCTATGCCGGCTATTGCGCCAAGGGCTCGCTCAACGATGTTCGCGGCAAGATCGTAATCTGCCACGGCACGCATCGCGCCGGATTGCCCGGAGCTTTGGATCGCGAGGCTGCCGTCCGCGCAGCGGGGGCAGCGGGAATCCTGACGATCGCCGACCCCGGATTTGCCGTCGAGCCGCCGCGCTGGCCATACGCCTATGCGCGGACGTTGACTCTGGCGAGCGATACTCAAAAGCCGGATCCGTTTCTCAAGATGACGTTGAACGCGGATGCGCTCGTTAAGGTGCTGGCGGGTAGCGGCCGAGATGCGAACGCACTTGTCGCCGCGGGGAGCGAAGGCCGGTCGCTGCCGAACTTCGATGTACCAAAGCGCTTCAAGGCAAGCTTGACGACCGCGCAGCGGGACATTTCCTCGCCCAACGTGCTTGGGTTCATTCCAGGATCGGATCCGGCCTTGAAGGACCAGATCATCGTCCTGTCGGCGCACCTCGACGGTTACGGCTATGGCGAACCAGTGAACGGCGATCGCATCTACAATGGCACCCTCGACGATGCGGCCTATGTTGCCCTGCTCATCCGCCTGGCCGAGCATGGCCAATCCTTCCGGCGCCCAATTCTGATTGCTGTGGTCACGGGGGAAGAGAAGGGGCTGCTGGGATCCAGATGGTTCGTCTCCCATCCGACCATCGCCAAGTCGAGCATTGCCGCCAACATCAACCTCGATCAGCTCCGGCCCATTTTTCCACTTGAGCTCCTGACCGTTCACGCGATCGACGATACCAGCCTGGGCGATGACGCGCGGACCGTCGCGAACAGTCTCGGCATTGCAGTCCAGCGCGATCCCGAGCCCGAGCGCAACCTGCTTTCGCGGTCCGACAA
>Ga0163162_10002165_pt1 | contig 18431 bp, 11 predicted proteins | sample S55metaG_FD_115310 | JGI IMG/M metagenome (GOLD analysis project Ga0163162, IMG submission 115310) | Switchgrass rhizosphere microbial communities from Kellogg Biological Station, Michigan, USA - S5-5 metaG | ecosystem: Host-associated > Plants > Roots > Rhizosphere > Soil | place: USA...
GGTTACAGTACCAATCAAGAAGCCAGGCGCTTACCAACTGCGCGTCGCGTTGCGAGATCAGGGATCCGAGCGAGTCGGCTCATCGAGTCAGTTCGTCGACGTGCCGGACATGAAAAAACGCCGGCTCGAGATCTCCGGCATCATGCTTAACGCCACGCCGCCCGATCAAACACAGCTCAACCAGGCTTTCAACAATTCCGATCCGGCAAACAGCGCCGCCGTTCGTCACTTTCGTCAGGGAGAAACCATGCGGTACAGTTTTGTAATCTACAATCCGCACTTGGATCCTGCGACGGGCCAGCCACAACTACAAACACAGCTTAGAATTTTTCGCGACGGCCAACCTGTTTTCACAGGAAAAACGCAGCGCTTCACGTTGAATAATCCGCCGGACATCAGCCGTCTTTCTGCCGCCAGCGCGATTCACCTCGGACCTGAAATGTCTCCGGGTGAATACGTTCTTCAGGTGATCGTCAGCGATCTTCTCGCCGGAGAAAAATACGCCACCGCCTCCCGGTGGGTAGATTTCAAAATCGATCTCACATCGCCGCAACTGACTCACTGAATAGATCTGTGGATGACACACAAAAAAGGGAGGCGGTTGAATCCGCCTCCCAGTTCCATGCATACCAGCCAGATGATCCTGACCAAAATGCTATTTCCACGCTAAGAAGTTATCAAAGATGACCGTGCCTGGAGCAACCGTTTCCGCCGCCGACGTGCCACCTTTGACTTCGAAAAGGATCGACGTCAGTGAGACTGCTGAACTCCATATCTGGCTATATTGTGGCGTCCAGGCGCCTGGTCCGGAGCCATTACTTGCCGCAGTCTCCATGATCATGCTGCCGGCGCTGTGACGGATCCGCAGGAACCGGTGATTCACCGCGTCGTACGGGATCGAGAACAGCGTGGTTTTAACTCCGCCAACCTTTCGTTGGGCAATTAGCTGACCATTATTGACGTAGAGACGATAGAAATTGTCTACGTTAGGACCAACCGTAAACATTGCATCGCCATTGCTCGCTGAGGCGGGAGCCTGGACCAACTCAACGTACGCAAAGCCATTCGTGAAATCATAAGCGCTGACGCTGGCAAGGCCACGATAGTGCGAACCGCTGGTGTTTAGCAGCAATGGTCCAATCTCGAACCGTTGCCCGGTCTCGCTGACCGGCAGGGAAGTATCGGTGAAGCCGCTAAACAGATTGGTGCTGGTCCATTTGGAAGTACTTATCGAGTTATCGTCGAAGTTATCCTCCAACAAGACGTTTGCAGGCAAGGTATAGGTATAAGCATTGTTGAGCGTTACGCTTCCTCCGTCAGGGTTAGTGACGACGACGCTAACCACGCCCGCAGCATGTGCGGAAGTAGTGGCGGTAATGCTGGTGCTGGAATTTACGGTAACGCTCGTCGCCGAAACTCCACCCACACTCACTGTCGCCCCAGTCGCAAACAGAGTGCCCGTAAGCGTCAAGACCGTTCCACCGCTCATCGGACCTGATGTAGGCGAGACGCTGCTCAGCGTCGGTGTCGGCACAGTGTAAGTGTATGCGTTATTGATCGTAGCACTTCCTCCATCAGGATTAGTGACCACGACACTAACTGCACCGGCAGCATGTACAGGAGCAGTGGCGGTAATGCTGGTGCTGGAATTTACGGTAACGCTCGTCGCCGAAACTCCACCCACACTCACTGTCGCTCCAGTCACAAACTGAGTACCAGTAAGTGTCAGGACCGTTCCACCAGCGGTGGGACCTGATGCGGGCGAGACGCTGCTCAGCGTCGGCAATGGAGCCCCAGCCTGACCATTGCGCTTGAATACGAAGTTATCAAAGATGACCGTCCCTGGCGCATTTGTTTCGGCCGTCGACGTGCCACCTTTGACTTCGAGCAAGAGCGACGTTAGGCCGACTGATGAACTCCACAACTGGGTATATTGTTGCACCCAGTTGCCTGGTCCGGAGCCGTTGCTGGCGGCAGTCTCCATGATCATGCCAGTAGCCGGGTCATGACGGATCCGCAGGAACCGGTGATTCACCGCATCGTAGTTGATCGAGAACAGCGTGGTCTTAACTCCGCCCACCTTTCGTTGGCCGATTAGCTGACCACTATTGACGTAGATGCGATAGAAATTGTCTACATTAGGACCAACCGTAAACATTGCATCGCCATTGCTAGTCGAGGCCGGCGCCTGGACCAGCTCGACGTACGCCGCGGCGTCAGTGAAGTCATAGGTGTTGACGCTCGCAAGGCCGCGATAGTGCGAACCGCTGGTGTTTAGCAACAATGGTCCAATCTCGAGCCGTTGCCCGGTCTCGCTGACCGGCAGACTGGTATCAGTCGTGCCGCTAAACAGATTGGTGCTATTCCACTTGGAAGTGTCTATCGAGTTATCGTTGAAATCATCGGCCAGGATGGTCGTGACATCCGAAATGTACTGGAAGTCGTTGTAGATCGCAGCACCCGGAGCGGCATTTCCGGTTCCATAGGCGCCGGCGATTAGATAAAGCTTCGTCGACGTGATCGGAAAACCTACGGCAGCAGTCTTACGCGTGGTCCATGTGACCGCGTCGGAGCTGGTTTCAAAATTGACGGAATTCGACGCGGCGTCGTGTCGAATGCGCCAGTAACGATGTGCCGTGAAGTCATAAGGCAGAATCAACTGATCGTTAGCGCCGTTCACCATCGAGCGGAACAAGATGCTTCCTGCCCCGACGTTGATCAGCAAATAGTTCGACGCATCCTTTTCGATCTTGAGCGAGTTTTCCGCCCAACCGGCCTGACTCACTGGCTGCGCGAGCTCAACCTGCACAGTGGCGCGAGTCATGTCATACGTAGCATTCGAAACGATGCCGTTGTAGCCGGCGGTGCTTGGAGTCAGTGCAATCTGTAGTTGTTGTCCTTGCTCACTGACAACCGCAGGTGAGCCAGGTGTAAGAACAGACCAGTTCCCGGCGTTCAACGAATTGTCATTAAAGTCGTCGAAGAACACCGGCGTTGTGACAGCCGTTGCTGCCGAAAACGCAACTGCTCCGCGATTGTCGGTGGCTTTGGCGGTGAACAGGTACGAACCCGACGGTACATTGTTCACCGTCGCTGAGTACGGCGCAGTGTTGTCGGTGCCGATAAGAGTCGTTCCCTGGTAGAAGTCTACCTGCGAAATGGTACCGTCGGGATCAGTCGCGCCGGCATTAATGACGATATCCGACCACGGCCTTAGGATCGCGCGATTAACAGGAGTCGTGATGCTTACGCTCGGCGCACTGTTGACGGTTATGTTTACGGGCGCCGAAGTCGTTTGTGTTCCCCTGTTATCAGTAGCTTTCGCGGTAAGGGTATAAGCGCCGAAGGGTACGTTGGTCCAGCTATATGTGAATGGAGACGTTGTTGCCGTTCCAATCAGTGTCGTTCCCTGATAGAAGTCGACCTTGCTGATCGTTCCGTCAGAATCACTAGCGCTCGCCCCTAGAGTCACTGCGGCAGGCGCCTGAACTACCAGCCCGTTTGCCGGAAACGTCAGCGCCACGGATGGCGGAGTGTTGACGATTACATTAACTGGTGCTGACGTTACCGCCGCTCCAAGATTGTCAGTTGCCTTGGCCGTAAGGCTGTAGGTACCAGCCGTCATGTTGGACCAGCTAACAGTATACGGAGCAGCCGTGTCGGTGCCGATTAAGTTAGCGCCCTGGAAGAACTCAACTTTGTTAATCGTACCGTCCGTATCCGCGGCGTTGGCGCTGATAATCACAGTAGCCGGAGCCACGAACACGGTGTTATTCGCCGGACTCGTTATGCTCACGGTCGGAACGGCATTGGCGTCCACATTGATTCTTACGGGCGCCGATACCGTGAATGCTCCCTGATTATCAGTGGCTTTGGCCGTAAGGTTGTAGCTGCCGGCCGTCACGTTGGACCAGGTAGCAGTAAATGGAGCCGCGGTGTCCGTATCAATTAGAGTCGAGTCCCGGAAGAACTCAACCTTGGTAATGGTTCCGTCCGTATCCGCAGCCGTGGCGCTGATAGCTACGTTAGCTCCAGCGGTGTAAGTAGCATTATTTGCAGGGCTGGTTATGCTCACAGTCGGAGCAGCGTTGGCCTTCACACTGATACTTACCGGCGCTGAGACAGTGCTCGCTCCCTGATTGTCAGTGGCTTTGGCCGTAATGGTGTAACCACCGGCGGGTACGCTGGACCAGGTAGCAGTAAATGGAGCTACACTGTCCGAACCGATCAGAGTCGTGCCCTGGAAGAACTCAACGATGGTAATCGTCCCGTTCGCATCCGTGGCTGTTGCACTCAGAGATACAGTCGCCGGGGCGGAGAAAGTCTGCTCATTGGTAGGACTGGTAAGACTGACAGTTGGTAGAGCATTTATCGTAGCTACTGCGGTCTGAGAACCAGTAAGACCACTATTATCAGTGACGGTTAACGTCACTGTATAGCTACCGGCTAGCGCATAAGCGTGCTGGGGAGCTGAGCCAGTTCCGGTCGTGCCGTCTCCAAAGTTCCATTGATAACTAGTGATTGTACCGTCGGGATCGAAGGACCCGCGTCCTTCAAAAAATATGTTCGTGCCCGGGTCTCCACTGTACGGTCCACCCGCGGAAGCAGTCGGAGCTTGCGCCGGCGCCGTGATGGTCACAGTCTTCGTTGCTTTGGCGGTCTCGCCACCATCGTCAGTGACCAAGAGCGTTACCGTAAACGTTCCCGCAGCGGAAAAAGTATGGGACGGCGACGCGCCAGTGGCTGTGGAGCCATCACCGAAATCCCAATCGTAACTAACGATCGAGCCGTCACTGTCTGTCGCATTGTTGGTGAACGTGAACGTGGCTCCCGGTGCTCCAGCATACGTGCCCGTGATGCTTACTGTCGGCGGAACGTTCGCATGAAAGGCTTGAATCTCGGTTATACGGCTTTGGCCGCCTAATGCGTTTCTGACGAACACTCTGATCTTGGGAGTGTTGATCGTAGCAAAGACAAACCTGCGCCAGACGTTGTTATTTCCGTTGACCGTACCGCCCGGCACATTTACCCACGCGCTACCGTTCCAATACTGCACGTCAAAATCCGTAATACCGTATTGGGAAAAGGTCTGAGTCAGGGTCGGCTCGCTGGGATTGGTGAAATTGTCCTGAAGTGTATAGACGTTGATCCAGTCGATCGCTTTAGTAGCGCCGAAGTTGATCTCAACCCAGTCTGGAAAAACGTTTGGGGTGCCGTCCTGCCAGCCGCCGCCGCCCGTGCCCCAGCCAGCTCCGGTAGTCGAACCATTTATCACACTATCCGCGGAGTAATCTTCGCTTGCAGTAGAAGAGGTCGTGACCGTGGCGTCCAGCGCGACGTTCGTGCCGGACGCGACGCGGGTGGCCGTGAAATTTGCATCAGTTGGTTTGGTGGTCAGATTTGAATATGTTCGACGCGCCGGCTCGAAAGTATAACCTTCCAGCGATGGGGTGACCGTGTACTCTCCGCCGGACGTTAAGCGACCCAGACTGTACTGACCGTTAGCGCGGGTCTTTGTATTGCTCGATAGAGAACCGGTGAGATCGATATTAACGTCGCCGACTGGAGCGCCTCCAGTAGTCGTAATCGTTCCACTGATAGACGGTTTGCTAATCAGATCGAGATAAGCATTCGCCCAGCGTTTATCTCCCTCGTTCTGGCCCGCCGCCAATTGTTGCAGGACGGGAACACTTTGAGCTTCAACTATGGCAACAGTGAAGCTGGTCTGTGCCTGAAGTGTGCCTCCGTACGTCGCCGTAAGGGTATACGCGCCCTGGTCCAGTTTCGAGCCGTAAATGGCGCTGATGTCACTGATATTCACCGATATAGACTGGCCCGCGCCGAGGACCACACTCTTTTTCGGAACACTGGTCCAAAAAACATTTCCGGCGCTGTCTTGAGTCGTCCGGCCTGTGCCTCCGCGCGTGGCTTTGCGAACGTATGGCGTATCAGATCCGGTAAGCATTGCGCTCAGACTTACGGGTATTTCATCCAACTCCAAATCCGTAATGGTCTGCGGCGTCCCACTTTGATTGGTCAGCGTTAAGATTATGGACGCCGTCTCGCCGACATAGAAACCAGTTTTGGTGGCCCCAGTCGTCGCGTCGACCGCCCTGACTGAAAAAGTGAACGGGGATGTTTGCGCACTAACGGATACGCTGACTGCTCTCCAACCTCCATAGATGAGTAGAAGAGTGGCCGCAACCGCGAGTGCGCGTAGTGTGCGTATAAAAAGCTTTTTATGATTCATTTTTAGAATACCCATCCCCTCAGGTGCAAGATGCTGCTGTCATTAAAGTTTCCGTCCCCGAAAGGAAAGGTGTTGTTCTGGTTGGCGTTTGGATGCATGAGTCCGGAGCTAGCGTGATCACCGGCGCCGAACAGCGTGTGATCGCTGGCGTGCCCCACTTCGTGGCGACTTGCCACTATGAGCCTTTCCAGTGGGTCGGTGTTCAGGAATATGAGCGCGAAATTACCTGCTTCACCGCCTTCAAACTCTCCCCAGTCGGCATCCGGATCATGTTTTTCGCCGTCGGTTCCGTTGATTTGAATTCCAGCCGGGTAATAAGGGGTGCCGTTTGCTTTGTCCCTGCCATCCAACTTTTCATGAATGTACCTGGCTCCAATTAAAGAGAATGCCGGGGCGCCGATGCTCTGCGCATACTTGATCACTTCTCCACCCAAATAGTTTTTGTCAGTGTTCCGGTCGACCCACGATTGAGCCTTGGCTTCAATGGCAGCCTTCGCGGCAGCCTTCACGGTAGCATTCGTTGACGCGTAGTCAGTTAGCTCCTGCTGCGTCGGCAATTCCGGGTGCTGGGGATCGGTACTTGGATTCGGCGGTAGTAAGGCGACCACAAACTCTGGTGACTGTGCCGCTGAGAGATTGGTCTGTGTATTTCCAGTCCGGTAGTCGGTATAACCATCACCACTGAAGGCGGGATCGACGTTGTCTCTTGAAGCCACCGACTTCACATCCACGCCGCCCTGCATTTTGAAGAACCTCGTGAATTCCAATTCTTTGCGGACGGACCATTTCTTAAATTTGAACTCCTTGACGAGCACACCCTCCTTGTTCTTTATCTCCAACTTCAGCTCGTAATTGTCACCGGCCATAATCGAGCTCAAAAAGGAAATCTTAGCGGTACCCTGGTCGGCGCCAGCCGTCACTATGGAATCAGAGATGGCGGTCTGTCCGGCCGGATCGACGGTCGTAGTGGTGCCGGCTACCGCCTTCCACATGATTGAAATGGTTCCAGGGGGGGTGGCGGTGGTGATGCGCTTACCATGGTTCTCAGCGGGCGCATTATCGTCTCCTTGACCGTCGGTATCGATACCTGTCTTCCTGGCTGTGTCGTCGATATCCTCGAAGCTCCAGTGCAATTTGAACGGAACTAGTGTGGCCACCCCTGATCCAGCTTTGTTCTTCAGTTTGATGACTGCTTGTATTTCCTTTGGAATCTCCTCTGGATTAGGCGCTGGAATCGGCTTGATGATGTTGAGTTCGTTTTTATAATTTGGCGTGGTTTCGAGAGAGTCGAATTCGATCGCAAAACTCTTCTCAGCCATCTGCTTCGTAGCAAAGGTGCCATCCGAGGCGATCGTGATGCGGACGAGGTACGGTGAATTCTCAGGACCCATGAACCTACCGGCTTCCTGGCCCATATTCGCCACTCCATCCCAACCCGCCTGGCCGTTTTGCGAATACGGAACGTTGGTTCCACCTGTCGCAATAGAAGTGTCCCGGTAAATCGGATTGGTAGAATCACCGTTCTTAAAAATTTCCAGCTTGCCGACCGGCGCATTGAATCCGGTGGGGGTGATGCTGTAAGTAATGTTCAGGCGTTCGACGCTCGGCGCGAACCGCTTGTCCACGGAATTGATCTTCACCCTGGCAGAATTAATGTCGAAAGTTTTCTGTGCCGTTGGCGTGGCCCCGGGCGTTTGCGTAAAACCATTTCCAGTCACGCCACGGGAAGTCAACGTAACCGTGCGGAGTAATTCCTCGGCTAATCCGGAGATAGAGAACGTGGCTACAATCCTCGAATCCGTTGCCGAGTTGATGGTGATGTTTACCCCGGTTCCGGAGATCTGAAGTGTGGGACTGGTGCCGAAGCCGTGACCGGTTAAGACAACCTCAGTGGTCGTGCCTCTGATACCGCTCGGTGGAGTGATGGTATCGATCGCTGGTGATCGATCGCCCACCTGAAAGTTTACGCTGTTGCTCGTCAGTCCACCGGCGACGACAGTAATCGAACGATTTCCCGTCGGAGCGTTTTCGGCGATGCTTACCTGCGCCACGATCTGGTGAGCGGGATCGGCAACCGGTGTATAACCAGTGACCGTCACTCCCGAACCGCTGATTTGCACTGTACCGCTTGTGCCGAAGTTCTCACCCTGAATGTTGATCTCAATATTTGTACCGAGCTGCGCTGATTGCGGCGAGTAATTGATAATGCGTGGCGCCGCCGGCGCGTTGACGGTGAAGCTAACCGAGTTGCTCGTGCTCGAGCTGCCGCCTCCGCTGATAAAGCCTGAGCCACCAACGCCATTCGATGTCACTGTCACCGCGTGACTACCCGGAGTCGCAGTTGAGGGAATCGAGAAGTTTGCCGTGATCTGCTGATCACCGCGGGATGTGATACTGACGTTGATCCCGCTGACGTTGACACTCGGGTTGCTGCCGAAGCCAGTACCGGTGATCGTTACCCCTACTGTGTCGCCGGCGTTTCCACTCGAAGGATTGATGCTGGTGATTTGTGGTGTCCGATCTCCAACCATCAGATTTACGCTATTGCTCGTGTAACCATTGGACGTCACGGAGACTGAGTGATTACCTGTGGACGCATTGTCCGCGATACGAAAGATCGCCGTAATGCGTGTGTCGGTAGTGAAAGTGATGCTTTCGACCGTAACTCCGCTGCCTCCGACGTTGATCGTTGGAGAAACACCGAAGTTGGTGCCGCTGAAGTTAACCTCGATTGAAACACCCAAAGGCGCGCTCGTAGGTATCATCTGGTCGATGTGAGGCTCGCCTGCAAAGATAATCTCCCAACCAGTCCATCCGAGGTAATAAAGCTGATAGGTGGTGTACACCTCGGGCCCCGGCGAAAAACCAAACAATCCGCCGTACCCGCCTCCTGGCCCAGCGAACCCGAAGCCGAATGGATTCCAGTAATCAATTCCGCCACCGGGCTCTTCGATGTAGTAATAAGCTCCGACGTAGTGGTCGCTGATTACGTAGTAAGTTTGGCCCGGTGAATAGGTGGTCTGGGTGTAAGCTTCCGCCAGGCCGCCCGTGTCAAGATCCGAATCGAAATCGAGTTCATTGCCGAAGCGATCGTAAATGAAGCCTTCGACATAAGCGTCATAATAGAGCCACGCGTAATAATCGAGCTGAGTGGCGTGATAGCCATAAAGCTGATGCGTATTCTCGTCGTAATCAAAACCACTAATTCCATAAACCGTCTGAGCATTCGTCTTATTGACCGCGACGAACGCGCAGAGCGCCAGCATTATGAGAGCGCAGATAGATATTCGTTTAGGCATGTTTTACTGTCCTGCAGAATTAAGTTTTTTGTTTGAGCGCGCTGAAGCTTCGCTTGGACCATGTTTGAAACGGTCTAACTATTTGTTGTCTTTCCTATCTTTGAGCGGATTAATTCGCGGCTCCCGTTGCTGGCCTTCTGGAAGTGCTGGTCGCAGCGTGTCCATTGACTGGGGTTTGATTTTTGGCTTGACCTTGTCGTTGACGAACTTCTGGAATTCCGCAAAGGCCGCCGGACCGAACGCCTGGTTCAACCGGTCGCGAGCATGAAGAATTTTGTTGTTACGGCGTTGCTGCAGGGCCTGTAGTTGCGGTGGTGGTGGCGGCAGTTTCTCGCCCGGTTGCAATCGTCCGCCGGGATGAGTGGCGCGAAAATTCTGGATTATCAATCTGGCCTCTTGGTCCAGCGCATTGACTTCCAACTCGCAACTGGTGGAAATCTCTCGCAATACCTCAGCCTGGTTATCGTTCAGCTTGGCCTCATGCTTGTAGAAATTCCGTAGAAAGGCGGCGTCTTTCCCCTGTCGTTCGGCCTCTTCGGCTTTCTTCATCAACAAATTGTTGTGGTGAAACAATTGCCAGTACACGACATGATCAGGAATCGCAGAATCGGGAGTTTCATCCGGATTCGCGCTGGCGTTCTGTGACTGAGAAGCCGGTGTGGCATTGCGCTCGGGCGAACTCGATTGAGTGACGCCGGTCTTCGACGCAACCGACTCTTTGGCTCTGTTTTTGACGGTTAAGATACCGGCGGATGCGATCGCCGCGCAGAGTACGGCTCCGATAAGGGCGAGCAATATTTTATTCATCGTTGGCCTTCCTGATGGTGAATGAGGTCGTAAGCCCCATCGGGTCGCAGTGAGAGACTGTCGGCCCTTGAGCACACGTCCGTTAGTTAGTACTTAAAACTCTTTGGCTTAGCAGAACTGAATCTTCGTCGGTTGGGACAATTCGGATTTAGTGCATTACCGCAGTGAGTTTGTCTAGCTGAAAAAAAAGCGCCTACTGTTGATGAGACGTTTGGGTATTACAACCCCCAAGGTCCTTTCGTTTTTGTTTCCCCGCTTGTTCCCGCGAACGAAGTCGCACTTGAAGAAGTGGCAGAGTAGGGCAACACTCAAGAACTGTCAAGTGGACCAAAATGCCACGACAGTTTTGCGGCGTATCGTTTGGGAGGTACGCCGGCTACGATTGTTGTATCAGGTGAGGGGAAATTATTGCGTGAATGGAAGGGAGCTTACATGGGTGATGCAAAACGTGAGATTGAAGAGTATTTTGGCGTTTCGTTTCCAGTTGTGACGGGCAAGGAATAACATTCGTCTGGAGAAATCATGATCCATCAAACTTCGCGTTGGCTCATTATTCTTGTGTTGATATTGACAGTGGTCGTCATCAGTAATTCGTGTGCGACCAATGGTCAACAAAAGTTGACAAGAAACTTGGCTCCATCGCGCGCCGAAGTTGATGACTTCGTAGCAAAGGTTAGTTCGTCTTCGCCTGAGGTGTCTGCTGATCTGCTCATTCGAATTGCTCAGTCCCAGTTAATAACCGACAAAAGAAGAAAGATAGCCCTGCTTGAAGAAGCGTACCATCGTGGTTCTGACGCGCAGAAGAAACTCCGCATGAAGCGATGGACGGGACCCGTAGATACAGCTTCAGGTCGGCTTTCTGCTGCATATGATCTTGAGTTGGATGAGTTATCAATAAAAACACGGGCTGTGAGAACGATGTCGAGTCTGGACGCCGCCAGAAGCAGAGAATTGTTTGTTCAAATTCCGAGATTGAAATTGCCACCATTATCTTGCGCCGACGATTTGGGCTACGAGTTATCAAGCTTTTATAAGACGCTCAAGGAAGTACAACAAAAGAGCTTCACGCCAAATGAGATATCAGAGGGTAATGGATTACGTTTTATCCAACCTTATATTGCTGAGGTCGAGTCGCCAGCGCAGATCGCGCCTGTTGTGGATCTAATTGTCGATTCCAATTTAACGACTTCAGAGCTCAACGTGCTTATGTCAACTCTGGTATCGGCCCTAAAGGGAGTGAAGGACGATCCAAAGTCTTTCGCGCTTTCCCTGACATCTGGCGGCCTCGCAAACAGTCTTCAAAACTTGATCAAAAAAGGTCGCGATAACGACGTCGCATCAGGGCCTTTGCTCAATGCTTTCAGAGCGTATTTTTTACGAGAGCTAAGTGTACAGTGCCCCGACATGAGGGTAGGAAATGAGCAAAAGAATCGACTCCAGGTCGAATTCTCCAGAGTCAACAAGTGGTTCGTAAGCTCAATTTCAGAAGATGAATTGAAAGCGCGAATTGGAGAACGGTCCAATGAGACGCAGTTTTGGGCTTCACAAGAATCGCGTAGCTTTCTAATGAGAGTGAAACGATTACGTTTTGGAACGGGTCAAACAGCGCTGACTGAAGAAGAAAGAAACAATGACGATTGGCAGCGAGAGTTAAGACAACTACTTATGGACCTGGGGCAGTGGACTGGTTCAGGAGCCGAAACGGAGTCTGAGGTATTCCACGAGAAATGTAATCTGTATGATGCTCTGTACAGCCTTTCACCAAATAGCGCTTTGCGCACCGAAGTGTTGATTGCGTTTGCGAGCTACTTGCGCGCTGCGCCGATGCAGGAGAGTAGTCGTATCGAATGGCTATTTCACGGGCATAACCTACTGAATAGAACGCGAAGCCTCGGACCAGAGCGGTTGAAGATTATCAATGTTTTCAACACTTCAGCCACGCAGGCACTGCAGCTCTACTCGCAGTTCGACGATCTCACATCGCCACAACTTACTCACTGAGCTACTTTCCGAAACGGTTCGCTAGTTGATCTCGGCTCACGCAACACTGCGAGACAACAAGGTACGACATCAGCAAAATGTGTGGAGTCGATTGCTCGCAAACAAGTTAATGAAAGGAAAGGACGCAGAGGTCAAATCGAATAGAATTTCGCGTAATTTGATGCGTCACAGTGAGTCGGAAGTCCGACCTGCTGTGACCTAATCGCGTTACTGGCAATCTACTGATATCATTAGGTTTAGTTGAGGAATTTCAAAAAAATTTCTCGCCGCATTGTTTATTTGTATACATAGCGCGGTGTGACAGAGGCACTTCGAATTCCAAAACATGACTTCTGAGGTTGCACAGTTGGTATCACAAATGGGTCCCAGTCTATCGTCGGACCTGATTGAGAAACTGCTTAAGATGGGCTTTTCCCACGCTGCCGCCAGGCAGCGAATTAGTCGAGCTAGAGACGTCAAAAGACTCGAGGGAGTTACCTTTCCTAATCGGGCACAGTTTCTATTTCTTCATAGGCAGGCGGGAAAGCGAGAGTTCTTCGAAAACCTTGTTTTGGCTCTCAAAAAGAACAGAACAAGTTGCGGTCGGGCTCTGATCGCGTTGGAGTCTCGAGGTGGGGCAGTTCCGTTAGGGCATTTTCCCGCGGCTGCAGGACTGCCGGTCGAGAAGGCTAGAGGTCAATTATCTTCATCGACCGTGCTTCAACAACTGCGCGATGTTGGATTGGTGACAATAACGCGCACGCCTGATGGTGACATTGTCGGACTAAGAGGTTCACCGCTATTGGCGCAGCGAAGGCGCGCAACGTTGATCGTGGAGAACGTAATCTTAGGGGCCATTCGACCCTGGTTAATAAACTTGGGCTGGACTTCGACCAACTCCGTAATTGTTCGCGATTCCAAGTCTGTGCCCAAGTTTGGTCAATTCCGTTTCGATCTTGTTGGTCCTTCGTATCTAAGCTCTATTACTGATTTTCGCAATGGACGTCAACTCAATGGATTTATCGTTGCGGATGTTTTGCTTGACCGTCAAATTCAGGTGAAAGAGCTTGATCCATTCTTTGCAAAGTTAGCCGTGCTTCGGAGTCAAAAAAGAAGTACAAGACTTCAACCTATGTTCATCGCCGATGGCTTTCAGCCTGAGGCTCTAAACCAAATAAGAGGAAGAGGCTGTATAGTTGGACGGCCTGAAAACATTTTCGGTTCAGAGATCGCGGAACAGTTGCGAGAGTTAGTAAGCACGCTCGATCAGGCAGCTGATCGTCTCAACAAAGATCCTAACGCAGTGTTCGACCTCATGACCAGGATCGCAAGACTTGAAGGCGCATCACTGAACCTGCGCGGAGTTGTCTTAGGGTTGATCATCGCGCGTCTGTTTCAGCTCGATGGGTACAGCGTGGATATACGAGAACAGATCCGGTCAAGCGGTGGGGATGCTGCCGAAATTGATGTTAGAGCCTCCAAGAGAAACGAAATTGTATGCGTAGAGTGCAAAGGAAAATCGCCTGGATCGTTTGTCGCTAGCCCAGATATTGAGATTTGGATTAACAAGACGATTCCCAGAATAAAGAACTGGTGCAGAAACAGATCAGATATTCCGGGCGAGCCACGTTTCGAATTCTATGTGTCCACAGACTATGATCAGGAAGCGAGTGAATTAATCCGAGGATTAGAAGCGTCGGGGGATAAGTCACTCAAGTTCTATCGAGGACACGATGTCGTTAATAGATTACGACAGAATCGGGAAGGCTCATTGATTGAAATTTTCAGAGAACAATTCGGTGTTGAAAGTAAGAGTTATTAGTTTTGATGCATAGGCGTGTCTTATCGCCGACGTCGATTCGTCATTTTGCAAGCAACGAGGAGACCAACTCATGAGTACAGCGGCTCTCTACTATCCGAACGTCACGGTGGTTGCACCGCGCCAAGCAGGACAGAGTCAAGATTACGATTGTACAGACGTCAAATTACTTACGACGGCCGTACTCTTGTGGGATTCGTTGGAGGTAATCGTGCCCTCTACGGGCTTCAAGCCACGCCCAATTATCGGCGAAACCCAACGAGACGACGAATCGGCAATCAGAAAAGCTTTTGAGCTAGTTGTGAAACCCAGGGCACTAACCGATGAGGAGAAAGAAACGCTCTACAGTCAGTTGAAAGAACTCATTGAAAGGGGTGTCCCTGAAATGCTGAGGTTCGAGCTCAGGGTGGACAACTACAAGATGTATCCGGAAAAGTTGAGCCCGAAGATCTGGAATTTGCTAGATGATGCGGGTTTGGTCGGTCATGGAAAGCTTGGATACTACGGTCTTCAAAGAGACTTTGGTCTTATAGTGATGGGATTGATCGCGGATATTTGTGCTGGCGGCACTCGGAAAAAGGTGACAAACTACCATGACGCCCATGAAGCGTACAGTCGTCTTCTAGCGACTCAGAACGGAGCGATTCAGGATTTCGAACCCGATATTGAACGTACTTACACGACTTTAGCATCACTCTCGCTCAAGTCCGTAGATGTTGGAAGGTTTTCTCTGGAAAAGCTAGTAGACCTCCGCCAGCGCGAGCAAGAGGACGGATTCCTTGCTCCTCTTCGAAGAAATTATCGAGCAGCAGTTGACCGATATGTCGATCGAATTAAGCGAGAAGCAAAATCGCTAACCGATATAGAATTAATAGAACAGGAGTTTGCAACAGAGATCCGCGACGATTTCCGTCACCTGCAAAAAGTACTTAAACTCGAAGGTAGTGATATGGTACTGACAAAGGGGACCTCTCTTCTCACGTCGATTCTATCTCACAACTGGGTCGCGCTTCTTAGTTCAATTATGAACGTCTTTCCATCATATCAACTGAAGCGCCAGCAAACATTAGAGAAGCATCACTCGGCTTGGCTGTACGTCGTCTAAAGAACAGAACTGAGCACCAGGCTTCATTTACCCTAAATGTGAGTTCTCGAAACACAGTTAACATCAATCACGTAGTTTCGCGATATCCACTTGTTTCCTTTACTTGCAACATGTTGAACTGCAATTCCAAAGTCTTGTTAGGGAGCTTTTTGATCGAAGAAGAGTTGACCCACTTTGTTTCGAATCAAGCGATGGTCCGCGGAATCCATATTACTTGCAGTCTGCCTGGAATGTTTCGCCTGTTAGCACCCAGACACTGATAAACCCTCGCTTTTCGATCCGACCAATTCATATATTCTTCTTGGACCTCATAACCTTGACTTAAGCTCGTTTTTTGACATAAAAGTACTTCGCTCACTACCGTTATCTCAACGACCTGATCCTTAAATCAAGTGCTTGTCGGAAGAATGGAGAAACTAGATGTTAAAGAAGCTAGTAAATGGCCTCATTTTGTCGCTGATCGTTCTTTTTCACTTGTTTGGATATTCACTTGGGAACGCATCCGCCCGTATTAATTTCGGTGCGTTCGCTCAAGAAGAAGCATCAATAGATTTTTCCGATATTGAGGGGAAGACGATCACCATCAAGTTCGACGAAGAAGACCTCCGCAGAGTTGAAAAGTCTCCAGAATACATTTACACCAAGTTTCATACTGCCGGCGTCCAGTGCTGCGAACCTCGAAAGAAGATCAGTGATTGCATTTGGCGGTGCTGCGATGGAAATCAAGTACGGACTTGTAATCCCACTCTCAAATACGCACTGGATCAACTATGGGGTGATAACTAGCACTAGGTTCTAGCCGCGATTCTCTTCGTAAGGATGACCTCATATGAGCGATAGTGATAACGCAGCCGCTACCAAAGCAGATATTAAAAATCTTGAGAACAAAATCGGTGAAAAGTGGATCATTCCCGTAGTTGTTGCCGTAATAACCGGCATCATCGGAATAATCACAATTATTGTAGAAGTTAGGTACAAAAACAAAACTGAAGCAGCTATCGCAGGAACTCTTGCGGAAGACCAAGCCGTCGGTCAAGCAATTGGAATCGAGCGAGCGAGCTTTTATCAACAAGCGCGAACATTACTCGAAAATATCAACGGATCATTTGAGGAGTTGTGTTATTTCCCGGCCAAGGTTGTGCCGCCGAGAAAAGGTCCAGTAAGTATAGATGAGGACAAACTGTCGAAGGCGTTAGAAGAGTATCGAAGACTGATTGAGAATGCACCCGCCAGTATAGATGATGACACTAAGGCTCGAATGAAAAAGTATTCTGAATTCGCTGCAAATGCTCAATTTGAGATACGCTTCGGCAGTTTGAAGAATGACGATGCTAAGAAACAGTCGTATCAAAACAGCAAACAACTACTTCGTGATGCATCTCAAGCGATAAAAGACAGCGCTCTAAAACCCACGAAACGATAAATCCAACCTTCAAACAAAGCTGCTCATTCCTAACAACCACTTTTTCCCAACACAAACGAAAATAATTGTGCTATGGTCGCAGCACGCCTCCAAAAAAGAAGCGGGACGACTTGTGCCCTAACACAAAGCCGCCCCTAGATCTCAAACCTTCTGACGAAAGGATTAAGACCATGGCTACTCATGTTAGCGCAACCGTGCGCGAAACACCTCACGAAACCGAAACAACTCAAATCACAATCAGCGATGCTCTTAGACATCGCGCGCAGTTGGTCATAAACGATAGGTCGATCGATCCGCAGTGGCGAAATATTGTTCGTTATGCTTTGGAGATCAACGATCCTTTGCTTCCTGAGCTTGTGCGGCGCGCTGGTGTAGGCGAAAAGATTATCGAGACAGCAGAGTTCCAGCAAACACCTGAAAGCAACGAAGCTGATCCAACCCGAGAGAGGATTGAAGCATTGGTAGAAATCATCTGTGGCGCTGGTAGTGAATCGGCGGCGGCCCTATTCGTGCTAATGGGAAAGCTACAAGACGCGGACGATCCTCAAACGTATGCGCACACAGCGAAACACTTTGCATTCACTCGCTGCGGTGAGCTGAACGTGTTTGGAATGGTTGACGCTCAGATTGATGTACTTGAAGGTGAGTTGTTGGCGGGCGACAAGCAGGTGTTCTGAGCCTTGGACCTTCGGCAGCCGGTTCCCACCCCGGCTGCGGTCCGACTCCGCGAAGCGGACGAAAGCATAAAGCATGGGGCGCGAGCCCCAGGATCACGAACCCAAAAAATTATTTGAGCCCGCGAAGCGGGTGACAGCGCATGATCCTAAAACGCTGTCGCCCGCTATCGCGGGCTTTGCCGTTATTTTATTTCGTGATCCTGGGGCTTGCGCCCCAGGCTTTATGCTTTCGCCCGCTTCGCGGGCTGCTTCATTTCTATCAGCGCTTTGCGGGCCGGTAACTTCCGATTGCAAAACCCTTCGAGACGGCGGCCGAGTGATATCTCGGAACCGGCAAATAGCTGATCGGAGTTGTGAATTGATAAACGGGAAAAGCAAATCCCTGTCTCGATTTGGCGAGTTGCCATCTGGGATTTGGCGTCGCCCCTTCTCGGGTTTCTGAGAACCTAATAGGAAACTGCAAAGTTGCAGACGGGAATTCGCAGATCCGAGAAGCAGTTTAAGAGTTCCGAGTTGGGTGCCGCTCAATTCCCAGACGAGAACTCGCAGATCCGTGAAGGAGTTCCGTCGCTCCCAGAAGTGGAACAGCAACTGAAAATACAGGTCCTACTTTGGTTGAATGCGGATCGTGAAGTTGCAGATTGCGATCTTCTGATCGGGTGTGACCTCGGTGGCTTCTTCGCGGATTAATTCTTTTCCGTTCACGAGGGTCGGGTTGCGGCCCTTCGCTACGAGCCAGTAGCGGCCCTCGTTATCACGCGACAAGATCGCATGCACGCGACTGACTTCCGGATCGCCCTTGATCGGCAGATCGACTGAGATGCTTCGCGAGCCGCGGCCAATCGTGATCTCGCTCTTCATGATCGGCACCACCGCCTGGCGTACGCCGCTAAGCCAGATCTCAACCTGGTAAAGCGCTGTCGCTTTCGGCCGCACGACGGTCTGTTCACTCTCGCTCGTCTCCGACGAAGCATGCTCGACAATCGTGTCGTTTGGACTGAACGCGGGCGCCGTTCGCGAAGGATCAACTCGCGGCGTCACCATCGTGTGCCCGCTCTCCGTCTCATCCCA
>Ga0163162_10002166_pt1 | contig 18429 bp, 15 predicted proteins | sample S55metaG_FD_115310 | JGI IMG/M metagenome (GOLD analysis project Ga0163162, IMG submission 115310) | Switchgrass rhizosphere microbial communities from Kellogg Biological Station, Michigan, USA - S5-5 metaG | ecosystem: Host-associated > Plants > Roots > Rhizosphere > Soil | place: USA...
CTGGCAGGCGACTGAGAAACTGGACATCAGTTTGGGAATCCGGTGGAGCGGGTTTCAACAGGTGGGACCATATACGATTTACAAAACAGATGCAGATGGTAATAAAACTGACAGTACATATTACAACCGGGGACAGAATGTTGTCACTTACGGAGGTCCGGAACCGCGTTTTACCATTCGTTATTCTTTGAATGATCAGACCTCTGTGAAAGGATCTATATCCCGGAATCTGCAATACATTCATCTGGTCAGCAATGCGGGAACAACACTACCCACAGATCTCTGGGTGCCCAGCACTTATATTGTACAGCCGCAGACCAGTTGGCTCTATTCAGCGGGCCTTTTTAAAAATTTCAGCAATAATATACTGGAAACTTCTGTTGAAGTGTATTATAAGGAAATGCAAAACCAGATTGAATACAAAGAAGGATATACTCCCTCGCTGAGCGACCCTGAAGGCTCGTTTGTATTTGGAAAAGGATGGAGCTACGGTGCCGAATTCTTCATCAACAAAACAAGAGGGCGGTGGACCGGGTGGATCGGATATACATTGTCCTGGACCTGGCGACAATTCCCTGCTTTGAATAATGGTGAGAAATACCCGGCAAAATACGACCGGCGGAATGATATATCTGTTGTAAGCACCTACGAATTAAACAAGCACTGGAAATTATCTGCCGTTTTTATTTTTGCCAGTGGAAATGCCACTTCATACCCGGAAAAATTCTATGTTATCGAAGGAACGCTTACGCAGGATTTCAGCAGGATCAATCAATACAGACTTCCTCCCTATAACCGGCTTGATCTCGCCGCCATCTATACGCCCACCCATAAAATAAATAAAAAACTCCACAGCAGTTGGGTGTTCAGTATTTACAATGTGTATAACCGGTTGAATCCTTATTTTATTTATTTTGATCAAACCGGTAATCCTTATGATGGCACGCTGCAGGTACAGGCAAAAAAGGTTTCTCTTTTCCCCATTCTGCCTTCCGTAACCTGGAATTTTCATTTTTAAATTTTCCGCTCATATAAAAGAGGTCCCTGTATCGGAAAGATGAGTATATTTTCGCTGCTATTTTAGAAAAATAATCATGAGAAAAGGAATATTACTACCCATTTTTTTAATTGTCAGCAGTGCATTTGCACAAAAGGATAGTCCGGATTTGGATATGATGGCAAAAATCCGGGATGAAGGCATGAATCACTCCCAGGTAATGGATATTGTATTTAATCTGACAGATGCCAACGGTCCGCGTCTGATGCAAAGTCCCGGCTATTTTAAGGCAGCAAAGTGGGCGAAGTTAAAACTTAGTTCCTGGGGATTGGAAAATTCAAATCTCGAAATCTTTGGCAAATGGGGTAAGGGATGGGAACTGGAAAAATATTACCTGGCGATGACTGCTCCTTATTATAAGCCACTCATCGGCTTCCCAAAAACTTTTTCATCCGGAACAAATGGTTTAGCCAATGCAGAGGTCATATTGCTCCGTGTCAAAGATTCCAGTGAACTGGTCAGCTATCGTGGTAAACTGAAAAATAAAATGCTGATCATAGAAAGACCGGACTCCCTCAAACTTGGATTTGCACCAGATGCAATACGTTATTCAGATAATCAGCTTCACACGTTAGCTGATTATGATCCAAAAACTCCGGTAACAGCCGATGCTGCCGCCGCCAATGCAACATTGACTGCTCAGGCTTCGGCACGTTTACTGGCCCAGGTGAAAAAATTTGCCCTCGGGGAAAATGCATTGGGAATAATGACAACCAGCTTGCGCAATTCCGACGGAACAATCTTTGTTCAAAACGGTATCGCATACAATGTGGAAATGCAGCCGACACTAAATGATATTTCGATCTCTTACGAAGACTTCATGACTATGCAACGCCTGCTGCAGCACCAAATTCCAGTTTCAATAGACCTGGAACTCCGAACAAAGATTTATTCCGATGATCAGCAGGGTTATAATGTAATAGCAGAAATTCCCGGTACAGACAATAATTTAAAAGAACAACTGGTTATGCTTGGCGGCCACCTCGATTCCTGGCAGGGTTCAACCGGTGCAACAGATAATGCAGCAGGATCTGCTGTGATGATGGAAGCCGTGCGCATTTTAAAAACACTAGGCGTAAAACCGCGGAGAACTATTAGGATCGTTTTATGGGGCGGGGAAGAAACCGGCCGGCACGGATCTATAAATTATGTAAAAAATCATTTTACGGATACGACAACAAACAGATACAATGCTGCCGGGGACAAACTTTCAGTATACTTCAACCTGGATAACGGCACGGGAAAAATTCGCGGTATTTTCCTGCAGGGTAATGCAGCTGCAAAGCCGGTTTTTGAACAATGGTTTCAGCCTTTTCATGATCTCGGAGCCTCCACACTAAGTTTGCAAAATACTGGTGGAACGGACCATCTTGCTTTCGATGCTATTGGTCTGCCGGCATTCCAGTTTATTCAGGATCCCATGGAATATGGCAGCAGGACCCATCATAGTAATATGGACAATTATGATCATCTCAGCGCTGAGGATTTGAAACAGGCTGCAACAATAATTGCTGCTTTTGTTTATGATGCGGCACAACGGGAGGAGAAGATTCCAAGAAAGTAAAGAAAGTGTGGGAGTGTGGAAGTGTGGAAGTGTGAGAATGAAATACACATACTTCCACACTTCCACACTTCCACACTTCCGCACTTCCATCCTTTATTCTATTTTCCTGTACATAAAATTGATCACGACATTTTTTTGCTCCGTGGAAATAATTCTTTCCTCATATCTTTTTTCCCCGTCTCTAACCACCAGGAGTGATGTGTTGGGAGGAATGTCACCCAGATTTTCAGCAACCATTACAAGTTGATGAGGTTTTTCTGAAGGCTCTACAGGAATCCTGATCGTAATGGGCTGATCCGTTAACCTTGCTTTGGAAATAAGTAATTTATTATCGTAGTAAACTGAAACCGTGTCGTTGTCAATTGCCCCGTCATCATATATCCGGATTTCTATTGTGGAATGACCAACCGTGAGTGTTTTCAGCAGGATATTTTCACGTGATTTTAAAACATCGGGTACTGCGGTAATGGATCCCGCGGGACTGGAAATTTTTACAATACTATCTCTCGTATTCGTTCCCTGTTCAGGAACCAGTAGTGTAGATTTTTTCTTCGCTGTTGGCTGGTGTGTAACCGGTGGTTTTACAGACGAAGGTTTTTTGGCGGCAACAACCGGATTACCCGGTGTGACGGTTTTGACGGGTTGTTTTTTGGAAGTAACAACCGGTTTACCAGGGGTGACTTTGACGGGTGGTTTTTTGGCTGATGCGACCGGAGGATTAACTGAGTTCTGATCCGGTGGTGAAGGATTTTTTCGGGCAAGAAGTTCCTTTTCCTTTTTTTCAAGGAATGGTTCCTTATGAAAATCCGATTCTGTTACGCGATGCAAAAAAATACTTCCTTTTCCGCAACCGGAAGAAGAATCTGTTACACTGGTACTATAATAAGTACCCTGCAGGTATTCATCATTTCCCAGTTTGGAATATTGCATGAAACAGGTCATGATACAGACTTCACCATTTGCAAACCTGACTTCCAGCAATTTTCCTTCTTTCAGCAAAACTTTTTTTGTATCTATATTAAGGCTGCCCGTTGCTTCGGCCTTACCATAGAATTCAGTGTTCTTATAGGAATAAGTAATTGCCTCAAAGCGGTTATGTGTCTGGGCAATTTGTACTTCCATTTTATACCGGTCATCATAGATCTTATACTTGTCTCCATAAATACCGGTAAGTCGATCAAGTCCATCATTGGAACGGAAATGCCCCCGCCATATGCCAGTCAGGTCCTGGGCATGAAGAACAGAAAAAGGTATCAGGTAGAGGGCAACCAGGGAACAAATAAAAAAGATCCTGTTTTTCATCGATGGCAAATTAGATAAAAATATTTTCCGCAGAATGTTAGGAAAGCTAAATCTGGCAAGAGTTTGTTAATTTTGCAACCCTTAAAGGAATAGAGCTCTGCATGATAAAAATTACATTACCTGACGGTGCGGTACGGGATTATCCGGAAGGAACCAATTCCCTGGAAATAGCAAAATCAATCAGTGAAGGACTGGCTAGGAAAGTAATCGCGGCAAATATAAACGGTGAGGTATGGGATGCAACGCGTCCTATTCCGAAAGACGCTTCGGTAAAATTGCTTACCTGGAACGATGCGGAAGGAAAATCCACATTCTGGCATTCCACAGCCCATCTCATGGCAGAAGCAGTAGAATCCATTTTTCCCGGTGTAAAATTCTGGGTGGGTCCTGCGGTCGAAAACGGCTTTTATTATGATATGGACCTGGGGGGCCGCCACATAACGGAGGATGATCTGCGAAAACTGGAACTGAAAATGACGGAACTGGCCGCCAGGCAAAATCGTTATATCCGGAAAGAAGTGCCGAAAGCGGAGGCTATTCATTTTTTCCAGGAGAAGGGGGATGAATATAAGCTGGATTTACTTCAAAATCTGAAGGACGGCGAGATCACTTTTTATACCCAAGGAGAGTTTACGGATCTCTGCCGGGGGCCTCATATCCCGGATACCGGACTCATCAAGGCGCTGAAACTGACCAATATTGCAGGCGCTTACTGGAAGGGAGATGAAAAAAACAAACAGCTGACCCGCATTTACGGGGTGAGTTTTCCTTCGAAAAAAGAACTGGATGAGTACCTGCTCATGCTGGAAGAAGCTAAAAAACGCGACCACCGGAAGCTGGGAAAGGAAATGGGCATATACACCATGGATGACGATGTGGGGCAGGGTCTTATCCTCTGGATGCCGAATGGTACAATAATCATCGAAGAGCTGGAAAAACTGGCCAAGGAAACCGAACAGGCAGCCGGTTATCAAAGGGTGGTTACCCCACATATTGGTAAGGAAAATCTTTATATAACCAGTGGACATCTTCCTTATTATCAGGACAGCATGTTCCCGCCCATGGAGCTGGACGGGACCAGGTACTACCTGAAAGCAATGAACTGTCCCCATCATCATAAAATATTCGCAGCTGAACCCAGGAGTTACAAAGACCTGCCCCTGCGGTTGGCGGAATACGGTACCTGTTACAGGTATGAACAAAGCGGCGAATTATTCGGTCTGATGCGGGTGCGTTGTTTACATATGAATGATGCCCATATTTATTGCAGCAAGGACGATTTTGCAAAGGAATTCAAGGCAGTGAACGAGATGTACCTGAAATATTTTAAAATATTCGGTATAGAAAAATACGTTATGCGGCTGAGCCTGCACGATCCGGCCAACCTGGGCAAAAAATATATTAATGAACCGGAACTTTGGTTGGAAACTGAAGCCATGGTTCGTAAAGTATTGCAGGACACCAACACGCCGTTTGTTGAAGTAACCGGGGAAGGTGCATTTTATGGACCGAAGATTGATGTACAGATCTGGAGCGCCATCGGGAGGGAATTTACCCTGGCTACTAACCAGGTGGACTTTGCCCAGGGCAGAAGGTTCAAACTGGAATTTACTAACAGGGAAAATCATCCTGACACCCCCCTGATAATACACAGGGCGCCCCTGGGTACACATGAACGCTTTATAGGTTTTTTACTGGAGCATTATGCCGGTAAATTCCCCTTGTGGCTGGCTCCCCAGCAGGTTAAATTGCTTCCGATCAGCGATAAGTATATGGACTATGCACAAACTGTTCTGGAATCGCTTAAAAATGCGGATATTCGCGCAGGCATAGACGACCGGAGTGAAAAGATTGGGAAGAAAATACGTGATACCGAACTGGCCAGAGTACCCTATATGCTGATAATCGGGGAAAAGGAAGTGAATGAGAAAAAAGTAGCGGTAAGAAAACAGGGCAAGGGCGATCTGGGTGCACAGGATGTTGATACATTCATCAGAGAAATAAAATCAGAAATAAAATTAAGATCCTAAAAATAACGGCGGATCTTAAATATCGTTCAACTAAAAACAGTAAATGGCATTTCCACCGAGACCTCCAAGAGGTAATTTTAATCCCAGATTCAGAAAAGAGCAACAACAGGAACACCGTACCAACAATATGATTCGCGTACCTAATGTACGTTTGGTTGGAGAAAATGTAACCGTCGGTGTATATCCCACCACAGAAGCCCTTAAGATGGCACAAGATCAGGCGCTGGACCTGGTTGAAATTTCACCCAATGCCGATCCCCCGGTTTGTAAAATCATCGATTATAATAAATTCCTTTACGAAAAGAAAAGGAAAGAAAAGGAAATGAAGGCCAAGAGCAAGGCCTCCGAAGTGAAAGAAATCCGGTTTACTCCAAATACTGACGACCACGACTTTGATTTCAAAGCAAAACATGCTGAAAAGTTTTTGAAGGATGGTGACAAAGTAAAAGCCTATGTTCAGTTTAAAGGCCGGGCAATACAATTTCGCGAAAGGGGAGAATTGCTCCTTCTTAAATTTGCGGAAAGACTCAATGAAGTAGGTGTTTTAGAAGGCATGCCTAAGATGGAAGGAAAACGCATGCTGGCAATCTGGGCCCCGAAATCCCAGAAAAAGAAATCCTAGTCCTGCAAGGATCTTTATCCGGAATTTTTCCCAATGGATATAATATTGATCGGATCCGGGAACACAGCGACCGTGCTCGGACGTAAATCCAAAACAGCCGGCCACCGGATCGTACAGGTTTACAGCCGGAATGGCAGTCATGCCAACCAACTGGCCAGCCGCCTGGGAGCTGTTTCCACATCGTATATTTCTACTATCGAAAGAAATGCCGACCTGATGATAATTGCCATTCGGGACGAAGCCATTGTTCCGTTTGTCAGGGACATGGGTCATGTGAATTCCCTGGTGGCCCATACCGCGGGTGCACTTTCGATTAAAGAGATTCAGGGCATTAGTGAAAATCACGGCATACTTTATCCGCTACAAAGCCTACGCAGGGAAATGGAAATCATGCCTGCCCTTACGATATTGACTGACGGCAATAATCAGGTTTCCAAAAATAAATTAAAAGACTTCGCATCTACCATCGCAGAAAACGTAATGGAAGCAAATGATGATACACGATTAAGGTATCACGTCGCTGCGACTTTAATCAACAACTTCACCAACTATTTATTTACACTGGCTGAATCCTTTTGTGAAAAAGAAAATATTTCATTCAGGATATTGCAGCCCCTTATGGAAGAAACAGTCATACGCCTGCGAAATTCTTCACCTAAAGCTGCACAGACAGGTCCTGCCTGGAGAAACGATCAGACTACAATGCAAAAACATCGCGAAATTTTGAAAAATTATCCCGTTATTCTATCATTTTATGAAAAATTTACGGAAGAAATTCAGCAGTCTGTCTCTGGCTTTAGGCATTAGGCTTTAGGCTTTAGGCTTTGAGCTTAATACGTACTTTTGCTGCAAAACATTTCATGAACCTGCTCGAGTCATTTAAGCCTATAACTACACTTATATTTGATATCGATGGCGTATTGACAGATGGCAGCTTATTGGTATTTGAGACCGGGGAACAGGTACGGCAGATGAGTATTAAAGATGGATATGCGCTGCAGTTAGCGGTGAAAAAAAAATACAACCTGGTGGTTATATCAGGCGGAAATGGTGTGGGTGCCGCGATCCGTTTACAAAAGCTCGGTGTTATCAACGTCCTGCTCAACGTGACAGACAAAGCCCTTGTACTGGAGGATTATTTGCAAAAAAACCAGCTGAGCTGGGCACAAACGTTATACATGGGAGACGATATCCCTGATTACCAGCCTATGAAAAAAGCAGGCATGCCTTGTGCGCCGGCTGATGCCGCACCGGAAATACTTCAGATTGCCCGCTATATATCCCCACTTGGAGGAGGAAAAGGTTGTGTGCGGGATGTCATAGAGAAACTGCTACGTTTACATGGAAAATGGGAGCTGGAATCAAACATCCCCTCGCGTTAAGGTTAAAATTGATTATGAAATTACAAGCAGTCCCGGCTTTTTTCCGTATGGTCAGGTGGCCCAACCTGCTCTTTATCGCGCTTACCCAGTCCCTTTTTTATTTCTGCATTTTAATCCCCAGCTTCTATGAAGGAAACCCTATCCGGGAAAATATTCTGAAGCTAAGAGAATTCCTCCTGCTTTCTGGTTCCTCTGTTCTCATCGCAGCTGCCGGCTATATCATCAACGATTATTTTGATCTGCATATAGACAGAATAAACAAACCGGACAGGGTAATAGTGGAAAAAATCATTAAAAGGAGATGGGCCATCATCTGGCACTGGATTTTATCCGGGTTGGGAATTGCCATTGGATTTTATCTTTCCTGGAAACTCAGGAATGTTTTTATCGGTCCTTCGAATTTGTTTTGTGTGCTTTTACTCTGGTTTTACAGTACTACTTTTAAAAAAAAATTACTGATCGGCAATATCCTGATCTCACTGTTGACGGCCTGGGTAATTGGTGTGTTATACCTGGCCGAATTCCGGCTTCACCGTTTTGTTGACCCGCAGTTCCACAGTGCGCTCTCACGGGTATATAAATTTACTGTTGTATATGCTTCTTTTGCATTCATCATTTCTCTTGTCAGGGAAGTAATTAAGGATATGGAAGATATGGAGGGCGACGCAAGATACGGATGCCGCACGATGCCCCTGGTCTGGGGTCTGAATGCAGCTAAATTTTTCTGCGTTTCCTGGTTGACTATGCTGGTGGCGGCCCTTATTTTTATCCAGTTTTATGTATTGCAATACAGGTGGTGGCTGACAATTATTTTCACTTGTTTCGGTGTAATCTATCCCATACTGCGGGTGCTGAAAAAACTTTCAAATGCCGAACAGCCAGCCCAGTTTCATCAGCTCAGCCAGCTGATAAAGACCATCATGATGATGGGCATTCTTTCCATGATTTTTTTAAAATATTATACTTCATGGATCGGATAATCCTTGCGTCTGCCTCGCCGAGGAGAAAGCAATTACTTGAATGGGCGGAAATTCCTTTTGATGTTGTTCCCAGTGATTACGAGGAGCTCATTCCGGATGGTATGTCGATTTCCGAAATCCCTGTTTTCCTGGCCAGTCAAAAAGCAGCTATGGTACGTAAACAGACTGCGGGAAATAAAATTATCCTTGCCGCTGATACTATAGTTGCACTGGACCAACAGGTGCTCGGAAAGCCTCAGGACCGTGCCGACGCCATACGTATGCTTTCGCTTTTATCGGGTAATACCCATCACGTGATTACCGGTGTGGCAATTACCAACAACAAAAAAGAAATCCTGTTTGCCGAAACAACCAGGGTCCGGTTTCATCGCCTCTGTCTGGCTGAAATAGAACATTACGTGGACAATTACCGTCCTTATGATAAAGCCGGTGCTTATGCGATCCAGGAGTGGATCGGAGTAACCGGCATTCATTCTATTGACGGTGATTTTTATAATGTCATGGGTCTTCCGGTAAGCCGGGTCATCCAGGAACTGAAATCATTTTAAAGCAAGGCTTTAAAATGATTATTGTGGAAATGGGGGTTTGTGCAAATCCACATTTCCACACTGCACCCGGTTTTTCCCTCACACAAATTTGTCGATTTCACTTTTTTCACGCTATGCTGATTCATTATTTTTAAATGAATCGAGTGGAAATGATTACGGAAAAATTATTACAATTCATCTGGAAACACCGGTATTTCAACCAGCAGGGCCTCGAGTTAATAACAGGTGAACCACTGGTTATTGAATATCCAGGGGAAGAGAATGGGCATCAGGGTCCGGATTTTGTCAACGCACGGATAAGAATATATAATCAGCTTTGGGTAGGCAGCGTAGAGCTGCATTTATTTTCTTCCGGATGGGTAAAGCATAGTCATACAGAAGACGACAATTACCGGAACGTGATATTACATGTTGTATGGAAACGGGACAGGCTTGATATCAAAAGAAATATTCCGCAGCTTGAACTTTGCAACCGGATCCCGCACGTCATGCTGCAAACATATGCCGGCTGGATGGTTAATCCTGCATTCATTCCCTGTGAATTATCCGCAGCCAAAAATGGCCTTGCGCACTGGGAAAGCTGGTCCAGTCGTTTATTGATCATGCGGTTGAACCGGAAGATGAATACCATTGTGAATTCTCTGCGCAAAAATCAATACCATTGGGAAGAACAGATGTGGTGGCTGATCGCAACAAATTTTGGTAATCCGGTTAATTCTGCTGCTTTTGAAGCCATCGCGCGGAGCATTCCATTTCCATTACTCGCGAAACACCGCCAGCAGGTTATCCAATTGGAAGCATTATTCCTGGGTCAGGCGAATCTCCTGGAAAAAAACTTTGCTGATCCTTATCCCGTAATGCTAAAAAAGGAATTTATTTTTTTAAAGAAGAAATACCGCCTAAAAAAGATTTATGAACCGGTACATTTCCTGCGGATGCGACCGGAGAATTTTCCCAGCATACGGCTTTCCCAGCTCGCCGCTCTTTGTACCCAATCTGCTTCCCTGTTTGCATGGACGCTTGAATGCCCATCCGTTTCTTTACTGAAGAAAAGATTGCTTGTAAAGGCTAATGATTACTGGCAAAATCACTATGTATTCGAAAAAACATCTCCGGTTCGCGAAAAAATGATGGGCACACAAATGGTCAATAATATTATCATAAACGGTATTATCCCACTCTTATATACCTATGGTAAAATTATTTCCGATCCCGCAATCCTGAGTAAGGCGATCAGCTGGCTCGAAGAAATGCCCGCAGAACAAAACAAATTAATGCAAGGATGGCAGCGGATCGGCATCGCCGTTAAAAAGGCTGCAAATTCACAGGCACTGACGGAACTGAAAAAAAAATTCTGTGATCAGCGGAAATGCCTGGAATGTGATGTGGGTAAGAGACTGCTTTCAGCAGATGCGGACAGGAATGCTCCTTAATTAACTTTTTCAACAGCTGTCTCCCAATTAAAATTTAGCAATACTTCAATATCGGGATGAATACTATAATATACAGGGCAGGTCTCCGCCGCTCTTTGAAGAATCATTTGATGTTTTTCGCTGAGTTGCAGACCTGACGGAAAATGAAATGTTAAAGCAATACCGGAAATTCGGCGGGGGTCCGGTTTCATGGTCTTTTGTATTTCGATCTGTGTTCCCGCCAGATCTATTTTCAGATCCCGGGCTTTCTGACCCATTATCGTTAGCATGCATGATCCCAGGGCTGTGGCTACGAGGTCCGAAGGGGAAAATTTTTCTCCTTTACCCTGATTATCAACGGGCGCGTCTGTCTCTATCCGGGTACCGGAAGAAATATGCCGGGCAACCGTTCTGAGATCTCCCTCGTAAATAACTGTAGACGTCATATATTTTTTCATAAATTTACAGCAGTAATTCCAATCATGCCGGTAAAAAACTTTCTGTTCCTTTTCTGCTTGTTCCTGATTACACTTCCAGCTTTATCCCAGCAATCCGGCACTCCTGTTTACAGCAACGACAAGAATGCTGCAAAAAAACAACGCTATAATCAGCTGATGAAAATGGAAGAAGAGGGAGAGCTTATTTTTAATCACTACAATGCGTTCGGCTTCAAATTATCCACCAACGGTTACGGAATTTTCTATGAGAGAGGAAAATTTATTACCAACAAGAAGACACGTACGCTCACCTTCGAACTGAATGAAATAAAAGATCAAAAAGATCATAAAGTAGCAGTTTCCGGGGACGGATACACTTATAATTATGTCGCGGTTGGGAGGTTAAATAATTTTTATGAGTTCAAGGCTTCCATTGGACAACAATTCCTGCTTGGAGGCAAGGGAAACAAGAACGGTGTGGCTGTAACATATCTCTACAGTGGAGGTTTATCACTGGGAATGCTGAAGCAGTACGTGTTAAATGTTTACCCGGCACAGAGTCTGTATTCTATCAAAAGTACATATCCAACTATATTCGACAGTTCATATATAGTTTATGATGCGCTCGGTTTGAGCGGCGGATGGGACCACCTTCGCTTTTCGCCCGGATTAAATGCCAAACTGGCCATGCGCTTCGATTATGGCCGTTATAATACCAGTGTTGCAGCTTTTGAAACCGGTGTAACTGCGGAATACTATCTCAATGAAATGCCTTTGATGGCTTATGTGCCTCCCAAGCACCTCTTTTTCAATGCATACATTAGTATTATGTTTGGCAAGCGAAAGTGATTAATTTTACACTTTCATTTCAATATGCAGGAACTTCCCGTGCTCACTCCAATAGATAGTTCTGAAATCAGGAATAAAAAACCTAACTGGCTTAGGGTCAAACTCCCCATCGGAGAGAATTTCAAACAGGTCAGGAACCTGGTTGATCAACATAAACTCCATACAATTTGTGAAAGCGGCAACTGTCCGAATATGGGCGAATGCTGGGGTGCCGGAACGGCAACTTTTATGATACTGGGTAATATATGTACGCGAAGTTGCGGATTTTGTGCCGTAGCTACGGGAAAACCACTGCCTGTGGACTGGGATGAGCCGCAAAGGGTTGCGGAGGCTATTTTTCTGATGAAAGTGAAGCACGCTGTTATCACTTCGGTGGACCGCGATGAAATCAAAGATGGCGGCAGTATTATCTGGCAGAATACCATTCGTGCCGTGAAATCCCTGAATCCCGAAACAACACTCGAAACGCTAATCCCCGATTTCAAGGGAGAAACTGAAAATATTCAACGCATCATCGATGTCGCCCCTGAAGTAGTATCCCATAATATAGAAACCGTAGAGAGGCTTACAAAACAGGTCCGTATCCAGGCTAAATACTGGCGGAGCATGCAAACTTTGCAGGTTCTGAAAAGGGGAGGCATGCGCACCAAGAGCGGTATTATGCTCGGACTGGGTGAGAAAAAAGACGAGGTCATACAAACTATAAAAGATCTTGCTAACAACGGAGTAGACGTTATTACAATCGGGCAATACCTTCAACCGACAAAAAAACATCTTCCGGTCGTTCGATTTGTACATCCCGATGAGTTCGCAGAATTCCGTGAAATCGGTTATGAACTCGGGCTCGACTATGTAGAAAGCGGTCCTCTGGTCCGTTCTTCCTATCACAGTGAAAAACATGTTTTCCCCGGTTTCGGTAGAAATATCTGGCTTCAGGAAAAAGAACTTGCTGATCGCAGTTGAAAAACTGTTTCCCACTCGATTTAGCTCAATTTTTTTTTCTTGTTACAGATTTAATATAAATAGCCCCGAAAACCTATTGGTTTCCAGGGCTTTATTATTATTCTGAATATGCATTTAGTCAGTGGCCAACGCCATCCGTCATCGATCAGGGATGCGGAGGTGGCGGGGGTGGTGCCGGGGCTCCCGGAGGTGTTGGAGGAGGAGCCGGTTGCGCATGTTGGCCCGGTTCACAACTCACCATAAAAGCAATGAATAATAAGGCAAGGATTAACTTTTTCATAATTAATAATTATAGATGATTTAATAACTCCCGAACGCATTTATCCTTTATAAAGTCAAAAAACCATGCCATGTGAATCCTTTCGCTAAGGCTGGAATTGCCTGAATAGCTCAAAACTTCTTTAATCCTTGTGCGAGCTTGTGTCAACCATGTACGTTTAAAGCAGAAATGCCCTGTTTGACACATGGTTGACACAAGGATGGTACAAGGATGGTACATGATTTACAGGGAAAGAAGGATTCCCGGACTTGCGGGATGCGATTATCGTCTTAAATCCATTAAGGCATATCCCAAACCAGCGCACTTGCGCCAAGGATGGCGGCATCTGATTCGCGCAAATGGCTTACCAGGATCTTGACCCGGTTTTGAAATACCTGTATGAGGTTGGCTTCCATATGTTCCCGGGTGGGCTTCAGGATAAGATCACCCGCTTTGGTAAGGCCTCCAAACAGTACTATCGCTTCGGGACTGGAGAACATGACGAAATTGGCGAGTGCCAGTCCCAGAATTTTACCTGTATATTCAAATATTTCTTTGGCAATTTTATCACCCTGGATGGCTGCGTCGTATACTTTCTTGGAATCAATTTCGTCCACAGGAATTTTTCTGAGCAGACTTTCTTCGGTCGTTTTATCCAGGAATTCCTTGGCTGTAAGCATGACGCCGGTTGCAGATGCATAACTTTCCAGGGAACCATGCTTCCCCGTACCCTGATGATATCTTCCGTCGGGAATAACAATCGTATGTCCCAGTTCACCTGCAAATCCATCGTGACCCAGGATTAAATGACCATTGGCTACAATGCCGCTTCCTACACCGGTCCCGAGCGTGATCATGATAAAATCCTTCATCCCCTGCGCTGCCCCGTACATCATTTCACCGATTGCCGCCGCATTGGCATCATTAGTAAGATTCGTCGGCAATTGAAATTTATCCTGTATCAGTTGTGCCAGGGGAATAATTCCTTTCCAGGGCAGATTAGGTGCGTAGTCAACAGTACCTGTATAAAAATTTCCATTCGGTGCACCAACTCCGATACCGCGGATTCTGCCAGGTCCACCTACGGTTTGTATAAGCAACATCAGTTTATCATGCAATTCGTCGATAAACGTGTCTATCTTCTTGTGTTTCTTTGTGGAAAGATCCCCGGTGTACAGCACATTGCCACTGCGGTCAACTATTCCAAACTTGGTACCCGTGCCGCCAATATCTATACCGATGGCAAGGGGTTCCATTGATGGGGGAGTGGAAGTTGCTTTTGACATACCGAAATTCTTTTATTTAATGACCGCCTCCGATCTGTTCATCAAAATTCAATCCCTGCGATTTTAAAATAGTCCTCATTCTGAGCGCCAGGAAAGCCAGCGCCGCAAAACAGCCCGCGGCCACCAGATATGAAAAATGCATGTTTTTGGTTGCGTCGCCTATTGAACCCTGGAATGGCGGGATAACAGCACCACCCAGGATCATCATAATCAAAAAAGCAGACCCCTGGCTGGTATATTTACCTAATCCTGCCACAGCAAGGGCGAAAATACTGGGCCACATTACGGCGCAGAATAAACCACCGGCCATAAATGCATACACAGAAAATATTCCATGGCTGAAAACTCCGATTAGCATCGCCACTGTAGCGAGTAGGGCAACAGTAAGCAGGGTCTTTACTGGTTTTTGCTGACCAAAGAAAAAAGCAAATACGGCAACGGCTACCCATCCCGCATAAGGAATGAGGTTGTTAATATCATTACCATATGTATGATTAATAAAAAGCACGAAGGCAAAAGCTACAAAAGGTACAACCAGCGTAGCGATTTTCCTGCCCGTTTCAGACAAATTGAACACACTGATCGCACCAGTCCAACGTCCGATCATCAGGCTTCCCCAATACAGTGTGATGTATTTTGAAATGTCTTTATCGAGCAATCCGGCCTCGGTCAGATAACCCGGCGTTTTTAATAATGCACCAAAATTATTATCTATGGTTACTTCCACTCCCACATAAAGAAAAATGCCAATCATACCCAGAATCAGTTGCGGATATTTCATGGCACCCCATCCATCACTGTTTTTGGAAGCGCTGCTGAAAGAAAAGAAAAGAACGCCAAAAACGAGTAATATAGTCAGACCAGTTAATTCCAGTTTGCCGATATCCGTAAACTGACCAACGAAAATAATGGCAATCATGAGTACTGTAAGTGTAATCAGGGATTTGGATGCTTTTGCAGACCCTTCAAAAGCAGCGTCGTCTTTCCCTTCCGGTAGTTTGGAAAAAGCAAAGAACAACGCAACAGCGGCGAACACTGCCGCAACAATCAGGTAAAGGGTATTGATATTGGTAACTGTAACTGTTGCATTGGAAGCTGAAGGTGTTCCGAAAAGAAAATAACTTACGATAATCGGACCCAATGTAGTTCCCAGAGAATTAACACCGCCGGCAAGATTTAAACGATGTGTACCGGTGGAGGGATCACCCAGCGCAATGGCAAAGGGCTGAGCCGCGGTTTGTTGCAGGGAGAAACCAAGAGCAACAATAAAAAAAGAGCCCAGGATTGCCGGAAATGAATTCATATTGGCAGAAGGGATAATTAATAATGCACCCACTACCGAAATCAGCAGGCCTAAAACGATCCCACGCTTGTATCCGATTTTATTCAATATGTCATATCCCGCTACACTGGAAAATAAATACAGGGCCAGGGATCCGATAAAATATGCTCCGTAGAATGCTGATCCGATCAGCTGAGACTGAAATTGATTTAATTCAAAGTGCGTTCTGCAGAATGGAATAAAAATACTATTGGAAGCTGCAATAAAACCCCAAAAAAAGAATACAATTACTAAAGTGGCTAAGGCACCACTGTTGGTTGGCTGTTTGTTTTGGCTCATGAGCAGGCAATCATTTAAATGAGTGTTGAAAGTAGTTAAGTTTTGGCTTGATGAAAAATTTTTTCATATAGCATGAGAATCCCTAAATCCTTCCTAAATTGATCTTAATTCCGAGGGGTTCCTTCACCCATAACTTCATTCCATGGAGATTTTACATGTTTCTGCTGAATGTTACCCGGTTGCAAAAGCCGGCGGGCTCGGAGATGTAGTTGGTGCCTTACCCAAATATCAAAAGGAAGCCGGGCATATCGCAAAGGTTGTAATGCCTATGTACAAAACAAAATTCCTTTTTAATAATGAGTTTGAAGTTGTTCATAAAGGCTATACCAATCTGGGAAACTGGTGGTTTATTTATACCATCATCAAGGAAAAACATAACCGGCTCGGTTTCGATCTGTATATGGTGGATATTAACGGGTTGCTTGACAGGGATAAGATTTACGGTTATGATGATGATTCAGAAAGATTCATTGCCTTTCAGATTGCTGTCGTTGACTGGCTGGCCACCTGGAAACATAAACCTGATGTGGTTCATGTACACGATCACCAGGCAGCTCTGATTCCCTTCATGGTGAAACATTGTTATCGCTATCAGCATCTCCGCGAGATACCCACCGTTCTTACGATTCACAATGGCGAATATCAGGGATGGTTGTCCTGGGATAAAAGTTATTACATACCCGCCTGGGATACCTGGAAATCCGGATTGCTGGAATGGGAAAAAAGTATCAATGCGCTTGCCTGCGGTGTGCGCTGCGCCTGGAAAGTGACCACTGTCAGCTGGAGCTACCTGGAGGAGCTAAGATGGTCTGCCAATGGACTGGAAGCGCTATTTGAATATGAAAAAGGGAAATGTTATGGTATACTGAACGGGATCGACACGAAGGTCTGGGATCCGGAATCTGATACATACCTCCAGAATCATTATAATATAAAAACGAATGCAGCCGGTAAAGCAAAGAATAAAGAAATACTTTGTGAACGGTTTGGCCTGGACATCAATAAGCCATTGATCTCTTTCATTGGGAGACTGGTTGGTGAAAAGGGTGCCGATCTCTTACCTCAGGCTATTGGAGACTCATTTTATTATATCGGCCGCAAAATGAATTTTCTGATCCTGGGAAGCGGCGCACATTATATCCAGGATAACCTTGAAAGAGTACGTTTATTAAGCGATGGCGATTTTAGTATATTTATTGGCTATGATGAAGGGCTCAGTCATCAGATTTATGCCGGCGCTGATTTTATCATGATGCCGTCACGCGTTGAGCCCTGTGGATTGAACCAGATGTATGCGATGCGATATGGAACGGTACCGATTGTAAGGAACACCGGTGGCTTAAAAGATACGGTAAAAGATTTTGGTGATCCTGATGGTTACGGAATACGGTTTAATAACGCAATCGTCGGAGATATTACTCACGCCGTTTGGCGTGCCGTACAATTATATCAGGAACCGCTCCTGATGGAGGAACTGAGAAGAAGGATGATGCGGCTTGATTTCAGTTGGGAAACCAGCATGCAGCATTATCTCGATCTTTATGCATCTTTATAATTGGATTTTTTAAATCAGACTTTATGTCAAAAAAAGTATTAGCTGTTATTTTAGGAGGAGGGGCAGGCACGCGGTTATATCCTTTAACTGCCAGCCGTTCCAAACCAGCTGTTCCTATTGCAGGCAAATACCGGCTGGTGGATATTCCCATTTCCAACTGTCTGAATTCCGGCATCGACCGAATGTTTGTCCTTACACAGTTCAATTCGGCATCCCTGAACCGGCATATTAAGAATACCTATCATTTCAGTGCGTTCAGTTCGGCATTCGTGGATATTCTTGCGGCCGAACAAACACCGGATAATCCAACATGGTACCAGGGTACCGCGGATGCCGTGCGCCAATGTCTTCGGCATCTGGGACCATTTGAAGCGGAATATATCCTGATACTTTCCGGAGACCAGTTGTACCAGATGAATTTTATGGATATGCTGAATAACCATATTCAGCAAAAAGCAGAAATCACCATCGCCACGATTCCCGTGGCTGACCGGGAAGCCTCCGAATTCGGCATTCTGAAAAAGAATGATAAAGGTTTTATTACTTCATTTATTGAAAAACC
>Ga0163162_10002167_pt1 | contig 18428 bp, 18 predicted proteins | sample S55metaG_FD_115310 | JGI IMG/M metagenome (GOLD analysis project Ga0163162, IMG submission 115310) | Switchgrass rhizosphere microbial communities from Kellogg Biological Station, Michigan, USA - S5-5 metaG | ecosystem: Host-associated > Plants > Roots > Rhizosphere > Soil | place: USA...
CGGGTTTTTTTGTCGTTCATCGATCGGCGCCGCCGAACGTCACAATGCGAGTGCCTCCGCATGACCGCGCACTGTCGTCGACCGACGCGCCGCGCGCGTGTCCGCTCGTGAAGGATTGCATCGAGCCGCGATGCGCGGCCGAAGATGCTCGCAAATGTCGCGGCGGCGCCCCGCGTCGAGCGGATTGCTGACGCGAATCGTGAGCGGCGCGGCGTCGTCCGCAGCTTCGATCGTGCGCGCGCTTGCGTGCAGGGACGGGAACGGCGGCAGACCTTCCCGGATCACCACGTTCGGCACCCCCGGAAATGCGACAGGTCGATTTGGTCGAGCCCGTGCGTGTCGATTGATCTGTGCATTGCAACGCGCCCTTGGTTCGCGGCAGGTCCGGTTCTTCGAGCCGGCTTTCTGTCGATCAAGCATCGTGTATGGCAGGCGCATGGATCATGTGCGCGCGAGCGGCGGCGCGCGCCGCGCGTCATGTATCAGCGAAAGATCTCCTCGCGACGACGCTGATTTTTTTGAGGTTCGTTAGAAGCTTGTCATCTGCGAGCAAGGCGCTGCAGAATTTCCGGTCGCGTGTACCGGCGTTTCTTCCGCCATCTGCACCGGTGCAGAAAAAAGGTCCGGCACGCCGGACCTTTCGCACAAGCGCCCAGAAGCCGCTTTTAGTTGGCGGCAGCGAAGCGCGTCTTGACGAGCGCCTTCCATTCGGTCCGCGCCTCGACCCATTGCGCGAGCGACAGCAGCGCCGCATCGCCGTGGGCCGCTCCCACCAGTTGCGCGCCGAGCGGCAGGCCCGCGGGGCCGAAGCCGGCCGGCACGGTGACGGCCGGCACGCCGAGCAACGTCCACGGCGCGCAGAACGACGCGTCGCCGGTATAGTCCAGGCCGCGCGGCGCTTCGCCCGTTGCGGGTGCGACGAGCAGCGCGTCGAGCCCCATCGTTTCCGTGAGCCAGCGATTGAAGCGGCGCGCCATGCGCAATTGCAGCTGCCGCGTCTGCGCATAGAGAGTGGCGGGCACGTTGCGCCCCTCTTCCACGAGCGAGCGCATCGCGACGCTCACCAGGTCCGGCGAGCGCTCCGCCAGGTCGCCATGCGTGACCGCCGCCTCCACGGCCATCAGCGTCAAGGCGTGGTTCGCGGCTTCCGCCAGTTCCGCATCGAGATCGACTTCGACGATCTCCGCGCCTTCACTCGCGAGCCGCGCCGCGAGCCGGTCGAGGGCGAGCTGCTGCGCTTCGTCGATGGCGCCTCCCACCTGCTTCGACAGCACGCCGATCCGCCGCGCGCCCGGCCTGCCTGCCGACGGTTCGGCGTTCAGCGCGTGCGGATCGCCCGCGTCGGTTCCGGACACGAGCCCGAGCACGTGCACGGCATCGGCGACATTCGTCGTGAAGAGGCCCACGTGATCGAGCGACCACGCGAGCGGCAACACGCCCGTTCGCGCAATCGTGCCGTAGCTCGGCTTGAAGCCGACGACACCGCAATACGCCGCCGGGCGGATCACCGACCCCTGGGTCTGCGTGCCGAGCGCGAGCGGCACGATGCCCGCGGCCACCGCCGCCGCCGAGCCGCTCGACGAGCCGCCCGGCGTATGCTCCGGGTTCCACGGGTTGACGGTCGGGCCGGGATGGCGCCACGCGAACTCCGTCGTGACGGTCTTGCCGAGAATCGACGCGCCCGCGGCGCGCAGCCGGGCGACGACCCACGCGTCGCGCTCGGGGCGCCGCCCCTTGTACGCACGCGAGTTGAATTCGGTGGGCATGTCGGCGGTGTCGATGATGTCCTTCACGGCTACCGCCACGCCGGCGAGCGGCGCGGCAGGATTGGCGGCGTTCACGGCAGGCGTGTCGGGCAGATGCACGAATGCCTGCAAGGCCGCTTGCGACGCATGCGCCGCATCGAAGGACCGGCGCACGCTCTGCTCCACCGTAAGCTCGCCGGAAGCGATGTCACTGCGGATCTGACTGATGTTCGTTGAATGGCTGGGTGCGTTCATGAGTTTGTATTCCACTTGATTCACTTTGCTGCGAGTGCGGGCTGGATGTACTTGCGAACGATGAAGGTATCGTATTTCGGCTGCTGCTTCAGGTTCCCCAGCGCGATCTGCGTGTCCATCGCCACGGTGAGCGCCTTCGGCGTGATGTCAACGCTCTTCGGATACACACCTTCGGTCAGCATGCGCTTGACCGCGGCGTCGACCACGGCTGCGTCGAGCGTCGGAAACTCCTTGCGGGCGATCGCGGCCGTTTCGGCGGGATTCGTCTGCATGTAGACGAGCGCCTTTTGCAGGCCGGCCACGAAGCGCGCCGCCGAGTCAGGGTCCACGCTGCGCTTGGCCGAGATCGACGAGAACGCATATTCGCCGTAAAGCTTCGGAAAGCCGACCACGACCTTCATCCCTTTCGCGACCGCCTGATCGAGACCGGGCTCGTACATCACGGCGATCTTCGACTGCCCCGCGACGAGCGGCCCGATCTCGGAGCCGAGCGGCACCTGGACGAGCTTCACGTCCGACGGCGACATGCCGTTCTCCTTGAGCAGCTTGAAGAAGAGCGACGTGCTCGTGGTCGGCATCTGGCCCGCGACGACGGTCTGGTTCTTCACGTCTGCGATGCCCGTGAACTTCACGTCCGGCGCGGTGGCGATCCACACCGCCGCACCGTTCACCACGTTCGCGATCACATCGACATCGGCGCCCTTCTCCGCCGCCACCGCCGTCCACTCGGGACCGTGCAGCGAGAACTCGGCGCTTCCCGAGAGCACCGCCGAAAGCGCGGCGCTCGGGCTGCCCGCGGTCTGCTTCGTCACGTCGAGCCCTTCCTTCGTGAAGAATCCGCCGTCGAGCGCGACGTACAGCGGCAGATAGAGCATCGACTGGAACGCCTGTGAGATCGTCACCTTCTTGTCGGCGGCGTGGGCCGGCCCGCTTGCGAAAACCATCGTGAAAGAAATTGCGGCCGTGACGGCGGCCAGTCGTTTTCGAACGGTCATTGTCATCGTCGTGTCCTGGAGTATGGGGTTGAGTTGGAGTCGTTTTGTTCAGACGCGCAGCGTCGGCGCATTGGAAGCCTGCCGCCACGGCAGCAGCCGGCGCTCGATCAGGTCGATCAGGAAATACAGCGCGAAGCCGATCGCCATCAGCACGAAGAGCCCGGCCCACACGGTGTTGAGATCGTAGAGGCTCGACGCCGTGAAAATCATGTGGCCGAGCCCCTTCTCGGACGAGATGAACTCGCCCACCACCGCGCCGACGAGGCCGAAGCCCACGTTGATGCGAAACGTCGAGATCACGTAAGGCAGCGTGAACGGCACGACGACCTTCAGGAACACGTCGTTCTTGTTCGCGCCGAGCGTGACGAGCAGCGCCTGGAGATCGGGGTCGGCGTCCTTGGCCGCTTCGTACGCCGCGATCAGCGCGACGATCGCCGTGAGCGAGATGGCGAGCGCGACCTTCGATATCAGCCCGGTGCCGAACCAGAGGATCACGATCGGCGCGAAGGCAATCTTCGGCACGCTGTTGATCGCGACGATGAACGGCTCGATCAGCCGCGCGACGAACGGCGAATACCAGAGGCCGAGGCCGCAGACCGATCCGACCGCCGTGCCGAACACGAAGCCGAGAATGGCCTCGAAGAGCGTGTAGCCGGTATCGACGAAGAGCTCGCCGGATTGCGCCGAACGCACGAGCGCCTCGTAGATCTTCACCGGCGAGCCGACGAGAAAGTTCGACACCCAGCCCGCGCGCGCCGCGCCTTCCCAGATCGCGAAGAACGCGATCACCGCGGCGAGCTGAAGCGTGGTGCGGCCCCAGCCGCTGTCGAACATGGGTTTGCGGTGCCTGGGCTTCGCGCCGTCGCGCGCGCCGGATTTATCGACGGAGAGGGATTGCGCCATGTTCACGCCACCTCCGTCTGAATGTCGAGTTCGCCGCACAGCGCGTGAAAGTAACCCGCGAAGTTCGGATCGCTGCGGGCGCCGATCGGGGTGCGCGCGTTGATGTCGATGTCGTAGATCTTCTTGACGTGCGACGGCCGCCCGCCGAGCACCACCACGCGCTTGGAGAGGGCGACGGCCTCGTCGATGTCGTGCGTGACGAGCACGACCGTCTTGTTGAACGTCTCGACGGCCTCCATCAGCACGCCTTCGAGATAGAGCCGCGTCTGGTAGTCGAGCGCCGAGAAGGGCTCGTCGAGCAGGATGATGTCCGGGTCGTTGATGAGCGTGCGGATCAGCGCGACGCGCTGGCGCATGCCGCCCGACAGCATGCGCGGGTAGGCGTTCTCGAAGCCCGCGAGGCCGTAGGTGTTCAGATACTCCATCGCCATGTCGCGCGCCTCGCCGAGCGGCATCTTCGCGAGCTCGGGCCCGATCAGCACGTTCTGCAGCACCGTGCGCCACGGCAGCAGGAGGTCGCGCTGCATCATGTAGCCCACCTTGCCGCGCAGGCCGTCCACGCGCTCGCCGCGATACTCGATCTCGCCCTCGTCGGGTTCCAGGAGGCCTGCGATCACGTTGAAGACAGTCGTCTTGCCGCACCCCGACGGACCGATGATGCTCACGAAGTCGCGCTCGTAGATGTCGAACGACAGGCCGCCGAGCACATCGACGCGGCCCGTCTTCACCGGGAACGACTTGCGGATGTCGCGTAACGCTAGTTGTACTGCCATGCACATACCTCGGTACTGGTTGACGTGTGAAAGACTGCTGCCGCGCGCAACATGCCGCGGCATTGCTGCTAAAGCTGCACGCCGCGCGTGAGCGCGCCATCGACGACGAAGTTCGTGCCGCTCACGAAGCTCGCCGCCGGACTCGCGATGAACGCGACCGCATTGGCGATCTCCTGCGGCCGCGCCATCCGCCCGCTCGGATTGAGCGCAAGCGCGTCCGCGAAGAGTTTCGGGTTCGTGTGTTCGATGTGGTCCCACACGCCGCCTTCGAAATACACGTTGCCCGGCGAGACCGTGTTCGCGCGAATGCCCTTGCCCGCGAGCTGATGCGCGAGACCCTGCATGTAGTGCACGAGCGCCGCCTTGAAGGTGCCGTACGGCCCCGCGGCGAAGTCGATCTCGCGGCCGGACACGCTCGATATCGCCACGATCGACGCGGCCTTGCTCGCTTCGAGAAACGGCAGCGCGGCATCGACTAGATTGACCGTGCCCATCAGGTCGGTTTCGAATTCCTTGCGCCACGACTCGGCGTCGTTGCCGATCGACAGCGCACTTACGTTCGCCACCACGATGTCGAGCCCGGAGAGGCTCGCGGCCACGTCGCGGGTCCACGCCTTGAGCTGCTCGCCGTTGGCGACATCGACCGGCGCGCCGAGCGCCTTTGCCGTGCCGCCCGAATGCGCGACGAGGTCCGCGACCGTCTGCTCGACCGCCGCGCCGTCCCGCGCGCAGATCGCCACATGCGCGCCTTCCGCCGCCAGCGTGCGCGCGATCGCGAGGCCGATGCCCTTGGTCCCGCCCGTGACGATCGCCTTCAGTCCCTTCAGTTGCAGATCCATGATCGAGTCTCCTCAGGAAGCCGTTGCGAGATACTTCTTGCTGATCGCCGCGCCCACCGAATATTTCGGATCGACGAAATTGCCGAGCCGCACCTGGCCGCACTGGCTGAGCATCATGTAGGCGTCCCAGCGGTCAAAGCCATATTCCTTTTCGAGCCAGCGCACCAGTTCGTTGTAGGCGATGCGCGTCGCGTCCTCGAGCGGGCGCGCGCTGCCGATCGTCATCAGCAGCGCCTCAGTCTCGAGGCGCGGCCAGGCGATCTGCCAGCCCTTGATCAGGTCGACGTGAATCGTGGTCGTGCTCGCGAACTCCACGGCGGTGCCGCACACTTCGCCGTCGCCCTGGCACGCGTGCGCGTCGCCGATGAAGAGCCGCCCGCCCGGCGAGCGGACCGGCAGGTACGTGATGCTGCCCGGGCCCATGTCGGGCACGTCCATGTTGCCGCCGTGGTTGTCGGGCGTGAGCGAGTTGATCGAGTCGATTTCCGGCGAAAGGCTCAGCGTGCCGATGTGCGGCTTGTAGGGCAGCGTGACGCGGCGGCTCCAGTAGACACCCTCTTCGTCCAGGTCTATCTTGCGGGTGATCTCCGGCAGCGGTTCGTTGAGCGTCGCGGTGTAATCCGTTCCGGTCAGCGCGCCGAAGCGCGGAATCAGGCAGCAGGTGCCGCGCGGATTGTCGCCGCGCGGACGCATCGACTCGATGTACACCGCCACCACGTCCCCCTTTTCCGCGCCGTCGATCATGATCGGACCGTTCTGCGGATTCAGGAACGGCACCTGCAGCTTCTGGCTCGGCAGGTCCTGCTCGGTGCGTATCTTTCCTTCGAATGCATCGCGCGTATCGACGATCACGCGGTCGCCTGGCGCGATGCTCATCACCGGGTCCGAATACGGGCCCATCGTGTAGTGAAACTTGCCCTGACGCGCTTCCGACAGTTCGTGCGTCTCCCCCACACGTCCGCGTGCGACGCCGCGCGTGTGCATGATCGATTGTTCAAGCCAGTTCATTTGCGGTCCCTTTGAAGTACGCGTTGGTCGAATTCGATGCGCCCGGTGACGCCGGTTCGCGCATCACACTGAAATCAGCTCCCTGACGCCGTTCGCCTCCATCTCGTCGCCGCGCCCCGACGAGACGACCTGTCCCCGGACCAGGACGACGTAATCGTCGGCCACGGCCTGCGCGAAATCGAAAAACTGCTCGACGAGCAGGATCGAGAGCGACCCCTTCAGCGAGCGGATCACCGCCTCGATCTCCTTGACGATCGACGGCTGAATGCCTTCGGTTGGCTCGTCGAGCACGAGCAGCTTCGGGTTGGTGAGCAGCGCGCGCCCGATGGCGAGTTGCTGCTGCTGGCCGCCGGAGAGGTTGCCCGCGATGCGCCGGCGCATGGTCTTGAGAACGGGAAAGGTGTGGAAGACGTTGTCGAACGAGAACTGCCTGGCGCTTGCGGCGCCGTTCGCTTCGCCCGCGAACGCGCCGATGCGCAGGTTCTCCTCCACGCTCAGGAGCGGAAAGATGTCGCGGCCCTGCGGGACGTAGCCGAGGCCCGCGCGCACGCGCTTGTGCGACGGCGCATGCGTGAGGTCATGGCCCGCGAGCCCGATCACGCCGGTCTTCACCGGCAGCAGGCCGACGAGGCACTTCAGGAGCGTCGTCTTGCCGACGCCGTTGCGTCCGAGCACGACCGTGCACGCGCCTTCGCTCACCGTCAGCGAGACATCGCGCAGCGTGTGGCTGCTGCCGTAGAACTGGTTGAGTCCGGAGATCGTCAGCATGCTCATCTCCCGAGGTACACCTGAATGACGCGAGGATCGTTGCGGACATGGTCCATCGATCCCTCTCCAAGCAGTTGCCCTTCGTGCAGCACGCTCACGAGATCGGCTATCTCGCCGACGAAATCCATGTCGTGCTCGATCACCACGACCGCGCGTTGCGGCGAGCGCAGGCGCGCGATCAGTTCCACCGTGCGCTCCGTCTCGTGGTCGGTCATGCCGGCCACCGGCTCGTCGAGCAGCAGCACGTGCGGATCGGCCACGAGCAGCATGCCGATCTCGAGCCATTGCTTCTGTCCGTGCGACAGCGTGCCCGCAATCCGCCCGCCCTCGCTTGCGAGGCCGACCATGTCCAGCACTTCGTCGATCCGCTCGTGCTGCGGTGCAGTGAGACGCGAGCGCAGCATGTCTGCATAGCCGCGGCCGTTGCGGATGGCGAGTTCCAGGTTCTCGCGCACGAAGAGCGCTTCGAACACGCTCGGCTTCTGGAACTTGCGGCCAATGCCGAGGCGCGCGATGGAAGGCTCGTCGAGCGTCGCCAGATTGGTGACGCGGTCGAGGAAGACCTCGCCGCTCGCCGGGCGCGTCTTGCCGGTGATCACGTCCATCAGCGTGGTCTTGCCCGCGCCGTTCGGGCCGATAATAGCGCGAATCTCGCCGTAGCGAAGCTCCATCGACAGGTTGGTGATCGCCGCGAAACCGCCGAAGCTCACGGAAAGCCCGCTGATGTAGATGGCCGTGTCGTGCATGACGGAACTCATCGGCTGATGTCTCCGCGTTGGCGGCCCGCGGGCTTCACCGCGCCCCACACGCCGTTGCTGAAGTACACGACGATCACGAGCGTCACGCCCGCGAGAATGAACGGCCAGACGGCCGGGGCCTGCGCGGTGAGCCAGAACTTCAGACCATTCACCAGAATCGCCCCGACGATCGCGCCGATCAGCGTGCCGCGCCCGCCGATCGCCACCCACACCGCAATCTCGACGGAGAGTTGCGGCGACACGATGGAAGGATTCACGATGCCGACCTGCGGCACGTAAAGCATGCCCGCGAGCGCGGCAAGCACCGCCGACACGCACCACGCGATCAGCTTCACCGTATGCGTGCGATAGCCGAGAAAGCGCATGCGCGGTTCGTCGTCGCGAACGGCGATCAGCGCGCGGCCAAAGCTGGAACGCGCGAGAAAGCGTGCCCCGGCGTAGGCGGCGACGAGCAGCAGGCACGAACTCACGGCAAGGCCGATCTGGGTCGGCACGCTCGCGAGCCGGAACCCTGCGATGCGCGTGAAGCCGGTCATGCCGTTGTTGCCGCCGAGGCCCACGTCGTTGATGAAGAGAAGCAGCATCAGTGCGTACGTCAGCGCCTGCGTGATGATCGAGAGATATACACCGTTGATGCGCGAGCGGAACGTGACGAAGCCGAATACGCCGGCAACCAGCGCCGAGGCGATGATGGTCGCGACTATCGTGACGTCGAGCCGCGAGAGCAGCTTCCACGCCGCGGGAAAGTCGCTTGCGCCCATGTACTGCATGAAGTCCGGCAGCACGTGCGTTTCGGCATACGCGCCGTTGAGCAGGTAGATGCCCATCAGATAGCCGCCGATGCCGAAGAAGACACCGTGCCCGAGGCTCAGAATGCCCGCGTAGCCCCATACGAGATCGAGCGCGAGCGCGAGCAGCGCGAAGCACATGATCTGGCCGATCAGGTTGATGCCGAAGAGCGAGAGATGCAGCGCGTTCGTCTCGGGCACGACGAAGTACGCGAACGGCATGTAGACCGCGACCAGGATCAGCACCGGCACGAGGCCGGCTTCGAGACGCTCGCCCACCCACTTGCTGGCGAACGCATGCAGGGTGAAGCGGCTGGCGCGGCTGGAGCCGGGTTCGGGAAGCGTCGTCATGTGCGTGTCTTCAGTGCGAAGAGCCCTTGCGGACGCTTCTGGATGATCAGCACGATGAGCAGCAGCACCGCGACCTTGGCCGCCACCGCACCGTAGAACGGCTCGATGAACTGGTTGATCTCGCCGAGCGCGAGCGACGACACCACCGTGCCCGCGAGACTTCCCGCACCGCCCAGCACGACCACCATGAACGAATCGACGACGAAGCCCGTGCCCATCGACGGATTGACGCTCGCGATCTGCGTGAGCACGACGCCCGCCAGTCCCGCGAGGCCCGCGCCGAAGCCGAACGCGATGCGGTCCACCCGTTCGGCCGCGACGCCGAGGCAACGCGCCATGTCGCGCAGCTGCGTGGTCGCGCGCATCAGGAGGCCGAGCTTCGTGAAGCGCACGATCGAGAACGTCGCGAGGAAGATCAGCAGCGCCAGCGCGATTGCGAACACGCGGTTGTACGTGACGAAGAAGCCGGGCGACACCTGCATGCCGCCGTTCAGAAACCCCGGCGTCACGAACTCCACGTTCTGCGAGCCGAAGAGCAGCTGCACGAGCTTGATCAGCGCGATGCTGACCGCCCATGTGGCAAGCAGCGTCTCGAGCGGGCGGCGATAGAGAAAGCGGATCACGAGGAATTCGAGCAGCATGCCGCACGCCGCGCAGATCACGAAGGCGACAGGGATCGCGACGAAGATGTACGCATCGAAGAAGGCGGGTAGTTGCGCCTGCATGAAGCGCTCGACGAGATACGTCGAGTAGGCGCCGATCATGATGAACTCGCCATGCGCGAGGTTGATGACCCCCATCAGCCCGAACACGATGGACAGGCCGAGCGCGGTGAGCAGCAGCACGCCCGCATAGCTCAGGCCGCTGAACAGGATGGAGAACGCCTTGCCGAAAGCAAGGGACGTATCGATGCCGCGGATCGCATGCTCCACCGCCTGCCGCAGTTCGGGGTCGCGCTTCACCGACTCCTGCGCCGCGAAATCCGCGAGTGTCGTGTGCGCGGTCTCGCTCGGCACTTCGGCTACGGCCTTGACGGCCGCAAGCCGGTCCGCCTTCACCTCGCTGGTGAGCCCGCGCTTCGCCATCGCGACCGTCAGGGCCGCGGCGATCTGCGGGTCGCTTTCATGCCTGATCGCGCGCGAGACGATCGCCGGGTCGAGCAGCGCGAAGAACTTGTCGACCTGCCTCGCGGCGGCCGCACGCGTTTCGCTTTGCGGCGCGAACATGTCGATCTCCGCCGAAGCCACCGCGAGCCTGCGCATCATGACGATGCTCGGCACATAGGGCGACGCGCCCGATGCGGCGGTATCGCTGCTGCCCAGCGGACGGAGGCTCGACGCATCGAGCGGCGGGCTTGCCTGAATGAGCGCATGCCCGTCGGCCGTGCAGACGAGCGCGCCGTCGCGTATCGCGTCGATCATGCGGCGCGACCAGGCGCGCTCCGGCACGTCGGCCGATACGCCCAGCGCGACGATCTGCGCGAGCGCGGCGGCCTTGTCGCCGTCGCTCGCGCAAAACGACACGATCGCGGATGCGCGGTTCGCCGTCGCGGCGCATGCGATCTGCGCGAAGCCGATCGACGCCAGCACGAAACAGGCGATCGCCAGAAGGAAGTGCCTCGGATGGATCATGGAGTTCGATTCGAATCGAGCCGTATCGACCGGCGCCCGTTCGGGCGCCGGTCCCGCAGCATCACGCCTTGCCGATGAACGGGCTGAACGGCACGGGCTTCACGATGTCCTTCGACTTCCACAGGATGTCGAAGCCCTGGTTCGCGTTGATCGAGCCGATCATGTCGCCGCGCCACAGATACTGGCTCGACGCATCCATGCTCACCTTGTAGCCTGCCGGATCGATCATCGACTGCCCCGCGAGCGCGTGGCGCACCGGCTCCGTGCCCGTCGACTTCGCTTTCGTCACGGCCTGCGCCCAGAGATTGATGCCGAGGTACGTCGACACCATCGGGTCGATCACCATGTCCGGCCTGTGCTTCAGTCCGTGCGCGCTCACGTAGTTCTTCCAGTCGCTCTTGAACTGGCGGTTCTGCGGCGTATCGACGTTCTGGAAATAGCACCAGCAGCTGAGGTGGCCGACGAGCGGCTTCGTGTCGAGACCTTCCAGATCGCTGTCGACCACGTCGAGCCCGAGGATCGGAATGTCGGTCGCACGGATACCCTGATTCACCGCTTCCTTGAACATCGCCGGAATGGAATCGCCCACCACGGTCATGACGACGATCGCCTGCCCGCCCGGCTGCGCGGCGAACTCCTTGATCTCGCGCACGATGGTCTGGAAGTTCGACTGCCCGAACGGCACGTAGCGCTCGCGCCATGCCGAGTCGGGGATGTTCTTCGTCTTCAGGTAGCCCTTGAGCATCTTGTTGATCGTGCGCGGCCAGACGTAGTCGCTGCCGATCATGTAGAAGCGCTTCGCCTCGCCGCCCTGCGCGCTCATCAGATAGTCGACCGCGGGCAGCACGGAGCTGCTCGGCGGCGAGTTCAGATAGACCACGTTCTTCGACTGCTCCTCGCCTTCGAAGTGAAGGGGATAGAAGAGCAGGCTGTCCTGCGCCTCGACCACCGGCAACACCGACTTGCGCGAGACCGACGTCCAGCAGCCGAAGAGCGCCGCGCACTTGTCACGCAGGATCAGCTGTTTCGAAAGCTGCGCGTACATGGGCCAGTCGGATGCCGGGTCCACCACGACGCCCTGCAACTGTCGTCCGAGCACGCCGCCCTTCGCGTTGATCTGGTCGATCGTCATCAACGCCGTGTCCTTGAGCAGCGACTCGCCGTTCGCCATCGTGCCCGACTGCGAGAACAGCAGGCCGAGCTTGATCGGCTCCCCGCCGCCCGCGGCCAGCGCCGTCCTGGGTAGAGCCGTGCCCGCGGCGGTCACGAGTCCCGAGCCGACCGCCGACAAGAAGGTACGCCTTTTCATTGCTTGACTCCGACATGGATGAGAGAAACGCGAAACAAAAAAAAGCCCGAAACCAGACGCGCTGGATTTCGGGCTTTTTTGGCCGGTGCTGGTCGGGACGCCTTTGTCCCGACCAGCTTAATAAGTGCTGTCGATACCCGCTGTGCACGGCGGATCGGCGAATATCACTAAGCAATGGACGTGCCAATGTTTGGGACGAATGTGCTGCGAGCCCGCGCATCAAGGCACGAGATGCGTGGTGTGCCTTGTTTAATTTGAACGCTTACACTGCGCTCGACGCGAATGGCATGGCGATCGCGGGACACGCAACGAGGCACACGCGCATGACCTTGCACCTCGCGGCGCACGCGGACAGTGCGCGCATGCACCGCATGCGCTCAGCACGCACAAACACACGACACTCCTCCGGAGTGCCACCTTACGGCTTTGCTCAATGACCAGTGCAGATTCCGGCTGCGCGCCGGGCCCCATCAGGATAGGCGTGCTGTATTCGCGCTCCGGCGTGACATCGGCGGCCGAGCTTACGCAATTGCAGGCGACGATGCTCGCCGCCGAGGAAATCAATCTCGCGGGCGGCGTGCTTGGCCGCGAAGTGGAACTCGTCTGCCTCGATCCGCAGTGTCAGCCGCGGCGCTACGCCGATCTCGCGGAGCAGCTGATCCTCGAACATCGCGTGCGGATCATCGTGGGCTGCTATATGTCGAGCACGCGCAAGGCGGTGATTCCCATCGTCGAGCGGCACAACGCACTCCTCTTCTACGCCACGCCGTATGAGGGCTTCGAATACAGCCGCAATGTCATCTATACGGGCGCGGCACCGAATCAGAACACGCTTCCGCTGGCGGGCTTCATGCTCACGCACTACGGCTCGCGGGTCAGCATGATCGGTTCCGACTACGTGTGCCCGTACGAGTCGAACCGCGTGATGAGCGACCTGATACTCGAGCGCGGCGGCGAGAAGGTGGATGAAACCTATCTGCCGCTCGATGCCCGCTGGGAAAGCTATCTGGAAGCCGCGAGGCGCATCAGGCGGCTCGCACCGGACTTCATTTTCTCGACGGTGGTAGGAGAAGGCATTCCGCATCTGTATCGCGCGTTCGCTCATGTCGGGCTCGATCCGTATCGCATGCCGATTGCAAGCCACATGACGAGCGAAGCCGAAATCGCGATCATGGGCGCAGGCGTCGCGGAAGGACACATCACCTCGGCTGCGTATTTCCAGAGCATCGATACCCAGGCGAACCGGCTCGCCGTTGCCCGCTATCAGGCGCGCTTCGGCGGCGATCAGGCGACCAACATGTGCTGGGAAGCCGCCTACTTCCAGATGCATCTGCTCGCGGACGCGATGCGCCGCGTGGCCTCCGACGACCCCACGCTGCTCCTTCGCGTGCTGCCCGGACTGGAGTTCGACGCGCCGCAGGGGCGCGTGCGCATCGACGAGCACAACAATCACACGTACCTGCATCCACTGATCGGGCGGGTGAATGCCGAAGGGCGGTTCGACATCATCGGCCGCGCGCCGGAGCGCGTAAAGGCCGATCCGTACGTCGTCTCGCACCGCACGCCGCGCTGGACCACCGACGCGCGGCCGGACCTCGCGCGCTCCGGAGGTGCACGATGAAACGGCCCGCCGAGACACCGGCGATCCTGCGCGACCTGCGCTCGCTCAAGGTCGTCGTCATTCATCCGCACGACCAGGACGGCGAGGAACTGCTCGCCCAGTTGCAGCGGATCGGCTGCGAGGTGGAGGTGTTCTGGCCGCGCGTCGACTGCCTGCCCGCGGGCACCGGTCTCATCGTGATGGCGGTGCGTCCCGAAACGCTTTCGATGAACTTTCCGTGGCTCGGCGCAAGCTCGTCGCCACCGGTGATTCCCGTCGTGACCTACGAGAATCCGATCACCATCGAGGCCGTGCTTCAGTTGAATGCGTTCACCACGATACCGTCGCCGGTGCGCTCGTTCGGCTTGCTCACCGCAATAGCGGTTGCCCTCACGCAGTTCAAGGCGTCGCGTGCGCGCGACCGCTATATCGACCGGCTCGAGCAGAAGCAGGCCAAGCTGCGCCTGATCCAGCAGGCCAAGCAGATCGTCATGGAAGCGCGCGGCGTATCGGAGGAAGAGGCGTATCAGCTGCTGCGCTCGCAGGCGATGCTCAAGCGCGAGCAGATCGAGACCGTGGCCGGCGAAATCGTCAGGGCGCACGAGACGCTGAGCTTCTAGCGCAGCCGTGCTGCCCGCGCGGTCATGTCCCTGACTGTCCGCCCCGCGCCTGTTCGTGCGTTCAGCGCGCGTTCACCGGGATCAGGCGGATGCCCTGATTGATGGCGCAGTTGTATACGCCACGCGGCGTCGCGGTATCCGACGACCCCGACCGGAACGCGGTCCTCACCGTGACAGCGCCATCCGGCGTGATCTGATAGCGGATGTACTCCGTCACCGGATGATTCTGCGCGTCGAGTGTCGGATGGACGTCGGTGAACGCCACGTACTTATTGTCCGGAATCAGAAACGTTCCGATCCGCGTGCCGCCTCGCAGTTGCGGACCCGGCTTGCCGGTATCGGCCACCGTGCAGCGCCCGAGGTCCACCTGCACGCTGATGTCCTGGCCTTCGGTCAGCGCGCTCTCGAGTTGCGCATAGCCGCTGATGGACTGCGCCGCCGCTTGCGCCGGCATGGCGGCGCACAGGCATGACAACGCGACGGCGAGCGTGCCCGCGAAAAGGGTTCCACTCGGACGGCTTGCCGCCGTGCGATTCTGCTGCGCTGATGATCGTTCTGCCATTGCATGCTCCGGGCGATTGTCATTCGTTGGAAAGCCGAAAAGAGGCTTTCGGTTGAACACCCAGGCATGCCGGTTTATTCCTCATGCGAATCGATCCGGGCGATCGCATGTACAACGCAGCCTGTGACGCACGCACGCGTCAGGCGAGGTCCTCGTCGCGCTGGTTGACGAAGACGAGCACCCCGAGGACGGCGCAATAGAACCTGAATGCCGCCTCCTGTCCGTTCCATGTCTTCGACTGCCACATCGCGAACCACTCGCCGCCCACCACCATGAAGCCGAAGAACCAGACGATGAAGCCGACGCCGCACCCCGCGATCACGAAGCGCTTGGCGGCGTTGAATGCGGCGCCGTCCGAGCGCAATGCGCGGCACATCGCAACGGAGCCGATCACGAGCAGCACGCAGGTGACGCCCTCGCCGGCGACGATCAGCGCGTAGGCTGCGCTCCATGCGGTGTGATTCGTCGTCGCCCGATACATCAGGGCGTTGGCCGGAAAGGTCGTGTCCATGCTCAGCACGTGCTGCACGAACGCGTAGTTGGAAGCGGGGTCGGCGATGTTGTCGAACGTCACGATGAACGCGAACGCCGCGAGCACGAGCGCCAGCGCGATCTTCGTCTGCCGAACCATCATGGATGAAAGGCAAGCCCCGCGAGGAGCATCGAAGCCCAGGCGTCCTCGCCGTGAGGCGCTTCGATCACAGGTGTGCCTTCGGCCACCAGCGGCTCCTGCGGAGCCAGCGGAAGCGTTTCCGCCGGCGCGAACAGCAGGGCGACGACTTCGGGCGTCGCGTAACCGTGCAGCGCCACGAACGACATCGACACGTCGCCGCGCAACGCCACCACGAGCAGCATGAGAAACGCGACGATCTCGATGCCTATGAACAGAAAGAAAGGATCCAGGAGGTTCATGATCAGGGCCGGGTGTGATTCGGAAATCGGCGGGCGGCGCCGCCTCGCCGTGAAGCTGTACTCACACAACAGCCGCTCCTGCGCCTTTATTCCGGGAAGCCGCGATTCGTCTGACCCGAAGCGGGCACCGAGCTTTGCACCGTTCCAGTGCGACGAACGGATGCAAGGGATCGGGATTAGTCAGACCGCGCGTCCTCAGAAATCAAGGACCTGCCCACGAATTCGGAAAGGGGCCCGTTTCCGCGAAGCCGAATAAATCAGACATGCCGCATTGGTGACGCGAATTTGCTGGGCTTGCTGGGATGTGAGTGCGGCCATGACGAGACGATCGATGGGTATCCCGCGTAACGGAAGATGCGCGCAGAACGGACGCGCAAACCCGTGCGGACATGGCCCCACCGAACAGCGGCTGTCTCCCGAAAGATGAGTCAGTGATGTCTGAATCCGGCAAAAATCGCGAAGATACTGTTCAGACGAACGGAGGGTCACCTCCGTGTTACCGGTTCGAACAATATGCTCGTAGGGGATTGCCACTGTTCATTGGTTGTCGATGCACTAGTTCCGTGATATCCGCTAACGGTTGGATCAAGTGAGATGGAGGCGCCGGAACATACGCATTTCGGTGCGCTGGAACCTACACCGGCCTTGCAGGTAGCGGTTTCGCCCAGGGCACAACTCACATTGCATATCTGGTCATCATTGTCGTTGGTCGCGGAGCACTCCGACTGCGCTGTAACGGATGGCGAAAGGGTTCCCAAACACATCAAGGCCATCAAGATAAGCGCATGCTTACAGGTCGTCTGCCGCATTTCGCCCCCATTGGCTTATGCCTTTATTTCCTTCGACAAGGCTCTGATTTTCGCGTGAGCAGAAGGGCCTCCACTGCATCCCGCTCCAACAAGCATAGTCTAGTGTCCCCTCCTCCGCCAAATGGACTTCGCAGGCTAAGAGTAAGCCTTCCTGGCGGGTTCCTGTGGCAACCGCGGGTACGGGGTGTAAGGAGCTTGTCGCGACGAACAGCGAGTGTCCGGTATCAGGAGTGCGGACTCAACCGGTCAACGCTGTGCGAACCGGAAGTTACTTATGTCTTTGGCATGGGACAGCGACCGGCCAGAAGCCGACCTTCGACAACCGCTCGCGGATCGCGACAATCCGGACCGTACATTTGGATGCTGGCTGTCTTTCAACGAACCGCGACCGAGAGCGAGCTATGGCAAGTGTGTCGGAACCCTGCATCGCAGAACCTTCCGATGTTCACCGGCTGGTGATTGTCGAGGGCATCATTCATTTGTTCGCAGGCCCTCATGGCGCTGCGTACACCTGCCATTCTTCTGAAGTCGCAAAGCCTAGCGACTCATAAACGCCGCGCCCTGCCGGAGTGCAGTGCAGGAATGCTGTGCGAGCGCCTTGCGCATACGCATCTCGTAGCACCGCTGTCGTCGCCGCGCGCGCATAACCGCGTCGGCGGTATGCTGGCCGGGTTGAGATGTTGAATATTCCTACGTGGCCGTTCAAAAAAACGCCGAACGATGTCGCAACTGCAGTTCCGTCTTCCTCGACCAGATATGCGGTCATTCCTTCGGCGCTCAGAACATTTGGAGCACTCAAGCCTCTGAAAACCTGATCGGGCGCTTCGTAGCCCGCGGCCAGCGCGCTGTTATAGGTCTCGTGGTCTTCCGCAGGAACGCGCCGTACGCTTATTTTGTCGAGCGGCAATGCGTCCGTATCGTCAGCGTCCAAATGCTTGGTCATGAATGGCAGGATGAAGGACTTTGTCAAACCGCGATCGGCCGCGATCTGCGCAATGGCAGAATCGACGGGATTACCGCGCAACTGAATGCTCCATGGCAGCCCCTCATTGCGGTATGACGCAGCGAACTCGCTCAGCTCTGCTACCTCGGGTTTGCGGGTCGTGCTGATGACTGCGTTCAGAACCGGGACAGGTGTGCCGCTCATGATCGATCGCGTGCCGTGCGGACCTTCTTTCATGTAGCCATGCGGTTGCAATCGACAGAATGCTTCAATCGCGTCATGCCAGGCAGCAACGGCGAGGTCTACGGAACTAGTGGGTGTCGTCATTTTTTTCGAATCGTGGAGGGAGGCGACATGCCGATGGCTGGATGCTGCCGGGCTTTTTGGCTCACGAATGGGCTTACGAACCTGTTTCGTTATTCCTCGGTAAACACCCCGCTCGCTGATTTATTCCGGTCTGTCTCAAGCCTATTTTGATCGTCCGCTTTGGAGTGCATCGAGAGACTGTTGAGGGTCGTCAAGCGCCTCTCACCTTCCTTCAGCAAAGCCGCATCAGCAAGCTGCCGGGGCGCGAACTGCGCCGCCCGGTGGTCCTTCGATTTCCGCGTTTTCCCGGCAGCCAGTCAATTTCGTGCTTTCGAGTCTAGCTAACTGCGCGCTAGTCCAACGAATTCGGTTTCCCGACACGGAATAGGCCCGACACGCCGGGCGTTTTGTCGGCAAGGGCATTCGCTTCGTATCGCGGGTATCGCGGATATCGCGGTCTTTCGAAACGAGCAAAAGCTTCAGGCCCTCCTCTGTGCCGTCAGCAGCCACCCCTGGACGCGACCCTCGCGCACGCCATGTTCGACATCAAACC
>Ga0163162_10002168_pt1 | contig 18427 bp, 18 predicted proteins | sample S55metaG_FD_115310 | JGI IMG/M metagenome (GOLD analysis project Ga0163162, IMG submission 115310) | Switchgrass rhizosphere microbial communities from Kellogg Biological Station, Michigan, USA - S5-5 metaG | ecosystem: Host-associated > Plants > Roots > Rhizosphere > Soil | place: USA...
AGCCCGAAAGTTTACCAAAACATCATTGATACGGCCAGCCGGCTTAATGTATCTTCAAACATCGCGTTTACAGAAAGATCTATCCCGATGAATGAACTAAGCGAGGAAATAAAAAGCGGATACTTTATCAACTTCACTATCGGTGAATTTACCGGTTACTCGGGTTTGGAAAGTATCAAAAACGGGTTTAAGACCATTTTTTATAACATTGATAGGTCGCTTAAAAATGAACGTGGTGATTTGATCGCCTACTGCCGCACGCTTGATGAATTAACAGCCCTGATCATAAATATCAGCCGGGAGCCAGCCCTGATAAACAAAGAAATTACAGCCTGCAACCAGAAAATGCTTGACCGGTTTGTATTAAACAGCACCATGAAGCAGCAATTGCTTTCTATGATGTTGCCAAAATATTAATTAAAATACATTAGCCCAAATGAGTAAGGTTGCCCTGATAATCATTTACAACCACCAATACAATAACAACATACCTATTTTAGAAAAAATTTACCATAACAGATTTGCCAACATTTATCACCTGGTTCCGTTTTATACCGGCGATTTACCTAATGTAATTCCTGTTTATGAAAACTCATTTTACTTTCAGGGATATGTTACCCAGGGGCTCAGTTCTTTCTTAGACGATCAATACGACCATTATTTTTTTGTTGCCGATGATCTGCTTTTGAACCCCGAAATAAATGAAAACAACTACACCGGTTTTTTTAAACTAAAAGCAAACACATGTTTTGTTCCTGAGCTTATCAGTTTACACGAAACAAACCTAAACAAGCGCTGGGAAAGGGTGGCCGATGGTTTTAATTATAACATAGAATTGGATGGAGTTGAAGCCAAAAACTTTCTTCCCGATTATAACACCGCTTTAGCAATATTCAATAAGTTTGGTTTGTCAATAGCTCCTTTGAATTTCAGGCAAATTTGGGATGCACCAAAATCATTGAAAGATTGGTTCACAATGCCCCGGCGTGAAGTATTGCGCTATTTAAAAAACCTGATCGCTAAACAACAACATCGTCTCCGGTATCCTGTGGTTGGCGGTTATTCAGATGTATTTATCATAAGTGCCGATACTATCAAACAATTCAGTCATTATTGCGGCATAACTGCTGTAACGAAATTATTTGTAGAGGTTGGTTTGCCCACCTCCTTAGTGTTATCGGCAAAAGAAATCGTTACCGAAAAAGACCTTAATTTAAAGGGCTTCCCGTTATGGACCCCGCAGGACTATACCATACTGGATAAGTACAACAATAACCTTAGCGATCTTTTAAATAATTTCCCGGATAATTTACTTTACATCCATCCCATTAAACTATCTAAATGGAAAGCGTAAAAAAAGCAATTGTAATAACATCCATATTTGAACCAACAGAAGCAGTTGTTTCTTTTTCAAAACTTTCCGATTATCACCTGATCGTTGTTGGCGACAAAAAATCGCCCAAAGACTGGCACTGCGATAACGTTGAATACCTTTCTGTCGACCGGCAAGAAACGTTACCATATCAATTATCAAAAGTGCTGCCCTTTAACCATTATTGCCGCAAAATGCTTGGCTACCTGGCAGCCATCGCGCAAAAAGCAGCCTATATAATTGATACCGATGATGATAATTACCCAAAAGAAAACTGGGGTTTTCCGGTATTTGAGAGTGAATTTGACATGATAGACGGACCTGCAGGGTTTGTTAACATTTACCAGTATTATACCCAACAAAAAATATGGCCCCGCGGGCTCCCGCTCGACCTTATCAATACCGATTTTCAGATTGAAAAATATACTTCAAAGCAAAATTGTAATGTGGGGATCTGGCAGGGCTTAGCGGATGAAGACCCTGATGTAGATGCAATTTACCGCTTAACTGATAATACCCCCTGCTATTTTGATAATAAACCGCCCATCGTGTTAAACAGCGGAACTATTTGTCCATTCAATACTCAAAATACGATAATACGGAAAGAGCTGTTTGCATTGCTTTATCTTCCAACATACGTAACCTTCCGTTTTACGGATATTCTCCGTGGTTTAGTGGCACAGCCAATTATGTGGCTTTATGGTTACCAGCTTGGTTTCATCAATGCCACTGTAGTGCAAAAAAGAAACGTGCATAACTATATGGATGATTTCACATCAGAGATCCCCATGTATCAGCATTGTAATAAAATAGTTGATTTAGTCACTACCATTATATCGGCAGATAATACTGTCGAGGTTAACCTGCGGAATGCATATAACGTATTGTTAGCAAATGGCATAGTTTGCGAAAAGGAGATAATTACCTTAGAAAGCTGGCTCGCAGATATCGCATCGCTCCAATAAAAAAATAAGGTCTGGAAAGCCGAGCAATTATATTTTACCCATCAATAATTTGACCCCTGGCATATCAGTCATAGTTTGTTGTTACAATAGCGGCGAACGGCTTCCCGAAACCATTAAACACCTTGCCTCACAACAGGTTCCGGCAGTTGTTCAATGGGAAGTTATTATTGTTGACAACGCTTCAACAGATGGCACAGCCGCCACAGCCACGGCCGAATGGGAGAAGTACAATTTAACCAATATTCCGTTCAGCGTTGTGGAGCAACCGGTTGCAGGGCTAAGACATGCGCGGGATATGGGGCTAACCAATGCCCGATACGAATACCTCCTTTTTTGCGATGATGACAACTGGCTTTGCGATGATTATATTGAACGTTGCTTCAGGATAATGAACGATGATAGTCGGATAGGTGTGTTGGGAGGGTGCGGATTGATAGAGGCCGAACAACCGGTTCTGGTTTCTGAAGAACTATTGAAATTCACTACCGTTTGGGGCCCTCAAACATGGGCAGCCGGTAGTCATTGGGTTTATGGCGCCGGATCTGTTTACCGGAAAAGTATCCTGCTTGAACTAAAGAACGCCAACTGGCACCAGGTAACAACGGGCCGCATAGGTAAAAAGCTGCTTTCGGGCGAAGATGTTGAGATCTGCCTGATGAACTATTTGATGGGCTATAAGATCATTGCCGATGATAGCCTGAAGTTTAAACACTTTGTTCCCCGCCAAAGGCAGAATATTGATTATATATTTAAAGTAGCATTTTGGCTAAATTATAGCAGCGCTTTGCTCAATGGCTATTTTGCATTGGTTAATAATAAACAGTCTATTGAACAAGTCATAAACAACGACCTGCTTATTGCAGCAAAAGCGTTAGCTAAATTTACGGGCAATTTGTTTTATCAAAAGGCCGTTAAATTCCAGGCGATCAGCATCGAGCAAAAAATTTCATACTATCAGAAATTAGGCCAGCTCAAATCATTGCTTACTAACAGGCAGCTGATAAAAGATCAATATCAGCATATAAAACAATTATTAACAGTTGTAAAAACGGCTCCGGCTTTCACAAGCCATTAAGGTTATGGGATATTCCGTACCGGTACTTTTTTTAATATTTAACCGCCCCGCTTTTACAGATATGGTTTTTGAGGCTATAGCCGAAATTAAACCTGAACACTTGTATATAGCCGCCGATGGCCCAAGGCCGGATAAGCCCGATGATATTGAACTATGCGCTAAAACACGATCGGTAATTGCGCGGATAAACTGGGATTGTGAAGTTAAAACACTATTAAGGGATAAAAACTTGGGCTGCAAATCAGCAGTTAGCGAAGCCATCAACTGGTTTTTTGAAAACGTTAGCGAAGGTGTTATTTTGGAAGATGACTGCCTGCCTGACAAAACATTTTTCCCGTTTTGCGAAGAGCTACTGGAAAAATACCGTTTTGATGACAGGGTGATGTCGATATCCGGTTCAAATTTATTAGCAGATGGCTGGAAGAAGGACACACAGTCCTATCACTGGGGGCATGGCGGCATTTGGGGATGGGCTACCTGGAAACGCGCATGGAACCTTTATGATCTTGAAATGCAACACTGGCCCGAGCAGCAAACAAAGGATAAGATCAAAACCCAACTTGGTACTGCCGACTGGTACAACAGCTATTACGGCATGTTTGAATCATCCTTCAATAAATCATTAAATACCTGGGATATTCAATGGTTTTACAGCATATTAATTAATGGCGGCATGGCTATTAACCCTTGCGTAAATCTTGTAAAAAATATTGGCTACGGGAATGGTACCCATACGCATTCGGCCGATGACGTTATTGCAGGTTTACCGGTGAACGCCATAAGTTTTCCCTTGATACATCCCCCAAAAATGCTTTTGGATACAGGTTATTTAAAGCAGGTTTATGCTCATCTTAACAAAAAATACAAAAGTTCCATTATCCGCAGGGCACTTAAATTATTTAAGATAAAGTAATGAAACAGTTCATCAAACGGTTATTGCTTGGCTTTTTTGAAAAAATAAACCTTCTTCATTTAATTCAACTGCTCCAGGAAAAGCAAAGCAAACGCAATATTCGTTTAAGCATTACTGATCTTGGGGCAACCTTTTACCCGGAGGCAGTAGTATCAAACTCGCTCGACAAATCAAAAATGGTGGTAGGCAAAGGGACCCACATCCGGGGGATGCTCAACATATTTAAATACGGCGGTAAAATTGTGATAGGCGAAAACTGTTATATTGGCGATCATACCAGGATCTGGTCGGGCGAAAGTGTGACCATTGGCAATTTCGTGCAGATCTCGCACAATGTAAACATCATCGATACTAATGCCCATGAACTTGAAGCCATTGAAAGGGCCGAACGATGGATGGACCTGCTGCGCAACGGGCACTGGGCAGATAAAGGCAATGTGCTTACGGCCCCAATAATCATTGAAGACTATGCCTGGATCAGCCTTAACGCCGTAATATTAAAAGGTGTTACCATCGGTAAGGGTGCTATCGTAGCAGCCGGAGCAGTAGTTACTAAAGATGTTGAGCCATTTACCATGGTTGCCGGCAATCCTGCACAATTCATAAAAACATTACCCCAGCAATGAAGATACTCATCATAGGCTCCAAAGGATTTATAGGTTCGGCCTGTTACAGCTATTTTAAAGCTGAACCGGATAATGAAGTTTACGGCGCCGATGTAATGGTAGAATATGACGATCCCAACTACTTTTTGATTGATGCCACCAACGCCGATTTCAAGAAAGTATTCCAAGATCATCAGTTTAATTGGTGTATCAACTGCGCCGGGGCGGCATCAGTACCAGAGTCATTCAATAACCCTGAGCGCGACTACCTGCTAAACGTTCATCACCTGGTAAGCATTCTTAATGCTATAAAAGAGGGCAATAGTAATTGCAGGCTTATTCAAATGTCGAGCGCAGCGGTTTATGGAAACCCGCAGATCCAGCCCATTAAAGAAACACATACGCTTAACCCGCTTTCACCTTATGGCCTTCATAAAAAACATGCCGAAGAGCTTTGTCGATTATATCATGATCATTTTGGCTTAAGCGTTCATATCTTCCGTGTGTTTTCGGCGTATGGGGCTGGTTTAAAAAAACAGCTGTTTTGGGACCTGTATAAAAAATCACAAAGTCAAGATAATATTACTTTATTTGGTACAGGTTCCGAAACCCGTGAATTTATTCATGTTACGGATATTGTAAATGCCATGAACCTGTTTATCAATGCTGATAAGCCAGGATTTAGCATCACTAACATCGCCAATAATAATACCATCACCATAGCAACAGCAGCCGAAACATTTTTAAAATATATTGGCTTTGAGGGCGGGCTGTCATTTACCGGCACCAATCGTATTGGCGATCCTTTATACTGGCAGGCCGATAACAGCCAGTTGATCAAAGTGGGATATCAGCAAAAAATAAACTTTGATGATGGTATTAATAACTATTGTACATGGCTAAAAGGAAAAGAATAGGGTTAAGTTACGCCTACAACGAAAACTGGATAGGCGGCACCTATTATATCGAAAACCTTGTAAACGCGTTGAACTCGCTCAACGATGAGGAAAAGCCCCATATTGTTTTGCTTACCGATAGTTACGGGAGTTTCCGGGTAGCACAGCAAAAGTTCAACTACCCTCATATCAGCTTTCAACTCGGTTCGGGCGAAGCAAATAAGACATTTCAATTTTTGAACAGGGTAACCAATCGCTTATTTAAGGCACGCTTGTTTAATCAGAAAGTAAAAGGCATTGATGCTGTTTTTCCTTATTATAAAAGTGAACAGCAATCGGCAGCCAAAAAGAAAATATACTGGGTAGCTGATTTCCAGGAGCATTTTGCACCCGAGTTTTTCAGTAAAGATGATATTGCCTCACGTCTGCAAAATCAGCAAGAAATCCAGGCCTCGGCCGAGCATTTAATTGTGAGCAGCAATACCGCGCTCGGGCATTTCAAATCCATTTTCCCAAAGCATACGGTAAAGGTAAGCGTGCTGCCTTTCGCGGTAGCGCATCCGTTGTACCAGGATCTTGACATCAAACAGCTGCTTGAAAAATATCAATTGCCCGCCCGTTATTTTATCTGCCCCAACCAATTCTGGAAACATAAAAACCAATTGGTAGTACTAAAGGCAGTTAAAGAATTAAAAGCCAAAGGCATCGAAATTACCGTTGCTTTTACGGGCAATACCAACGATTACCGTAACCCGCATTATTTTACAGAATTGAAGGCTTTTGTTGAAGAGCATAACATTGGCGGCAACATTAAATTCCTTGGTTTTATTGATCGGCGCGATCAGCTTCAGCTCATGAATAATGCAATTGCCATTATCCAGCCATCGCTGTTTGAAGGCTGGAGCACCGTGGTTGAGGATGCCAAGCTGATGAACAAGTTTTTGCTGGTTTCGGATATTGAGATCCACAGGGAGCAGTTAGTTAACAGTTCGGCCCGCTTCTTTGATCCGCATAATGTAGATCAATTGGTGCAGTTGCTCCACAAGGCCAATGAACAACAGGCCTCTCCCCCTTTATTTGAAAATAACACCTATCATGAAAACGTTGAAAAGTTTGGCCGCACCTTTCTGCAGATCATTGACTGAGCAACCAAAATGAACCTCCCCGATCTTCAATCATATCGTTCAGCTTTTATCAGGAAAGGAGTTCAACTGCCGCTGCCCCTTGTAGCTGGTACCGAAAGCGGATTGCTGGAACAATTGCCTGAATCGCCACAAGGTAAAACCGGCTGGCCCTGGGATGAGCAGGTTGAGCCAGAAGTTTATGATCATAAAACAAACTGGCCCAGGCTTACCATTGTGACGCCTTCATATAACCAGGCCAACTTTTTGGAACAAACCATCAGGGCGGTGCTGTTACAAAACTATCCCAATCTGGAGTATATTATTATTGACGGCGGCAGTACCGATCAATCCAAACAGATCATTGAAAAGTATGCACCATGGATCAGTTACTATCAAAGTGAAAAAGATAGCGGACAAAGCAACGCCATTAACATGGGGTTTAGCCTTTCATCTGGCCGATACCATGCCTGGATCAACAGTGATGATTACTATCTTAAGGGTGTTTTCCACAAAGTGGTGAGCAAGTTTATGAGTACTAAAGTCGATTTTATATACGGTTACGGGAACGATTATAATGTGTTATCCGGCCAAACAACAACAACCAGGATATTGCCTTTTATTGATTATTTTATCAAGATACCCGGCCTTGTACAGCCCTCTACTTTTTGGAGTGCCGCCATTCATGAGCCCATTTGGGAGGAGCTTCATTGCTCGCTTGATTTTGAACTATGGCTCCGGCTGGTAAAAGGGCACAGCAGGGCCTTGATCAAAGAGCCGCTTTCAGTTGCCAACGTGCATGACCAGGCCAAAACTCACTCGCCCAAAATGAAGGCCCAATGGGAAGCCGATCATCAAAAGATCTGGGCCGCCGATGCACATGGCACCGTTCACGAATGGAAAAAGATCGTTCTTTTAAACAGGATCAGGATCAAGCTTTACAATCTTTTTTCGAAAAAATAAATGCAACTACCGGTATCAGCTATAGTTGTTGGGTATAATGAGGCTCATCTGCTCAAAAAGTCCTTGCCTATGCTGGCCTTTTGCAAAGAGATTCTGTATTTTGATTTGGGCTCCAAAGATGATTCAAGGGAGGTTGCCGAAAGCATGGGTGCCCAGGTTATAATTCACGAAAAGGTTGACAGCTGCGAGTGGATCCATGCAAAATTTGCTAACAGTACAAAATACGAGTGGCTGCTTATCACCGATCCAGACGAAATACTAAGCCGGGAATTAATTGATGAGATTTCGCAGCTCTTTAACGAGCCCGATAAACTTGAAAAAATCGGCGAAATTACTACTCCCTGGATATTTTATTTTAAAAATAAAAAGCTAACCGGCACCCATTGGGGAGGCATTAGCCGAAGGACCTTATTGGTACATAATAAACGTTTTGAATTTAAAGCACTGATACACGTTGGCAGGCAAGTTTTGCCAGGTTACTCAACCTTAAATATTGAATATACCGGAAAAAACTTCATTCATCATTATTGGATGTCAGGCTATAAGAAGCTGTTCGAAAAACACCTGAGATATTTAAGAAACGAAGGAGAGGCTCGTTATAAAACCGGCAGGCGCTCAACTTTAAAAGGTATTATAACCGAGCCTTTCCATGCATTTAAATACAGTTATAAATCCAGGCAGGGATATAAGGATGGTTTTACAGGCTTGTTCCTATCTGTATTTTGGGCCTGGTACGAGAGTACAGCGCAAATAAAAAATTATACATATCAACGTTCCGTTGAAAAAAAACTGCCACCAACATCTTAAATGCTCTTTAATTCCCTGCTGTTCCTTGTATTTTTTGTAGTAGTAACAGTTACTTATTACCTGCTGCCCCATAAATTAAGGTGGATGTGGCTTTTAGCCGCAAGCAGCTATTTTTACATGTACTTTAAACCGGTATATATCCTCATTATTCTTTTCACCATTGTTATTGATTACTGTGCTGGGGTCCTGATAGAAAAATCCCGTGGCAAAACCCGCAGGTTTTACCTCATTTTAAGCCTGGTTACCAATATTGGGGTGCTGGCGTTTTATAAATACTTCAACTTTTTGGCCGGGAACCTCAATTTATTATCCGGCGCATTCCACGGACCGCAATTACCGCTGCTTGATTTTATATTACCTATTGGCCTGTCATTCCATACGTTCCAGGCTATGAGTTATACCATTGAGGTTTACCGGGGCAACCAACCAGCCGAGCGGCATTTTGGCCTTTATGCTTTGTATGTAATGTTTTACCCACAAATGGTTGCAGGACCAATTGAACGGCCTCAACATATCTTGCCACAGTTGCACCGGGTTAACAATTTCCGGAGCAGCAACTTAATAACAGGTTTATTTTTTATGGCGATGGGCCTGTTCAAAAAAGTAGTGATTGCCGACAGACTGGGCCTGTACGTCGACCCGGTATTTACCTACCCGCATGGTCATTCGGCGCTCGAATTACTCGTAGCAACCTATTTTTTTGCCTTCCAGATCTACTGCGATTTTAGCGGTTATTCGGATATCGCCATCGGTACAGCGTTGGTTTTGGGTATCGAGCTGATGCAGAACTTCAATTTCCCTTACCTGGCCGCTAATGTTTCTGATTTTTGGAAACGCTGGCATATCTCCCTTTCCACCTGGTTTCGTGATTATCTGTATATCCCGCTGGGGGGCAGCCGGGTTAATTTTTCGGTAACCTGCATAAACCTGCTTATTGTATTCATGATCAGCGGCCTTTGGCACGGTGCCAATTGGAAATATCTGGTTTGGGGCCTGATTCATGGCCTGCTGCTTGTTGCTTACCAGTTATTCAATAAGTTCAACATCCAAATTAAAGGTTTCACTTTCTTAAAATGGCTGGTCACCTTTAACCTCGTTTGCCTTGCCTGGGTATTTTTCAGGGCGGGTACAGTAACCGATGCCTTTTATATCTTAAATAAAATATTCAGTGGTATCGGCTTTACCTATTCGGCAGGCAGCCTGATGTCGGTGCATGAGCTTTGGTATTGTACTTTCATCATCATTGCCCTGCTATTTGGTGAACGCTACCTGCGAAAAGCAAAAGATTATTCAAATACCAGTAAGCTATTACTTATAGGCGGTTTAGCGCTTGCCTGTTACTTTTTAGGGATCTTTAATGAGGCCCAGTTTATTTATTTCCAGTTTTGATGCGTAAGATCGCCGGTCTGTTCATATTACTTATTAGTGTTGTGTTGCTGGGTAGTTCTATGAACCAGTCGTTCATTAATAAAATAAAATTTGAAAAATATTTCGACCATCTGAATCCGCAAATGATCCAGGAAAATGTCTTATACAAAGCGGCATTCGTACATTCGGACAGGTGGCGTTACGGCGACTTGTACGGCGTCAGCTTTCTGCCACAATACAAATTTGAGCTCGAACCGTTTAAGCAATACAACCACAAGCCCGGCAGACAAAACACCAATAAAGTATTATATATAATAGGCGATAGCTTTTTGGCCGATAAAACACTTTCCGGCGCTTTTGATGCCTTTGATAATGTAGTTTTCCTTGACCGCCGCTTCGCTTTCGGCCCGATTAAACTGGATACTACTAAACAAAATTACTTGCTTATGGAGTTTGCCGAACGTAACCTTAATGGCTATGAGATCGGCAAAACCGATGAAATTCGTTGGACAAACAACGAAATCAAAAGCGGAGTAAACTTCAATAACACACCGGCCCCGGCAACAAGTCAACCACCTCCGGCATCACTTTTTGAACGCCTGAACAAGATCATCTTTAATAAGGACTTAAGCCGTAACCTCGAACTTATTCTTTTCGATAATAAATTGGCAACTCCTTTCAAAGAGGCAAAAGCATCGCTAAACTATAAGCTTTTCGACCGCGTAGCAAATGAGGTAGCAGTAAGTTCTGATAAAAAGAGACTCCTTTTTAACATTACCGTCGATACCGCCAGTGTGCAATCGGCATTCAGACCTAAGACTGAACATACTGTCGATTCTTTGGTCCGTAACCTGGATAACGCACGCGATTATTACCTTGCTATCGGTTTTAAAAAGGTTTTCCTTTCAGTAGTTCCAAACCCGGTTTCTGTTTATGAGAATCAACGAATGCCATATAACCACCTGTTGGAACGGGTTGAGCAAAAAACCGATCTGCCTGTAGTATCATTGTATAAAATTTTTAAGGCCGATAAGCGCAATCTTTTCTACCGGAGCGATTCGCACTGGAACCCGCTTGGGTTGGACATTTGGGTAAGCGAAACCAACAAAGTATTAACATCAAACCCTAATTGAAGCCATTTTTCTCCGTCATTATGCCGCTGTATAATTGTGAGGGCACCTTACAGCAGGCATTGGATAGTATCACCGGCCAGGTTTTTAAAAACTACGAACTGGTTTTGGTTGATGGAGGCTCAAAGGATGATACGCAGTATATCATCAGCAATTTTAAGAAGACTGTTAACACTAATATCCAGTTCATCTCCGAGCCCGACAGGGGGATTTATGACGCCATGAACAAAGGCATTGATATGGCAACTGGGCGATGGCTCTATTTTATGGGAGGCGATGATACTTTCAGCAGCCCAACAGTATTGGATCAGGTTTATCAGACCATTCAAAATGAGCCTGTCGATCTTGTATATGGCAACGTAACAGGCATCATATCAAACACCAAATACGCAGACGATACTATTAATAAAGTATTGTCGCGAGGCATCCATCACCAGGGTATTTTTTACAGCCGCGAAATATTTAACTACACAGGCAAATACAACCTAAAATTCAGAGTAGCTGCCGACTATCATTTAACGTTGAAAGTATTTTGTAACCCGACCTTTAAAACCAGATACATTGACCTGGATATTGCACGCTTTGGCGAGGCTGGTTTAAGCTCATCAATCTACGATTATCGTTTCTATAGCTATCATTATAAATTCCTATCTGTAAATAAAGTATTAAACAAAATTGCAGACAAGGCAACTTGCCTGCAGCAGTCCATATACTGCTGCCTGTGGCTGGTGAAAGAAAAACAAAGCATGACTTTTGCCTGGCTCAACATTTTATACTACATAACCGGCACAAACGGGCTTGGCATCGCCTTCAGGTTTAAAACCTTTTTAAGGATGATATACTGGAGCCTGGCCCCCAAATCATGACCATTGCGCTGGTAACACCTTATTTCCCCGATGAGCACACAATTGACAGTGGCATAGCTAACCATTACCTGCTGCTGGCCCAAAGCTTGGCGGCCAAGGGAAATAAGGTTATTGTATTATATGTCCGGCCGCGCTATGAAAACGAGCCTGATACCTTCGGCAAGCATGACCTGACCGAAAACATTACTGTACTTACCCATAAGGTTAAAGCGTCCGCTCTTATCAATAAGCTTTTTAAAAGTAAATGGGCCATCGTTGATTTTGCATTGAAGATCAAATCCATGGGGGTTATGTCACAGGTTTTGAATAAAACCATACAGCAATATGGCATTGAAGTGATTGAAACAACCAGCTACTTTTCGCTGTGTTATTTTTCGCTTTACAAACAAATCAAAGCCCCTGTGGCTGTAAGGGTAAGCACTACCTTTTCGCAGATCATGAACGAACATTACCCTTTTAAATCAAGGGTAATGGATGTGATAGCCAAAATGGAGATAGCCTTTATTAAAAAGAGCAAGTATCTCATTACCCATGCTCAAAACCATGCACTGGAGCTGGAACGCCTTTATGATATTGCACCTAAAAGGTTTGAAATTATTCCGCATGGTATTAACTTGCCTGTTATCACAGAGCATCCAACTGCAGGTCCGGTCATCAAAATATTATACACCGGTCGGCTGGAGTACCGTAAAGGCACCGATATTTTGCTTGCGGCAATCCCGCTTGTATTACAGAAAAATCCAGATATTTTATTTGAATTGATTGGTAATGATCCCGGCAACGATTACCAAAACAGGTTTAAAGCCGATAATCCTGAAGCCGTTTTGCAAAAAGTTATTTTCAGCGGAAAAGTTGATCATGAGGCCTTGTCACAAGCGTATAGGGCATGTGATATTTTTGTTGCCCCTTCACGATATGAATCGTTTGGGTTGATATTTATTGAGGCCATGAGTTATGGCAAACCTGTTATTGGTTGTAGCGTTGGCGGCGTACCCGAAATTATCACTGATAACCACAATGGCCTCTTTGCCGAAACCGGCGACGCGCAAAGCCTCGCAGATAAGATCATTCAACTGATTAATAACGGAGACTTAAGAAAACAGATGGGCCTCAATGCCCGCAAAACGATTGAAGATAAATTTGCCGGTGATCAGTTAGCTGATAACTCATTGGCATATTACAACAAGATCATTACTGATTTTAACTGATGCAGCTCTCGGTAATTATCCCTACTTATAACCCAGATGCCACAAGGCTGGAACAAACGCTTACCGGTTTAAAAGGGCAATCATTACCGGTCGATCAGTGGGAGTTAATCATTATCGATAATAACTCATCCAATAGTTTTGGGCAGCAGCTTAACTTGAACTGGCATCCTGCCGCCCAAATTGTACACGAAACAAAGCAGGGATTAACCTATGCCAGGCTTAAAGGTTTTAATGAATCAACAGGCAATATCATTGTCATGGTTGATGACGATAATATCCTTGAGGCAGGTTACCTCGAAAAGGTATTGAACATATTTCATCAAAATTTTAAAATGGGAGCGATAGGCGGCAAATCAATCCCGCTGTTTGAAAGCACTCCGCCCGAATGGCTGGCCGAATTTCATGGTAGCCTGGCCCTGCGCAATCTGGGTGACGCCCCTTTACTGGCAACCTGGAATAATGAATACCCTGCCTGTGCCCCCATCGGTGCAAGGATGGCTATACAGCGCGATGCCCTCACATCCTATATTGAAAAAATAACATCAGGCAAAAGCAAGATCAGCGACCGGACAGGTAATTCCCTAAGCTCGGGCGGCGATAACGACATGGTGATCGGGATCCTTAAAAGTGACTGGCAGGTTGGTTATTTTCCTGAACTTATCTTACAGCATATTATTCCGGCTCAACGCATGCAGGCTGATTATCTTGCCCGATTGCTTAGTAGTACCAATAAATCATGGGTACAATTGCTGCAAAGCAATGATATCAACCCCTGGCAACCAATAGCCAAATCAGGAGCTTTATTAAGAAAAGCCAAAGCCTGGTTTACCTATAAGGCTTGGAAAAACAAGCCCAACTATATCAAATGGCGCGGCGCTTGCGGCACATTTGACGGCCTGGTATCACTCCCTGATAAATAACAACATGCAATCGCTCATCAACTTTTTATATCGAAACCCGCGCTCACAATTGCAAAAGTTCAGGCGGTTTGGCGGTTATTTTAATTACCGCAGCATGATGAACGGGCGCAGGGAGATGGAACAGCGTTCGGTCGAGCTGCCCCCGGTATCTTCACATGTCAACGGGTTACCGGTTTACTTTTTAACCGGCAAAAACTACGTGTACCAAACGCTCTATTGCATTCAGTCATTAATTAAAATATCCGCTGGTCAGTTTAAATTCATATTGGTTGACGACGGCAGCTTTACTACCACGCTGATTGAAAGGGTAGCCAAACAGTTGCCCGGCGCACAGGTAATTACAGCGGAGGAAATCGGTAAAAACCTGCAAAATGCATTGCCCGAAGCCCGTTATCCACATCTGCATAAAAAAAGAGCGGTTTATCCTCATATAAAAAAATTAACCGATGTGCACACCATTCCCGGCGATGCCTGGAAACTGGTACTGGATTCGGACATGCTTTTTTGGCATGAACCCGCAGATCTGATCAGCTGGCTTAACTATCCGCAACAGCCCCTGCACATGGTTGATTGTACAGAGGCTTATGGATACTCGCAACAATTAATGGAGCAATTGGCTGGTTCAGCGGTAAAACCATTGCTTAATGTGGGCGCTATCGGTTTAAAAAGCGAAGCTATCAACTGGGATAAACTGGAAAACTGGGTTAAAACACTGGAAGAGCAGGAAGGCACCTCTTACTATTTAGAGCAGGCGCTTTCGGCCATGCTGATCGGGAATGCCGGCGCCCTTGTTTTGAAAGCCGAAGATTATATTGTTAATCCCGGGGCGGACCAGATCAAAAGTAAAACAGGCATTCTTCATCATTATGTCGACCTCTCAAAAGAAGGTTACTTTAAACAAGCCTGGAAACATTTTTTACCCCGTGACATTAGGTAGTATAATTTATAAGCTCATTTTTAAACCAACCTTTAAAATCAGGTATCATATCAGCCATTTTGGTTTAAAAGGCTGGTACATGCTTTACAAAGGAGAAGGGCAAATGAAAAAGGCAGCCATGTCCCTGCCGCCGGTTACTTTATCGTCAAACCATTTGCTGGAGGTTAGCTATCTTACCGGGGCAAGATATTGGCACCAGACTATTTTTTGTGCCTATTCTTTGGCCAAAATCTTAAATGGTCGCGTTCGTATCAATATCTATTCCGATGGTACCTTAAATGCGATACATACGGGTCTCATTACTAAAGTGCTCCCCAATGTTATCATCATTAAACCAGATGACCTGCGAAGGCAGATAGAGGAAGTATTGCCCGAAAAGGAATTTCCGCTATTAAGGGCACTAAGAGAAAGGAACGCCTTTTTCAGGAAACTGGTAGACATGCGTATAAACGATCGGTATATCATACAACTGGATAGCGATATGTTATTTTTCAACAAACCAGAAGATCTGATCAGAGCTTATAGCAATGATGAAAGCTATTTCATGCAGGACACTATACCCGCGTCTTATTATGTTTTACCGGAGGATGTTATCAGCAAAGAATTAAATATCCCCATCTGTGAAAAAATAAACAGCGGTATCCTCGCCTATAATTCGTCAAAAATAGACTGGCATTTTGTTGAACGGGCCTGTGCGTACCTTATGCAAAATTCGCCGGATGTTCACCCTCCTATGTTTGAGCAAACATTGAACGCGATAATCATATCCTGGTTAGGAGGAAAACCTTTAAAGCCTGCATACCGGATACTTTATGCAGATAAAGGAGAGGAAATAAGCTCAACTGATATCGTTCGTCATTACATTTTCAAGGCTAAGCTACCTTATTTTACTACCGAATGGAAAAAAGCGGCCCTTTAGTTTCTGTTTGCATGCCTGCTTATAACGCGGGCAAGTACATTGCCGAGGCCGTGGGTTCGATACTTGAGCAAACATACGCCAACTGGGAACTCGTCATTGTTAACGATGGTTCAACCGATGATACAGCTGTTGTACTTAAGCAATTTACCGATCCGCGCATCAACATTCACCAGCAGGGAAACTGCGGGCAATGTGCTGCTGCAAACAAAGCTTTTGAGTTTTCAAAAGGCAGCCTGATCAAATTTATGGATGCCGACGATATGATCTCGCCCGGTTATATTGCCGAACAGGTAAAGCGTATTGAAGATAGGGATGATGTGATAGCCTCAGCCGCCTGGGGACGTTTTTATAACGACGATATCAACACCTTTAAGCTGAATGAAGATCTCATCAGGCAGGATTCCAAACCCATCGACTGGCTGGTATCATCCATGGGTAACGGAAAACAGGCTATGATGCAGTGCGCTATCTGGCTTATCCCAAGGGCGATACTTGAAAAATCGGGGTTATGGGACGAGCGCCTGAGCCTTGTGAACGATTTTGAATTTATTACACGGGTGCTGTTACATGCAAATGAAATCCGCTTTGCCCCAAATGCGATTTTGTACTACCGGAGTGGTATCAGTAATTCCCTATCGGCATTAACTTCAAAGTCAGGCGTGGAATCAGCTTTTATCTCTCTTTATGAGGGTACAAGCTACATGTTGCAATATGAAAATAGTGCAAGGGTTAATGCTGCCGTTGCCGATTGCCTGCAAAATTTCGTTTACGCCTATTACCCACATCATATCGATATCATCAGCAAGGCACAGCAACGCATCAAGGAGTTAGGTGGCTCAAAAGCTAAATTCCCGGCAGGGGGTTACACAAAAATGCTAAACCAACTTATCGGTTGGAAATTGACACAAAAATTTAAAGCCTTGTTTGGCCGGTAATACATCCATGCGCATACTGCTTTCATTTTTACAGGATCAGGTAAGCAAACCCCACCCCGTACCGTCATATCGCTTTTGGCAGCATTATATTAAAAACGGCATTGAAGAGGCCGGTATGAGTTATTTTGAAATACCGGACGTTGACTGGGCCGAAGGCTTGGTATATGATGAAGGTTCAATTGCTTTGCAAAACTGGAAGGAACGGAGCTGGCAGGCGACTATCAATTATATCAAAGTTAACCGCCAAAACATCGATATTTTTTTAACGTACCTATACCCTAAACAAATCCCTACCGATGCGATAGAACAGATCCAAAAAATGGGGATTCCCTGCGTTAATTTTTACTGTGATAACATCAGGGAGTTTAAAACGATACCAGCAAAGTTCAGGATCTTTGATTTGATCTGGGTACCCGAATTTGAGGCTTTGGAGATGTATAGGAAAGCGGGAGTAAAGCATATCAATTTACCAATGCCCATGTGGGTTGAACCTGAATTGAGGCGGAGCACTATATTTCAAGAAAAGCCAGGCGTATCATTTATTGGTTCAAAAGACCTGCTACGGGAAAACCTTTTAGGCCAGGCCATTCAAAAAGGGCTCCCGCTAAGTGTTCGCGGTGCCGGGTGGCTTACCCAGGGCGGCGATCCTTCCGCATTTGTTGCAGGCTCCGTTTATCAGAAACTTATTAACCAGGTTAACTTTGTAAAACAACAGGGGCTTTCCGGCCTGGCAATTAAAGGGGTTCAACAATTAAACAAGCTCCCACACATCCCAGTTAGTGAGGATCATATATTCCCAAGCCCTGATTTTGATGAATACATCAGCATCACGCAATGCAGCATGGTTACTTTAGGTATTAACCGGGTCCCAACCTTTAAACGTACGCACCATAAGCCGCTTACCTATTCACGGCTACGGGATATAGAAGCCCCCATGCTTGGTGCCTGTTACCTTACCGAGTATTGTGAGGGCATTGACAGCCTTTATGACACCGACAACGAAATTAATGTTTACAGAACAGTTGATGAACTTGTTCAAAAAGCTACCGAACTGCTCCACGACAAAGAAAAAAGGGACAAGCTCAGGGCAAACGGGCAACAAAGAGCATTGAGCGACCACGCTATCCCGTCATCATTAAAAAAAATAAGAAAGGCTGTTTTTGGCAGATAAGCGTCGCCAATAGCATAGTATTTAATAAACCAGACCTAAACCTTGAAAATAGCCCTTATAGTAAACCCGCTGATTCCCGTACCTCCCGAGCAATACGGCGGCATTGAACGGATTGTTTTTATGCTGATCCAGGAGCTAAAAAAAAGCGGGCATGATGTTACCCTGTATGCCAATGAATATTCGCAGCCGGGTTGTAAACTTATCGGCTATCGCGAATCGGCGCGTTATGGGGTAACGGATTTGGTGAAGATCAACC
>Ga0163162_10002171_pt1 | contig 18420 bp, 13 predicted proteins | sample S55metaG_FD_115310 | JGI IMG/M metagenome (GOLD analysis project Ga0163162, IMG submission 115310) | Switchgrass rhizosphere microbial communities from Kellogg Biological Station, Michigan, USA - S5-5 metaG | ecosystem: Host-associated > Plants > Roots > Rhizosphere > Soil | place: USA...
AATCTCCTGAACACTGACCGTCTCGGTCGTTCCTGCGAAGGCGACGAGGCGCGCATCAACGCTAAACGCGAGGCTTGAGTTTTCCGCATCGGGGATCGCTTTGAACGCCAGTTCACGCAACTCGCGCCCCCCTTGCGCGTCATAAAGCATTACAGCTTTATCAGGCTGTCCAATCGCAACCACTTGTCCATTCGAACTAATTGCTATCCTGGCCGCAGACAGTTTGAAATTCATTTGCCGCTGCATCTCCTGTTTCCGTATTTTGTTTCCACCACCAAAATCCGAAAGTGATGCAATAGCGCTAAACTTTTCCATACCGCTTGCTTGATATTTTGTTTTAAGGGAGTGCAACTCCGTGCCTGCCGATACGTCCCACACTTTGACCGCGTCCCCGCTCACGCTTGTTAGCGAACGGCCGTCATTACTGAAAGCGAGGGCGGCAACGGGCAGATTGTGTCCGCGGAGAATCTGCATCTGACGCCCCGTCTGAACATTCCAGATCCGCACGGTATTGTCTTCCGTCCCACCAACAACGCCTCCCTTGGCAAAAGCTGCTATATCTCGCTTGTCACTGATATCACCGCTTCCCGAGGCTAACAGTTTGCCATCCGGAGTAACGGCGAGCGCATCAACGTTGCTCGTATGGCCGTATAGCGTTCGTAGTATGTTTCCCGTTGCCAGGTCCCAAATCTTAATGACGTTGTCTTTGCCACCAGAGGCCAGCCACCGATTGTCAGGGCTGAAAACTACTGCGTTCACTGATCTGGTGTGGCCGGTTTGCAGAATCAACTCAGGTTTATCGCCTTGCGCTGCGGATGGTACTGGCGAGGGTGTTGGCGTGGGACTGGAAGGAACCGCAAGCCCTCTTTTCTGCTGTTCTTTCGATTGAGCAAAGCCACCGACCGGTGCGCAGATGACTGATAGCAAGAGTATTACCGATGATATTTGCCGCAGGCCGGGTGAAAGAAGTAACAACGCTACTTGTTTATTCGTGGATGGGCGGCTGGCCCATGGAAAAGTGCGGACCATAAGATTTCTCCTCGAGGTTTAGCACGTCGACTTCACGTTGCCGTCAAGTCGAACTTGAGCTGCACTACTAGAAGGAAGGCACTATGACTCTGTTGCGCGCAATCCTACATCCAATTACCTTTCAACAACTATCCAAAAGTACTTTCACCGGCTGCCAAACAATTGAGGGAATCCAAAATGTCTACTTGGCAATCAATAGATGGAAAGGAACTACTCACCGGTTTATACTCAGTTTGGTAACCCCCGCCATTCCCGAGTCCTGGTTCAGTTTGGTTTTGACGCGTAGCGTCAGATGAATTTAGCCCGGCGTTTGAACGCCTGGGAAACTCGGCACCACAAGGTTCTTCCGTCGCATTAGCGACGGCTGAATATGGCTGGTGATTCAAGCGTCGCAAACGCGACGCGGCGCTTTCGAACCGTCCTTTCCCGGCTTTGAAAAGCCGGGCTAAATTCATCTGACGCTACGCGTCAAAACCAAATTCAACCAGTATCGATTCCCGGATCACGTAACCCAGGCTATGCGCGTCCTGCTGCTCTCCATGCCCGACTCTTTTGAGCACATGCCCTCGCTCGTGGTACGCATGCCCAACGGCGCACTTACTTCCCTGGCCGGCAATGTTGATTCACATCACCACGTCGCCATTGCAGATCTAATCCTTGTACAACGACGTGTGCGCGAAACTATCGAACGGCTCGTGCGTGAGCTCAAACCCGATGTAGTCGGGTTGTCTGTAATGACGTTTCAACGAAAGACTGCAAGGAAGATCATGAATCTGGTTCGCTCGCTCGCTCCAATGACGCGCATAGTTGTAGGTGGCTATGATGCGAGCCTTGCGCCTCACGCGTATGCCGAGATGCCAGCTGTTGATTTCATAGTTCGTGGCGAAGGTGAAATTACCTTCAGTGAACTTCTGCGTGCTATCGAAAGTAATAGCGGCTATGAATATATAGCTGGCTTGTCGTATCGCAATGGCGACAGTTTCTGCGATAACGAGAATCGCACAGTGAGCAGACTCGAAAGCGGCGCCATACGTCCTCCAAATCGCCATGCTCGTTTGCTTCGCGATTACACAATGATGGGCAAGGTCGTCGACGTAATAGAGACTTCGCGAGGATGCACATTCGATTGCAGCTTCTGCTCCATCATCGAGATGCGCGGCCGCAACTTTCACACCTATAGCTTCGACCGCGTAATTGCCGATATTCAAGACGCTTACGATTTCGGCGCTCGGTCAATCTTTATTGTTGACGACAACATCACTCTAAACGTCAAACGATTCGAGGCGTTTTGTGAGGCCATCATCGATGCACGTTTGAACTCCATCGAGTACACCGTGCAAGCGATGACGTCATCAATTGCAAATCACGGGAAGCAGCTCGCCCCACTAATGCATGAAGCCGGTTTCCGTTATGTGTTTCTAGGCATCGAGAACATTCTTGAGGACGATCTGCAGTTTTTGCGGGCGAGTTCGAAAAACGCAGCACGTGAAAATGGTCGCACAGTTGGTAACGCAACGATCAAGGCAATTGATTACATCCACCAAAACAAAATGTACGTTATTGGTGGTCTCATCGTTGGTAATCCTGACGATACTCGGGAGTCAATAGAGGCGAACCTGGAGTTCGCCAGAAAGTACATCGACTGGCCCTACATTCAACACCCGACACCGTACCCGCGCACTCCCATGACGCAAGACTTTCGCGATCGCGGATTAATAATCAATGAGCAGCTTGAAGACTATGATGGCACTACCGCCGTTGTAAGGACTGAACATGTGCCGGCTGAAGATGTTGAGTACATGCGTTGGAAGGCCGAGCGAGGGATGAAGGCTCGGCACATGCCGGCGGCGCTTTTGCAGAATCCAAGGTTCGTGTTGCGCAATGCCCACCGGATGTTTGCGCACACGTATCGTGGCAGCACGCTGAAATCGTTTTTAGGATTAGAGGATCAGCGGAAGGCGTTCACGCGCTACAAGACCATACGTGCCGCCGAACGCGTTTATCTCTGAAGATTAATTCCGTTAGAACATCCGCGTGAAGAATTTGATTCCCGCGATCTTCATTTCACCGCCTTCACGCACAACGGTGTAGCCTTCGATTTGATAGTACGGTTCGTTCTTACTTAAGACGGTTCCACCTCCGTCATACTTCATTGGCTCAACAACCCTGGACTTCGGTGGTAGAAAATCGCCGGTACTCAAATCACTCTTAAACTTTCGAATCCGTTCGGTGACGCTCGGATACTGCGCTGCAAGTTTATCGAGATGTGAGCGAAAGTCTTTAGTGTCCTTTTCGATTTGCGACGTGAAGGCAGCAAACTCCGCAGCTGTGTCTGGTCCTTTTCTGGCGAACATCGCCTTGATGTGAGGCGGGAAAAAGATTGCTTCCTCGTTGTCACTCGGACTTGCAAGCGGAAACATCAAATACAAAAGTTGCATCCGAGCCTTGTAAGCGTTGATTAGTGTCTGGCCATCGATGTTCGCAAAGTCGAAGTCGCCGAATTCACCATCTTTGATGGCAATGGCTTTTTGGCGTGTTTTGTTCTTCGTGAAGGTTGCTTCGAAAGCTGCATTGAAGTCCAGATCCTGACTGAGGATCTTCTGAAACTGTTCGCAGACACGATAGGCTTCGACAACCTCTGCGGGTTGCTTCACAGATTGGGTTTCTTGTCCCACGACGAGCGTTAAAGCCAGGTGTGACAACAGCGCAACGATAAAAACCTGGCGACAGTGTTGTGTCAGACTTGATGCGAGACGGTGGTGAGAAGCCACCGTAAGAGCAAATATTGGGGTGTGCGACTTGAGCATCAGCCACGGAGTATCACCGAATGTGATCGACATGTAAATGTAGGTGTTCAGTTATTGAGGATCGAAATCCGATTGGAGATAGAGTGAACGCAGGCCTGTCGATTTCAGTCCATTCGCTGCGGATCGGCTGACTGCCAAGTTAGCGACACAAGTTAAGGATCTGCAATATGCTTCCGGAACGTCATTCAGTAACCGCGCGACGGCGAATGTGATTCGTTGCTGGCTTTCAAGTCCCAAATCACCAGCGACAATGTGCAAATGCATTCCCACCAAAGGTTAAAAACAGACTTGGGCAGCGTTTGGGCCCGATAGTAGGAGCCCCGAAGTTCGGATCGACAGCCGAACCATCAGCCCGATAACGCACCACGGTAAAGCATCCTGCCCAACTGCCTGATACGAGAATCTTTCCGTCAGACTGGATTGTATCAATAGCGAAGTTGCGCTTGCCGAGAAAGCTCCGGAGTTGAATGTCGGCCGGTTTATTCACACACCGCTTGCGGAAGGTTTCGGGTGTCGCCAGCAATGGGGATACGCGCAGTTGTTGTTTCTTCTTGTGAAGACCGTTGAGGACCAGACGACTCTCGCATCCAGCTTTGTAGTTTTGCCATGTCTTGTGCCACGGTGCGCGAGGCCGCGAAGAGTACTAATCCGAGAGCAACACAAAACGCGGGAATCACGAACAGCGCGGAGTGCAATCCTTCAGCAGCGAACGGTCGCAGAGCTTGGAAGCTGGTATCTGTGACTCCTGCTGCAAGCGCTGCTCGACGCGTGAAGTAATTACTTAAAAGCCCCATTCCAACTGGGCCCAACGACGCACCTAGCACATACATCGCAAAGAAGTACAGAGCCATTGCCGTACCGCGTAGGGATGGCTCGATTACGTCCTGGATAGCTGAATAGACCGTTGAGTAGTAGATGTACATCAAAGCGATTCCGAAACCACAAAACAAAACGAAGCCTGGTATATCGCCAACCGGTCGGCCCAGTCCCAGGAACATGAGGGGCGCTGAGATACACAACGCGATACAAACTAGAAGCAGCCGACCGTTTGATCTGTGTTTCATCATTCGATCACCGAGCAGGCCGCCTACAATCAGACCAGGTATCCCGGCGAGACCATAAACCACCATCGATACCATGCCGGCGTTCACCTTCGTCAGATGATGAACTCGCTGAAGAAAGGGCGAAAGAAAAGAGCTGATCGCATACATGTTGAAATTAAAAAGAGCACCTGAAAGGATGATCCACCACATCGTCGGGATCGATAAGACCAGCAGGTAAGGAGAGCCGCTGCGTTTAGCGGTTCCTTCAACGTTATGGATTTCAGTGCCGCCACGAACTGGTTCTGAAATCATCAGTGCAAGCATAGCGAAGAGCAGGCCCGGAATCATTGAGATGTAGAACGTGAATCGCCAACCAAATCTGTGTTCCAGCAAACTGCTGCAGAGAAAACTCAGAGCGACACCGACCGGTAAACCGATCATGAATACCGAAAGCGCTTTTCCTCGACGTGAGGCAGGAAAGAGATCACCGATTAGTGAAGCCGATGCTGGCGCGCACGACGCTTCGCCGACACCGACACCGAGACGTACAACGAAGAGCTGAGTAAAGTTTCGTGCCAGGCCAGAAGCGGCAGTCAAAATACTCCAGAGAGTAACGCCAGCGAACAGAATCTTACGACGTGAGAACCTATCAGTCAGTCGGCCTAGCGGGATACCAACAAGGGCGTACAGGAGTGTGAATGCAGTCCCGAGAGAACCAAGTGTTGTGTCACTAAGCTTCCATTCTTCGCGTATCGTCTCACCAACCGCGCCGAGAATCTGACGGTCGTAAAAGTTAAGCGTGTTGATGGCAAACAGAATTAGCAAAGCGAACCACACTTGCTGGCGTTCATGCTTCATCGGGTAAGCCTTTCTGAACGAGCTGTCTAAAAGAACATGCTATCGAGCTGTGAAGCAAAAATACGGTAGGCCAGAGTAAACTTCGCCCATTCCGCCCTCGCCGAGTAGGGAGCGGATCTCGTAGTGACCAGATTGGGAATTAGGCGAAAGCGTGGTTGCGTTACCTATGATGTTCTGGGCATCGAAGGGTAGACCGACAATCTATTTACGCAAACACGTAAAGTCAAGAAGAGTTTACAATCAAGAACGGCGATCAATTTGATAGATTCAACGAGTGTAGAGACGGCACTGTCGATTTACCTCCTCAGTGATACGATGAGTTAAATCAACTGGGCCGGATGGCTCTCTTTCGCAAGACTTGTAGGCGGTACCTCACTCGCTAATAGACCCAGGAAGAGTCATCCTCCGATTGTGGAGATCGCGCCTATGATTTAAACCTGCTAGCAGGCAAAGAACCCTTGCAGTGGCAACCGCGCTGTGTAATCAGCGTCATCGCTGGATAAACCTATTGGAGTCTGTTCGAAGGATCATGCCTGATCCACATTGGGAAAACCTCAAAGAGATCTTCCACGCGGCGGTAGCGCTTAGACCGCACGAACGTCCTTCCTTTTTGGAAGGAGCTTGCGGTGGCAATAACTCTCTTCGCCAGGCCGTCGAGTCGCTTCTTAAATCACACGACGAAACCGGTAACTTTGTTGATGCACCTGCTTATCAAGCCGCAGCTGAAATGTTGGTTGAAGGTGTGGAGCGTAAAGCGGGTCAGACCGTGGGCCACTACCGGATTGTTTCACTGCTCGGTGAAGGCGGGATGGGCAAGGTTTATTTGGCTGACGATATGAAGCTGCATCGAAAAGTCTCATTGAAATTCCTTTCAAGCAGTTTCACAGAAGATCGTCAGCGATTACCGCGCTTTGAGCAGGAAGCACGCGCCGCTTCTGCTTTGAACCATCCAAACATTCTGACGATCTACGAGATTGGCGATACCGATAGACATCCCTTCATCGCCACGGAATTCATCGAAGGACAGACTTTACGCGAGCGCTTGCAGTCCGCGCTCGACATCGATGAGGCACTGAACATTGCAATTCAAGTTGCCTCAGCGCTGGTAGCAGCGCACCGAGTGAAAATAGTCCATCGCGATATCAAGCCAGAGAACATCATGATTCGCGGTGAGGATGGGCTAGTGAAGGTGCTCGACTTTGGCCTGGCGAAAGTCATTCAGCCGAAGCAAGACGGGGACGTCGCAGATTCGGCAGTGGCCACGCTAATTGCGGAGACTGGTCCAGGCGTAGTGATGGGCACAGTGGCTTATATGTCGCCGGAACAGGCGCGCGGTGACAAGATCGATGAGCGCACGGACATCTGGAGTCTCGGAATTCTACTTTACGAAATGATTACCGGCTCCTCGCCATTTGTCGCTGGTACATCCAACGAAATCATCTCCGCGATTTTAGGGAAGACGCGAGTGCCGCCCCTGGCTCGTTACGCGCCCGAAGTGCCGTCGCGACTGGAAGAGATTGTCGAGAAGGCGCTAACCAAAGACAGGGACGAGCGCTATCAAACGAGCAAAGATCTCCTGATCGATCTGAGGCGACTGAAACGGTCGAGAGAAATCGAGGCCGGCATCGACAGTGGTGCATCTCCGAAATTAAACCCGCTCGCAAAAGTCGAATCTGTAGGGAGTGATGCGCTCAGTTTGAGCACGAGTGCAGTCAACGTTGGACCACCAACACTCGAATCAACTCAATCAACTTCCTCAGCCGAGTACATAGTAAATCAGGTAAAGCGTCACAAACTTGGGGCAGTTGTTGCACTCGCACTGTTTGTGATCTTCGTCATGGGTTTCTATTTCATCGCTTTCAAACATCGCTCTACACTGACTGAGAAGGACACGATTCTCCTTGCGGACTTCGTCAACACGACAGGCGACGCGACTTTTGACGGATCGACTCTCAAGCAAGCGCTCGCGGTGCAGTTAAGACAGACACCATTTCTTAATCTCTATCCCGAAGAAAGCGTACGCGAAACCCTGCGTTATATGGGACACCAGGAGGACGAGCACATTACGGCTCAAGTCGGCCGCGAAATCTGTCGTCGTCGCGGATTGAAAGCGCTGCTTGTCGGCACAATTGCCAGTCTTGGACGCAACTACGCGATAACGCTGGAGGCCGTGAACGGGCAGACAGGAGAAACGATAGCCAGTCAGCAAATCGAAGCTGAAGGTAAAGAACAAGTTCTTAAATCATTGGGTCAGGCTGCTCTGGGTCTGCGCAAGGAGCTTGGCGAATCTTTAGGTTCGCTTCAGAAATACGATGCTCCGATCGAACAGGCGACTACGTCGTCTCTTGAAGCATTGAATGTTTATTCGAAAGGTCTGGGGCAGATTTACAGCGGCAACTACCAAGATGCGCTACCGCTTTTTAATAAGGCAGTCGAATTGGACCCGAATTTTGCCGAAGCCTATGTTTGGCTGGCCTGGACGTACGCGAATTTCGGCGATTTTGCGAAGACCGCGAGTTTTGCTGAGAAAGCTTATGCGTTGCGCGATCGCGTAACCGAACTGGAGAAATTGCATATCGACGAGATCTATCACCTTTACACTACTGGCGATTTTGAAAAGCAAAAGGAAGCCGATGAGTTAAGCGTCCGACTGTACCCAAATGATTGGTTGGCTCACGGCAGTTTGTCGCTTGGGTATTGGAGCACCGGACAACTTGAAAAAGCCGTAGCGGAAGCTCGCGAAGCTATTCGCCTTAACCCGAACGAGGTGCATCTATATTGGAATCTATCGGTGGCGCTAATCCGTCTCAATCGCTTCGATGAAGCTCGTGAGGTCATCGGGCAGGGGCAAGCGCAGAAGCTGGACCTTCCGGATTACCGCTACAATCTCTATGCGATCGCTTTTGTTCAGCATGACGATACAGCAATGCAACAGCAACTCGAATTGATGCGTAAGCGGGACGGCGAAGATTCGGCCATCCGAACGGAGGCGGTGACCGCACTGTTCGAAGGCCGCTGGCGCAAGGCTCAAACGCTGTTCAATCAGGCTACCGTGTCGCCGGCTGCACTGAACAAAACCAGAGACTCTGTTTCGCTTCCAATGGAAGCTTTGCTCGCCAAGTCGCTTTTTGGATTCTGTCCTTCAACTGCTGATAGCAACGCACTGGCTTTGACTAGTCTCTCCTCTCCGCGTCTCATAATGTTTCTTCCGATTCAAACTGACGGCTCCTTCTGCGGCGATATCAGCGATAAGCAAAAGCTTGCTGACGAGCAGGCGAAACGATTTCCAAAGTCGATTTACATGAATGTATTTTCTCAGCCAATCATTGGTGCAATCACTGCGTTGTCGCGCAATCAGCCTGATCAAGCAATTGGGTATCTTACGGCGGTAGCACCCTACGAAGGTGGAGATGCTGGTTTCTGGCCGTCATACCTGCGGGGCCAGGCCTTTATGCGACTTCATCGCAGCAGCGAGGCCGCAGCCGAGTTCCAAAGGATTCTCGATCATCGGGGATGGGACGCATTCTCGCCGATGTACCCGCTGGCGCATCTCGGACTTGCGCGTACTTTGTCATTAGCAGGTGATGTAGCGGCTAGCCGGAAGAGTTATCAAGATTTCTTTGCGCTCTGGAAAGATGCGGATCCCGATTTACCAATCCTGCTGAAAGCAAAGAAGGAATATGAACAATTGAGATAGGCGATCGGACGCACGTTACTCTGCCGTTGGCGGAATTGTCGGTCGGACAGTCCATTCCACCGTCCGCCGATTCGCGTTCCGGGTATTCTGTACATATGAAGTAATGTTTTAGGTCTGTATGCGTCTTACTGAGTCTGGTATTATCTAGCCGCCAAGTCGATATATTCATCACTTCACTATCCGGATGCGTGCGTTTGAAGACGATTCCCAGAGTCGATTGCGTCACGAGCTATTGCCCAATTTCCTGCGACGTATCCGTTTCACGAGTTAGTGACCGCCAAGGAAGAAAAATTTAGTTTTGCTCAATCAATAATGTGACCGAGCAAATAGATCTTAACCCGAGTAGGTAACACTGTGAGCGACGCAATTCCCCCAAACACCACGGTCGGCCATTTCACGATCCTCAGCAAGATCGGGGCAGGTGGAATGGGAGAGGTCTATCTTGCCCAGGACTCAAACCTTGATCGCAAGGTGGCATTGAAACTTCTGCCTTCTGAAGTGGCCTCAGATCATGAACGAATGCGCCGCTTTATCCAGGAAGCCAAGGCTGCGTCGGCGCTCAATCATCCAAACATCATTACTATCCACGAGGTGGGCCAGTTCGACTCCCGTCACTTTATCGCCACAGAATTTATTGACGGACAGACGTTACGGCAGATGATGAGGCGTGGGCACTCGAAGCTAAACGACGTTCTCGAGATTTCAATTCAAGCCGCGAGCGCATTAGCCGCAGCTCATGAAGCGGGCATCGTCCATCGTGACATCAAGCCTGAGAACATCATGGTGAGGCGTGATGGCTATATCAAAGTCTTGGATTTTGGACTTGCAAAGCTCACCGAAGCCGAAGGCTCGACACCCGATCCCGAAGCGCGGACGAAGACGTTGGTGAACACGGATGCTGGTACTGTCCTGGGAACTGCGACGTATATGTCGCCAGAGCAGGCAAAAGGAAAGTACGTTGATGGTCGCACTGATCTATGGAGTCTCGGTGCGGTGATCTACGAGCTGGTCGCTGGCCACGCTCCTTTCGAAGCCGAGACCTCCAGCGAAGTGATTGGCTTAATACTCAACAAAGAGCCACTGCCACTCGCACGTTTCGATCGCGAGGCACCCGCAGAACTCGATCGCATTGTAATGAAGGCGCTCACGAAAGAGCTTGATGAGCGTTATCAAACAGCCAGGGATCTTCTGGTTGATCTCAAGAGACTTAAACGGCAACACGAGCTTGAAGCCGAGATTGAACGCACGGCTCCGCCAGACTTTAGATCGCTCAGCGGAACTGGCGCGCACAGAGTCGCTACTTCGGAGCAAGTCACTGCTGCGGCGAGTGCCACCCAAAGCAGTCAAGTCACTCATCAGATAACGAGTGCTGAGTACATCGTCAGCGAAATCAAACGACACAAGAAAGGTTTTGCTCTTAGTGGGGCAGTCGTCTTTGCATTGGTATTGGCAACCGTGGGGTATTTTCTCTTCGCACGTCATACTGCGGCTTTAACCGATAAAGACACTGTTCTGCTCGTAGACATCGTCAACACTACCGGCGATGGCGTTTTTGATGGCACGGTAAAGCAAGGACTGGCTGTTCAACTTGGACAGTCGCCCTTCTTGAACCTGTTTCCTGATGCCCGTGTACGACAGACGTTACGGATGATGGGCCATTCACCTGACGACAGAGTGACCGCAGAGATCGGAAGAGAGATTTGCCAGCGTCAGGGACTCAAAGCTCTAATCACCGGCTCGATTGCCTCACTTGGCACCCATTACGTGCTCACTCTGGAGGCGATCAGCAGTCAAAGTGGTGAGGTGCTGGCGAATGAACAGGGCGAATCCGAGAGTAAGGAGCAGGTCTTGAAGACGCTCACTGAAGTGGCTGCCAAACTTCGTGAGCGGTTGGGTGAGTCGCTCGGTTCTCTTCAAAGATTTGATGCGCCGCTCGAGGCTACTACCTCTTCCCTCGAAGCGCTAAAGGCCTACTCCCTCGCCGTTGATGAGGGCAATCGTGGCAAATGGCTCGAGTCCATCCAACAACACACACACGCACTCGAATTGGATCCGAATTTTGCTGCCGCGTACTTTGGAATCGCAGTTTGTTATGCCAACACTGGTCAACCGAAGCTGGCCGCAGAATACACAAGCAAGGCTTATGCATTGCGTGATCGGGTAAGTGAACGCGAGAGACTTCGCATCATCGGTTTCTACTACTTCAGTGTGACCGGTGAGTTTGATAAATACATCGAAAACCTGGAGCTCTATAAGAACACTTACCCTCGCGACGACAGAGGTTATGTCAGCTTATCAGTTGCCTACGACCGTATTGGCCAATGGGAAAAATCGGCGGAAGCTGCTGGTGAAGCCATTCGCATAAATCCCAACACTGTTCCTCCTAACACAAACCTCGCCCGCGCTTTAATACGGCTGCAGCGGTACGATGAATCGCTGGCGGTTCTTGATCGAGCGTTTAAGCAATACAAGCTTGACAGCGACATTTTCCACACCTGGCTTTATGACATCGCATTCATTCGCGGCGATGCGGCATCGATGAAGCACGAAGTGGAAACAATGAGTGGAAAGCCAGGCGAACACATTTCGATAGATTTGCAGACCAACTCATCGGCGTTCAATGGTCAGTGGAAGTTGGTCCAGGATTATTCGCGTCGCTCAATTGATCTTGCCTCACAAAGCAAAGCAAAAGAGGTCGCGGCACAGTATGCGGCTGAGCAGGCGCTTCGTGCCGCGGTTTTCGGTCAGTGCGCGGAGACGAAGGCGGCGGCAGCACAGGCGCTCTCACTCCAACGTAATCAAGTGTCACTAACACGTAGTGGGTTGGCACTCGCGCTGTGCAATGAAGTCAACGAAACACAGCCACTCGTGGCTGAGTTAAATAAAGACTATCCCACGTTCACACAGGTTAACGGCATTTGGCTGCCCCCTACGCGTGCGGCGTTGGAACTGGATCACGGTAACGCTGCCCAGGCTGTTATTGAGTTGGAGGTTGCGAGTCGTTACGAAGCTGCTGGAGAATTCTGGCCGCAGTATGTGCGTGGATTAGCTAATTTGAAACTTAGCAAAGGGGGAGAGGCCGCAGTTGAGTTTCAAAAGATACTGGACCACCGTGGGTATGCTCCGATGTCGCCGTTGTTTCCGCTGGCGCAACTCGGATTAGCACGTGCTTCTACGTTGCAAAACGACACCGCAAAAGCTCGCAAAGCTTACGAAGACTTCTTCGTGTTATGGAAAGATGCAGATGCTGACATTCCAATTCTCATCGAAGCGAAGAAGGAATACGAAAAGATCAAATCATAATGTCCGATATGCTTTAGCTTGTCGTGATAAACCGAGTGAGGTTAATAGGTCGGGAAATTGGAATAGATTGCACAGCAACATGACGTAGTGATGTTGCTTGACGACATTGTCACAGTGAGGCTAAATGCCTCCGCCAACCGATACAAGGGCCAGCTCCAATGCTGGCCTTTCGGTTTTTTATAGGCAACCCGCTGTCCTTTCGAACTCACTTAATGAATTACTTAAGCAAGGCGTGAGTGATAACTAAAAACTTTGTTGGGCGGACGTCCGTATGGGGAGCGGATTCCGTATCGCCCACTTACTCTCCACGTATTTCAAGACATGAAGGAGGTTCGCTCTAAATGCCAAACGATGAATGCACGGCTGCGGGTATGGACCGCAGAAAGTTTCTTCAGCGATCGGTCACAGGTGCAGTGGTTGGAGTTACTGTTACATCAGGAATCTGGTTGGCTTCTGCTAGTAATGCCCAGGCGACTCTGACACCCGAGGCCGCGTTCCAGGAACTGCTCGCGGGTAATCAACGCTTCGCCGACAACCGTTTGACGTCTATTGAGCACGATCTAAAGATTCTGAAAGACCACACAGTAGATAAGCAGGAACCGTTTGCGGCCGTGTTGGCCTGCGCTGATTCGCGTGTACCCGTTGAGTTAGTGTTTGACCAGACAATCGGTCATATCTTCGTCACACGTGTTGCGGGAAATATGGTGACGCCGGAGATCATTGCCAGCCTGGAGTATGCTGTTGCAGTCCTGCAGATTCGCGTTCTGCTGGTGCTTGGGCATCGAAGCTGTGGCGCAGTCAAGGCGGCAATGAAAGCCGACAACGTCCCGGGACAAATTAGCTCTTTGTATCCACATCTTCGTCCAGCCGTGGAACAGTCCGCCGGGAATCTCGATAAGGCAATCGAAGGCAATGCCAGATTGCAGGCCGAGTTGTTGCGTACCTCATCGACTGTCATCCGAGATGCCAGCAAAGCGGGCACCGTCAAGGTGGCGGCGGGAGTCTACGATCTTGCAACTGGCAAAGTTGCATTGTCTTGAACTGATTTGGACTCTAGATTTCAAGAGCAGCATAGCTACACTTCGCGTATTCTGGTGTCTACCCAACATTAAAATAGACATCTGGGAATCTGACTCGAGTAGAGCCCTAACCGCTGGCGACGACACTGTCGTGAGTGACGATCTTCGGAAGGTGCTCTTAGCCTCTGCTTTTCACGTTTTATCTGCGACTCCGTTGGTAGCTCGCGAACGAGTTTCTCTTCTTCATTTATCGCAGCCATTTTTTTTAGTGAGATGAGTTGCATTCGGTGTTTGCACTTAGGCAAACCACCTGAACCCGGTTTAGCTCCCGCAGTGTAACTTGGTCGCATCGAAAGCCTTAAAAGCTCAGAGGGATCTAGTGTTGGTGAGTTATCTTGCGATGACTATTGGAGGTGCAGCATGGCCGATCAGCAAAATAGTGACGCGTCAAGAAATGTGCAAACTCAAAACGGAAAGCCGCGCTCCAGTGGGAAACTGCTCGAGATTCTAAGGCATCCTCTTGTTCTCTTAATTATAGGAGCTACCATAACCTCTCTGTTATTTCCATATCTGAACTCCAGGGTAAACCGTAACGAATTATTGCAGGAGGCTAAGCTGAAAAAAGCTAGTGAGATTCGGGAGCACGTTATTGAGTTTAATAGCGAATTGAATGCACTCGAAACAATGCTGGAGTTATTTCATAATATGAATGTTCGATTACAGTTGAAGCCTGCCGAATTTAGACAGGCGCAATTAAGATTCGTTGATGATTTTAGTAAGCGCTATCTGGACTTTGATGAGAAAGCATGGTGGTGGTACTCGGGTCTCGAAGGAGAGTTATCATCGTTGCGCCAGACTTCAAGTGGTGAACTGCAAACGCTTGATAATGAGTTCGTCGAATATGGAGAAAATGTTGGTAAAAGCAAAGAAGTTCTTAAACCACTTTGGGTGGCGCTGACATCTGCCGATTACAGTCCTAATGATTTGGAATCCAGGAAAAAAGTTGACGAGATTATCGCAAAGGTACAGAAAGAACTTCCCCCTTTACACCAGGCTCGAAATATTCTTGCTGAGAGAATGGCGGGCCATTTCACTTTAGCTCGCTAAAGCTATTTCGAACATACGTGTTGTCGTCATTGCAAACTCCTGACTTCCTTGGAGCGTCCCTTTCAGAGATCATCGACCTCCATAAAAACTTGGAATCTGTAAGATCTTCAAAGGCATCTTGACTTTCCTACTTAGCGGTGCCTTACCATTCGGGTTTTGCTCACTTTAGGGCTTTTCAGCACACCTCGACCGAACCTGAGTAATCATGATCATTAGCTAAGTTGTTCGTGAGTGAGTTAATGATTGGAGGCGGCGATCGGAATCGAACCGATGAATAAAGGTTTTGCAGACCTCTGCCTTACCACTTGGCTACGCCGCCGTACTAAAGGATAAAGGATGAAGGCGGAAGGATGAAGTCAAAACCGGCGCATCCTTCATCTTTCCGCCTTCATCCTTGATTCGTGGAGCGGGAGACGAGATTTGAACTCGCGACCCTCGCCTTGGCAAGGCGATGCTCTACCACTGAGCTACTCCCGCTTTGAGCAGCGACGATTCTAATGATTCAAGTTTCGTTGTCAAGCGACCACGGTCTGACGAAAAACAGGTTTAATTCTTAGGGCGACTTGTTGATTTTTTGCGCGCTCAGAGAGATTTGTTCGCTCAATTTGATGATTTGATCTAGAGAACGGAGGGCCTGTGCTGCCAGCTTATCGTCGTCTGGACTGGCCTCTTTGAACACCTTGTTGTCGGCAAACTCAGCTATCACGCTGTCCAACATGTAGAGCGAGTCCTTTACCTTGGACGTGTCTGTTAGTAATTCCGGGGACGTTTTTGGGTTCCTTGTAGCCTTTGATTCAGTCAAACTCTCCATTAATTTCACTGCCCGTGTGTTTAGCTCAGCAGCCGACTTCATTACGGACGGTATGTCCACAGTCCCGGTGCGCTGAAGAGCTTCAATCAGTTCATTGTCAATCACCTGAATGCGCGTGAAGTCTTCCTGAATTTGAGCCAGAACGACTTTGGGGTCTTCCGATTTGCTGCTCGTTTTCTTACTCGGTTTTCCAGTTCTAAGCAGACCAAGGTTGAAACTGCGCTGGTTAATATCCCGGTCATCAACAGGCGCCACCTGAGCGCATGTTTGTGTCACGCCAGCGACGGTCAACAGGATTACAAGCGCTAACATTAGTTTTGGAAGAGTGTTCATGAGGATCATCCTTAACTTTCAACTAACTAATGACTTCTTTGGAGTGCAGGGGACCGCACTCCAAGGAGGTCCAAATAACAAACGGTACAATGCGAGAGGGGATCAACCCAATAACATTGCACCGCTGTTTATGACCCTATGTCTCACGTCGGTACCAACGCGCAACGGTCGAGCCTATGCTTGCAGTCTAGTAAGCGAGTCACATCGCGTCAACAGTCGCTCGAGAAATAAAACAGACGCTGCGCGGATCTCAAATTTAAGATCTCAGATAAATCTCAAATCTGAGATCTCAAAAACCCAAGGATCTGAGATCTGAAATTCTTTAGTCGTAGAACCTTTCAGTCCATCCTCGCTTCTTCAACTGTTCCTCACGCCAGAAGTTCTTGAGTAGTTCGATCTCTGGTGCCGCCGTTTCGTCTTCACCAAGCACCACCGTTATCACGTCATATCTATACAGTTCGTCTTCCAACGCAAACATCTGCCGGTAAGCCCGTGCGGCGCGCGCAATTTGTCTGCGCTTTCGACGATCGACGTTCACTTCGGGTGGAGCAAACCAGTCCGAACGTCTTGCTTTGACCTCGATGAAACAGAGTGTGCTGCCTTCGTAAGCGATCAGATCAAGTTCAGCATTGATAACGGCATCGCGGCGATTGCGACCGACTGGTAATGTAAAGTTTGCTGCGACTAGTCGATAGTCACACTGCTCGAGATAAGCTGCTGCGTACTGTTCGCCAAGTCGGCCAATCGAGAGATGAGTATTGGGACTAGGTGAGGTTTTCATGTGAGGAACGCCCTGCAACGTACAACCTTGCGCCCGCAACGCTACTGCTCTAGCTGATCGCGTAATCGATCCAGTGCCCTTGCCCAGTAGGTTTTCATCCGGGCTGCTGCTGCGGCGCTTGCGAGTTTGCTGTGCTGCACAACCACCTGGCTCTTGTCTTTGTCTTTTTTATAGAAATTAATTTCGAGGCTGGTCTTTCCATCCTTCCACGTGACTCGCATTGATTTGTTCCTGGTTGCCTTTCGCGTAACCAGACTGTCTTCGCCGAGCCACTCAATGCGCGAAGCTTCATTCTCAAACGCTCCGTAGAGAAACGAAAGCGGAGTATTTATTGTGCGGCTCACACTGATCTCAAAGCCATCGGGCTTTTGATGATTCTGACGCAAGCCGATTTGCTGCTCGTAGGTGGCGGTCACCATTTGGCCCCACCAAGCACCAACATTGTGTTTTGAATTGAGCAGCTTGACGATCTCCTGGTGCGACATTTTCTGACCACCGGCTTTATCGATAATGGCAAACCATTGCTTCCAGTTCTTGCCGGTCTTAACGGTGACAGCTTCATCGCTCATGCGAGGTCCCGATGTTTTTGTTGGCATCGTGCAGACTCCTTTAATGCGGGTTGTCAGTAGTCAGTGGCGATGAGCGACAAGCTAAAGCATATCGGACATCAGTCTTACGCGTCCCGATCGTACGCAACCTTCAGCCAATGCTTCACTTCGTCGTCGATATCACTAAGGGAAGAGATTGGGATTCGATGCGTAATTCGATCCTTCTTAGCAAACCCACCCGTATCAATCAGACGGCCAGTCGGTTTCATCTCACCCAGTGCAAAACCCATATCGATTCGCGTTTGAGTTGTTGGTTTGATCTGAGCAAAGACGTGATTCCGATACAGCGGAACGATGGTTTGGCAGGGGCATGCCTTGGCTTCTTTTCCTACTTTCAACCCCAGCTTCAATAGAGCGTCGTAGATAGGGCGAAGATGTGCTTTGCCACCTGAGAACATCTTACCGACGTCCCGCTCTGCAGATTCGAGATACAGATCGGGATCGCCAGACTCCAGGCTCTTGCCATCGGCACGTTCAGTCAACCACCACGCTGAATTGGTTCCGAGTTTGTATTCATCTTTAAGCCACTTGCGGCGCTCCAACTCGCCTTTTGGGCCAGCCTTCTTGATGTGCTTGATCCATTCTTCCAGGGAGCGACCTGTCTTCTCTTTGAGTTCGGCTATCCACTTCTGCGTCATTAGAACGCCAGGGTGAACGCTGTAAATGGATTTGCGTTTTGATTTCGTTGCTGGCGGTGACATCTCGGTTAATCCTTTTTAATTGAGATCTGGCGACGCCGTCTTTTCAGAATAACTTCTGGGCCTCCGCCTCACTTCTTGAAAATTGCTGGGTTGTTTCTGTACTCGATTCGATCCGCGCGCCAGTTACTGGTCCAAGGTGCGAAGCGACCGTTCTGAAAAATGCACGACCTGTAAAGTATTCGGCTCTTCTCGTCCCTGCAGTTTGCTTCGCTCCCTGTTCTGTAAGTCTCGGCAGAGCTTCGATTTTCAGGTCAAATTCGCACTTGCCAGGAACTTGGGTGGCTGTCGAGCTTTTGTTCCCTGCTCAAAGGCATACGCCATCT
>Ga0163162_10002172_pt1 | contig 18419 bp, 18 predicted proteins | sample S55metaG_FD_115310 | JGI IMG/M metagenome (GOLD analysis project Ga0163162, IMG submission 115310) | Switchgrass rhizosphere microbial communities from Kellogg Biological Station, Michigan, USA - S5-5 metaG | ecosystem: Host-associated > Plants > Roots > Rhizosphere > Soil | place: USA...
AATACAAACAATCAAAATGAAATAAAATATACTAAAAAGTATAAAATGACAATTAAACAACGATGAACCGGGGCTGCAAATCTGCTTACTGGTACTATTTAAAATTAAAACAATGAATGACCAAATTATTTTCGAGCCATATAATTTAAATGGCCTTGCACTGAGCAACCGCATGGTAATGGCGCCGATGACCCGCAGCCGTTCAGCTAACCCGGGCAATGTGGCTACAGAACTCACAGCACGCTATTATCAGCAGCGCGCTTCGGCCGGCCTGATCATCACTGAAGGAACGTACGTCAGCCGTGACGCTGTAGGGTATCTTAATGTGCCTGGAATCTATACAGCAGCGCAGGTTGAAGGTTGGAAACTGGTTACAGGTGCAGTGCATCAGCAAGGCGGGAAAATTTTCGCCCAATTATGGCACGTAGGACGATTATCGCACCCTGACTTGCTTGACGGCGAGCTTCCGTTGGCACCATCAGCACTCAATCCGCTGGCCAAGGCATTCACACCTGAAGGTTTTAAAGACACGGTAAATGCCAGGGAGATGACACCGGGGCAAATCAAAAAGACCATTAATGATTTTAAACAGGCTGCTGCAAACGCGGTTGAGGCCGGTTTCGACGGTGTTGAACTGCATGCAGCCAATGGCTATCTGCTGCACCAGTTTTTCAATCTTTATTCCAATAAACGCCAGGATCAGTACGGCGGCTCGATCAAGAACCGTGCACGCATATTATTCGACATCCTGGATGAACTGTATACGGTAATCGACATCAGGAAAGTAGGCGTAAGATTAAACCCTTCTCTTCACGGGATCCAGGGTATGATGCTAGATGAGGAAACGATAGCCGTACACGATTATATCGTTGCCAAATTAAATGAATATGACCTCGCTTACCTGCACCTGACCGAGCCGTTTACAGATGTATCAGGCAATCTTTGGGCCATTGAGGAAGTTGCCAAACGTTACCGCCCGCTTTACGACGGCACCATCATTATTAACCGCGGTTTTAACAAGGCCACAGCCAGCCAGGTATTGAACGACGGTGACGCCGACCTGGTATCCTTCGGTGTTCCCTTTATTGCCAATCCGGACCTTGTTGAGCGTTTTAAAACAGATGCGCCGCTTAATCAGCCCGATCCGTCGACCTTTTACACGCCAGGGGAAAAAGGTTATACTGATTATCCGGTGCTAGCCGAACAATAATTGTTTATGAAACAATAAAAAAAAATAGAAAAATGAAACAAACAATTTTAGTAACCGGTGCCTCATCGGGCATCGGGCTGCTTGTCGCCAGCAAGCTAAACGAAAATGGTTACGAGGTAATCGGCACAAGCCGCGATCCGGAAAAACACCAGGCAAAATTACCATTTAAGCTACTCCCATTGGATCTGAACGATGACCATTCCATAGCATCGTTTGGCAAACAACTGTTCAGCCAGGTCAAAACTTTAGATGTACTGATCAACAACGCAGGTTTCTTAGTAAACGGACTTGCCGAGGAAACTCCTATTGAGTTAGGCAGGCAACAGTTTGAGACCAACTTTTGGGGAACGATCAAATTAACTAACGAGTTGCTGCCCTACTTCAGGAGGCAAAAACATGGAAAAATAATCACCATCGGTTCCCTGCTGGGTTTAGTGAGTCTCCCAAATGTATCCTATTACGCGGCTTCCAAGCATGCCCTCGAAGGTTATTTTAAAGCACTTCGGTTTGAATTGACCCAGTTTAACATCAAGGTGGTTATGGTTGAGCCGATCGGTTTTAAAACCAATATCGGCGAAAGTGCAACTATAGCGAAAGGAACGATCGCAGACTATGATCAGTTCAGGCAAAAGGTTATCGCGTATACCAAAACGGCCTTTGATAAAGCACCCGAACCCACGCCGGTTATCGATACTTTATTGTGGGCAGTGAAGGAAAAAAATCCAACGTTTGGTTACCCTGTCGGAAAAGGATCATCAATCGTACTCCTGCTTCAACATTTCGCCTATAAATTTTTCGAGAAATCGATTCTGAAATCGATTAACGCTTCAAAATAGAATTTACAAAAGAAATAAAATCATGCAATTAAAAGGAAAAACGGTATTGATCACAGGAGGTGCATCAGGTATCGGGCTGGAAGCAGCAAAACAATTTTTAGCCAATGGTGCCAGCGTGATCATCACCGGCAGAAACCAGGGGAAATTGGATGAAGCAAAGAAAATGTGTCCGGCAATTACAACTATCAGAAGTGATGTATCAGACGCAAATGATGCGCAAAAGCTTTTCAACCAGGTACAGCAATTGGGCGGTATAGATATTTTATATAATAACGCAGGAGTGTTAACTGACCCGATCAATCTCGGTACAGCAAACGATCGGCATATCGAGGATGCGGAGTATGAAATGAATGTCAATTACCTGGGCGTGATCCGGCTTAACAATCTGTTTATTGATATGCTTAAATCAAGGAAAGAAAGCGCGATTATCAACACCACTTCATTACTCAGTTATGTTCCGTCATTACTGGAAGCCACTTATTCGGCTTCTAAAGTAGCATTGCAGTTTTACACCAAATCGCTTAGAAAGCACCTGCAAATTCTGAACAGCAGCGTAAAGGTTTTTGAACTTTTACCTCCGCTTGTTGCCACAGAAATGACAACTGATATGAACAGCAAAAAAATGACCACAGCAGATATGGTGAAAGCCTTTATTGCAGGCCTTAAAAAAGATCAGCTCACTATCCGTATAGGCGATACCAAAGTAGTGTATATACTGAACCGGTTTTTTCCGAAACTGACTTTTAATTTGGCTAATCCTAAGAAAAGTTACAAAGTAATAGCCTCGTAAAACCATTATAACCATAGAAAAATGAAAGCTTTCATTATAGACAAATATAAAAGCAAGGATGGTGGGCGCATCGGGCAAATACCTGTTCCTGTGCCACAACCTGATGAGGTATTAATAGAAGTACACGCCACTGCTATCAACCTGCTGGATTCCAAAATCAGAAACGGAGAATTTAAACTTATTTTGCCGTATAAAACACCGTTTGTTTTAGGGCATGACGTAGCGGGTGTTGTAACTAAGATTGGGGCCCGGGTGCAACAATTTAAAGTTGGAGACGAGGTTTACGCGCGACCGGCCGATCACCGGATTGGAACGTTTGCGGATTTCATTGCTGTTAAGGAAGCTGATGTGGCGATTAAGCCGAAGAAGCTGAGCATGGAAGAAGCGGCATCTATTCCTCTGGTAGGTTTAACCGCCTGGCAGGCCCTGATCGAAAAAGGGAACCTAAAGAAAGGGCAAAAAGTTTTCATACAGGCCGGTTCCGGTGGTGTAGGTACATTTGCCATCCAACTGGCGAAATATCTGGGGGCAACTGTGGCTACAACAACAAGTACGGCCAATATTGAGTTAGTAAAAAGCCTCGGCGCAGATGTTGTTATTGACTACAAAAAAGATGACTTTGAGAAAGTTCTGCACGGTTATGACCTGGTTTTGAATAGCCAGGACGGGAAGACACTCGAAAAGTCACTCCGTGTGCTAAAGCCGGGAGGAAAACTCATCTCTATTTCCGGCCCCCCTGATCCGGATTTTGCGAAAGAAATAGGAGCCCCCTGGTTCGTAAAATTAATCATGCGCTTGCTGAGCTCGGGAGTCAGGAAGAAAGCCAAACGGCTTAAGGTATACTTTTCCTTTCTGTTTATGAAGGCCAGCGGGTCTCAGTTAAGGGACATCACTTCTCTTATTAATTCCGGCAACATCATTCCTGTTTTAGACAAAGTTTTCCCTTTTGAATCGATCAAAGAAGCGATGACTTATGTTGAAAGTGGACGCGCTAAAGGAAAAGTCGTCGTCAAAATTAAATAAAGTTGTTGCTTGTTCAATTCAATGTCTTAAACCCAGATAAGAATGAAAAAGATAAGAATAATATTATTGCTATGCATTTTTACAGTAGCAAAAACTTTCTCACAAACTCCCGAAGCCGATAAGATCTTAGGCATATGGCTGAGCGAAGATAAGACTGGTAAAATTGATGTTTATAAAACAAACGGCAAATATTTCGGCAAGCTGATCTGGGGCAAAACGATGTACGAACCGGATGGAATTACTTCCCGAAAAGATGTTAAAAACAAAGATGAAAAATTAAGATCGCGTAATCTCAAAGACCTTATCATGCTTTACGATTTCACCTATCATGATGGAGCCTGGGATGGTGGTCAGATTTACGATCCCTATAGCGGTAAAACATACAGTTGTACCTTGAAACTGAAAGACGATAAACTAAATATCAGGGGATACATCGGAGTATCCCTATTTGGCAGGACAAGTGTTTGGGAAAGGGAGAAGTAATGTTTTGTTCCTATCGGAATGTACAATGTGTGTCTTCTGGAGATTCCATTTTGTTTATGGCATTTGGCTGTTTGCTAAAAGTAAATCAAAGAAACATGTAAACATTCGTTTGCCGATTGTATTAGATAAAGGTTTTAAATCGCTTCCTCCCGGGTTGCATGGGAAAGAAGAATAATTAAGGCATAATCGAATTATGAACCAGTTTTTTCTCCATTGATTAAGAATGGACTCAGGACTTCTATCTGAACCTTTTTCGTAGCTGGTTCAATAGAGGACAATAGCTTGATTGATTCAAAAGAGCTGCCTTTTACGGCAGCTCTTTTGATAAAAAGCTTATTCGAAATAGATGCGATGCTTGCAGATAAATTCCCTTATGCCCAGCGGCTCGCGCCCGGTAATATCTTTTACCGCTGAGTTGGTCCCCGCAAACACCCCGTCCCGGCAGTCTTGCGCCACACTGGATATATGCTGAATAAAGTGCGGATGATAACCCTGCTTAGAAGCTTCAGCCTGATAGGTTTCGATACTTATCGGCTCACAGGTAATTTTCCTGCCCAATTCTTCGCTCAGTATGTCGGCAAGATCAAAAACGGTGTACTCAACGGGCCCGAAAAGCGGATAGATCTTACCTTCATGTCCCTCCGGGTTTAAAAGTAATTCTGCGATCACCCTTCCCTGATCCTCTGCTGCTATGGGTGCATAACGACCTTCTCCAAATGGCAGGATCACTTTATCCTGTGTTTTAATCGTGTCACTGTATATCAGCCATTCGGCAAAAAACGTCGGACGTATGCGGCTGACTTTAAGACCTGACAGATCCAGCATGCGCTCCGCAACCCAGCGGTCCCTTGCTCCGCTACTTTTTGCCTCGCGGCGTGTAGAAATCTGTGACATATTTACAATGTTGCGTACGCCTTGTTCCCTTGCAGCCTATATCGGGTAACTCGTACTGGTAAGTATCCCGGGAGTAAGGATCGGATAAATAAAATAAGTCATTGATATCGCCCTGTACAATTTCGACACACTGTTCTTCCAGCTTTTTGGATCGTTCGTCAATTTTGTGTACCAGGCCACGTACTTGTGCCCCTCTCTTTAGTAGTTCGGGTATCACGTAGCCTGCGGTATAGCCCGTTGCTCCTGTAACCAGAAATTTTTGCTGATTGCTCATAAGTTTTATTTAAATGTTAATTACTATTTTGTTTTTCGGGATTTGTTAAGCCTTGCCATCCAGAAATAACCTGGCCTTCAACACAAAATGTTTATGAAACGGGCAATGGGAGGTATGGTTCGAATCCGGATACAGGCAACTGCGCATTGGGTAAGTTCTGCTGCAGCAGATAAGAGTTGACTGTAGGGAAAAATAATGTCATGCTTACCATTAACCACCAGCACCGGATGGGTTATTTTTTGCAGGGACTCAAATGGGCCTTCGCTTTGCTTGCCCCATTCCGCGATTGCAAGTTATCGAACAGAAAGGCCGCGGTGAGCATTATGGGCCGGATCAGTCCGGGAATGGCTAACTAGTTAGAAACACCCATGCTAAATTTGGCCACACAAACGGCTATCTTATATTTGCATCTTATCATCATCTAAATGAGCATAGCAGAACGAAAAATTGGAAGAGAAGCAAGAAATGCACAAACGCATCCTTAACGGTACACGTAAGATATTTTTAGAAAAGAGCTACGAAAAAACCACCATGCGCAATATCGCGGCTGAAATCAATTATAGCCAGGGTTCACTTTATTTCTATTTCAAATAGAAGAGCGAGATCTTTCACGAACTGCACAAGGAAGGGTTCCGGCTCCTGCTTAACCGATTAAAAGTACTGGACAAGGTCAGCGATCCATTTGAGCGTTTAAAGGCCGCCGGACGCATTTTCATTCAGTTTGCACAGGAAAATAAAACTATTATAACCTCATGTTTATTGTTGAGGAACCTGTCAAAAATTCTCCGTCGGGCGGATTTCAAATCGCCCAGGAAGTGATCAGTTATACGCATGGGATTACCAAAGAATGCCACCAGAAAGGCAGGTTTAAAGTTATGAATGCAGATTATTTTACTTTTATGATCATTTCTGTACTTCATGGCATTTGCGCCCTGTTTTGCAGGGACCGTACAATGAGCTTTGAAAACAAGACAAAGGAAGACCTGATGGACAATGGTTATGAGTGCTTTGTTTCACTGCTCGAAAAGAGTTAGTTTTTTTGACACATATATTGAAGATTATTAAATTAATAGCGGTGACTAAAAATAGATTTAAAATTCGAACCTTTTTTTGGATCATATAAGCATTTTGAGCAAGTTAGAGCATTTTTCTAATCCCTAACAGCAGGCTTTAACCTTTATCTATACCAATTCGAATAAAAAAATTCGGTTCATGTCAGAACAATTAATTGTATTATTAAACAAAAAAGTTGCAAGGACAGGATTAGGGGATTGACATGATCAATGAGTAGTGGAACACATAGCATCCTTTTCTATTACACGATGACCAACCATTCGAATATCCCAAAACATAAGAATCGATCTAAAGCTACCGAACCTTAATACACACTGCCGGGTCTCCATTAATTTCGCGGATCAAAACCATTTTTTTAAAAAATCCAATGCGTTTATCCAGGTAAGCGATAGTAAGTCCCTGTTTAATTCTATCTGAAAGAAAATCTGCCAGGGCCTGTACAACTTTGGTTACATCTATACCGCCCGCTATGTCCAAAAAGCCATTGGGCCTGCCGGCTCCAGGCGCTTTGGGATCAATCAAGAAATTTACTTTCAAAAAAGGATTACTGCCGGTCCAGTTGGAGTAATTCGTATAACCAGGGTAGTAATTTTTAACAATAACGGCAACCTGGCCATCGTCAATGGTCGTATGACTGGCGAGATAATTATACATGCGGATGGCATCCTGTAAGGCGATACCCTGATACTGATTGGCCGTGATCGGAGCTTTGGGATTATAATTGATAAATAAAATGGGGACCGCTGCAAATAACAAAGGCTAACCTACAATTTATAACCATGAAAAACGGCTTTTACCATTTTTCAATCTCTTCAATAGCCGACTTTGGGAAGTTCGTTATATGTTCAATAAGAATGCCCTCTTTTTTCCTCGCTCCTTTCCGTCTGTTTGATAAAGCGAACGAATCCCTGGCCTGAGCCCGTTTACTTAATAAACTATCATAGTTCAAGGCGGATAGCTGCAAAAAAGTTTCGCCCGATCAATGGAACTGTAGTCGTGCTTTGACCTGTAGCATAATTATAGGCAACAATGAACGATTTCCTGTCTGTAAGGTTTTCGCCCCTCAACGTAACTGTTAAAGGTGTCTTTTTCACCTTCCAATTTAACTCCGTGTCCAATAACAAAAAACGTGCTGCACCAGACGATCGGAAATTATTATTTGTCCATTGTGTCTCAGTTCCTAAACTGATATACTTAGAAACGATCAGCCGTTGTTTCAGTCCGTAAAGCAGATTATCAAGCCGGGTATTTGTTGCTTCCTGCCGGTCAAGTTGGGGCCTGTAGTTGCCGGTATAGCTATACGATCCGCTTAGCACAATGTAATATTTTTTATTCCAGTTCTTTTTTATCGACAACTTGGCACTCCCTTGAGTATTGACGCTCTTCCGTACATCCTGCTTATAATAAAAAAGATATGGCGTGTACGCAATTTCGGCATCAAATACAATAACAGCATTCAACAAAAGCGAGGGGACAGTGTTCGACATGCGGAACATCATCGCATTTGTTCCTCTATTAGTCAACGAATCTGTATTGACATTAAAATAGTCACTATAAGTACTCGTCATTACCACATTATTAAAATGACGGGCATAATACAGGTAAAAATGTGTCGCTGTCAGATCTTCCTTCCATTGAATTGAGCAGTTATAACCAACGGTGAAAGTTTTAACCGCCTGTGAAGTAAAGGCAAACCGTCGGTACGTTGTTGATGTTTGAGGTAAAAAGATATTACCGAGGCTGAAAAAGTCTGGCGGTTTTACCGTAATTTCAAGATCAACGTTATCATTCAATGATTTAAAAACTTTGGGCGTATAACCAACCCGTATCCCAATTTCGGGCTGAGTGATTGTTTTCCTCAAATTGGTTTCCTCATACCGGGTACGATCCAGGCCGAAGTTTAAACTATAATCTATTTTGCGGTCGGGCCCTGTTTTAAAAAAGCCATTGGTCGCCGACATCAGGCTGTTCCTCACATAATCCCCGGTTAAATTAAAAGCCGCAGGAGAAAAAGAGGCAAGGTTGCCTGGCGTATCTGATAAATTTACAGAGGGTGCCAGACGTAGGGCGCTGTTTTTGAACGAAATAGATTCGGTAAGCTGATACTTGCCGATTTTGAAATATCGCAACTGCTCAATTCTGAATGCTGATGATATATAGTCCGGCCGCTGATATAAGGTATTGTAAGCAGGATCAGCCAACTGGAAAATTTGCGGCCATTGGGCTGAATAGAATCTGCTGCTTTGATTAATTCGCTGCCAGTTGTATTGAACGGAAGTTACCGTTGCCATTTTGTGTTGATCAAGATGCGTATACCGGCCAAGTATATTGAAGCTATTTCTGTTGTTGGTTGTCCGATCATTGAGAAAGCTGATGGAATCACCCTGATGATAAACTGTGTTTCCATAGCTATGTCCATAGTCGGCGAACCACCACGTTTTAACCATCAGGTTACTAACAGAATTGATATCGTAGTTGTACGTTTGGCCTATGTTGATCAGATTAGGCTTAGCTACCGTATTCCACTTTTCGGTTCTGGAGGTATAGTCAGTGCCGCTAAAATAGTTATTGGTAACAAAAGTTTCCTGTGGTTCTTTATCTGCGATAATACTCACTACTGTTTTAACTGTTAATTTACCGGATAGGCGGGTATTAAAATCAAACCGATTGTCGAATAGCCTGTTTTTTAAATAATATTTCTCAGGCATATTCGGTATCAGGCGTAAAGAATTGTTTTGAGGCTGTAATACATCTGCCTGAGATTCAGCGGCTGATTTTATTTCGCTGATCGTGTTCCAGCCCAAACCATCACCGAGGCTGCTTATTTTACCGATGTAACCAACTTTGATTTGCTTGTTTAATGAAAAAAGGACCGGGCTTGCCTGATAGCGCCCTTTATTACCTATCCCTGCTTCAAAATCGCCGAAAGCGGCCCTGAAAGTGCCTTTTTTCAACGTGAGGTTCAATACCGTCTCGGTACCCCCTTTAAGCAATTTGTTTTCATTCTGATTTTCCTGAAGTTGCAATAACTCAATAACCTGTGCGGGAAAGCTGTTCAGCATCAACTTAATCTTTTCCGCGAAAATTTCATCTCCGTCTACAAGTATCCGGGTGATCCGCCGGTTCTTATAAAGCAACTCGCCGGTTTCGGCAATTGTGAACCCTGGAAGGTTTTGTATAATATCCTTTAGCTTTTTTTCCCCTCCTTGTTTAAAGGCATCTGCCCTGAAGTTTGTCGTGTCACCTTGTTTCCATATAGGGGGAGCTTTGATCCGGACATCCTTCAAAAAGTTCATTTTTAATTTCATTCTTACCGTAGCAAGTACCCCTTGTTTTCCTGCCGGATAACGAAGCGTTGTGTCAACATAGCCAATCTGGGAGATCATCACCAATAAACTGTCGTCTTTACCCGCCAATTCGATTTCCTTTTTTAGCACGGAGGAAGCCCCCATAGTAAAAAAGCTGTAAATTAACCCGGTATGGTTTCCTGTAATTTTAATATTACAATCAGTAACTGCATTACCAGCCTCGTCAATCAGTCTTAAATTTATTTTAGTGAGTTGCGCTGTTGCACCTGAAGCCCAGGCTAAGATGACCGAAATAAAAATGAGGCTGCGCATCCTATTGCTTCAGTAACTCCTGCTGCTTTTCTAACTTGGTTTTCTCGGGATTAGGCTTAATACTTTTGAGCATTCCTCCTTTTGCCATCGGCTGCTTTAACAGATCGGGTTTAAATACGGATTCCCTGATCGTGGGGTGCACATCGTAACTCAATAGGATAAAATGTTCATCAGTAGGCAGGCAGTCTGCTTCAACCACCAGGCCGGGCAACCCTTGTAAGGACCGCAAGCTGGTCTTTACAGGAAAATCAGCGCAAAACCAAACACGCCATTGGTCGCGGTCTGTCGCAAGCTGGCATTTTAGCCCATTGATAACTTTGGTTTCCTTCTCATATTTCCAAGGCTGACTTCTTCCGGCTTCAAACTGGTATTCTGTTATGATACGTTGATATTGACTATACAGCCCTTGCCTGACAATCAGGCTGTCATAATCATGATAAAAAAGCGTTTGAACTGTGTCTGTATTAAGCGAATAAGTATTGGAACTATTATCAGTTGAAAAAGAGATGATTCCGGTTGGATATTTTAAAAGATAATCCGGGCTTTGCCAATAGATGTACCTGTTGTTCTCTTTGTAATAGTGGCCTGTTAAATTTAAAGAAATTGTCTTGCTTCCACTGGTGGTATTGATGTTGACGTTTTTTTCTATTGCATAGGTCGCTTGCATATTTTGAGCCTGGGAGCTCTCATTTACAAGCGCCAATAAAAAAAAGAAAGTGATTTTAAATCTGTGCATATGGATCTTTGACAGTTTTTATTCAGGTAGAAGACTGAATTTTATATATTATTTATATAATTAATCAAATGCGTAGTCGGAATTTATGACCACGCATTTGATTAAAAATCAAAATGGCGGCTTAGCGCCACCACCTAACGCCGGAGAATCATGGAGCAACACAAGCTTTGCTGAATTCATTGATCTTCGCTGTTGTTGCATTTGCCACCGCGACTGTTGCTAATTGATTCGCATGATTATAGGCATAAGAGCACTCAGAACTTGTAGCTACTCCTGTTCCACTCACATTAGCGTGAGACCAGGTGTCTGTGGCAGCGCAATAATAGTCAACTGTACCGGTTTGGGTTACAGTAATTGTACAGGCAGGTTTATTGAGCCCTTTCTTTTTTGAATTTACTTCCCGTGCTTATGCAGCAAATCCAATAACGCAAAATCCGATGATAATTGATAGTTTTTTCATGTGTGACGGTTTAATGTTTTAATAGATCGAATATATATTATTTTATCTATTCCACAGATGCATATTCTATCTGTTTATAGCTCAAAATTAGCCCTTTTTAACGGGCGCTACATTTATTAAATAACCGCCATAATAGAACTTCATCCTGTATTATAATACTATAATCGTCAATATATCTCAAACACGGGGCACCGTTGCTATATAACTTTAAACAGGGACGAAAACGATACGTTCCATTGATAGCAAATTGACCATCTTTATCCGTTGGAAGAAATCTCTTTATATATATCAGCTGTGATCAGCAGGATGGATGATTGGGCATCGATCAACATGTTTGGCCGTTCGAAAACAGAAAGAATCAAAATATAGCAAAAAAGACGAGGAGCCGCCTTAGACGAAGAGTTCAGAAGTAAAGCTACGCCTGCACGAAGTGTGGCGATCCAGATGCGCGATTCATGATCCTGGTAAAGATCCATAATAATTTTACTGTTGAGTGTCCATGAAGTTTCTCCCTGCGGAATAGCATCAAGTTTGCCCGTACTAACGTTTAAAATATACAACCCGTCGCGTTCGACACTTATGCAGAGCTTGCTTATCTACCATCAATAAGCTGATTACATTAGATTCCCCGGCTTTGACCGCACCTAAAGGAAAGATCTTACCGATTGATTTGGCGGATACTTTGTATTGGTATAAGCCATTATATGATCCTACAAACACATTGCCGTCATCTGCCGCATAGATGCACTTAGCAGAAAGTATAGTGGCGTTAACGCGTTCCAGTTTCCCGGATTCATAATTGAATCGGCAAAGACCATAATTTGAAACAAATATCCATATGCCATTTTTGTTAACGGAAATACCCTGGCAGGTTACGCCGTTCAGGCCGCTGTTTCCGTCCTTGAAAGGCAATTGAACACAAACATCATCATTCGCCATTTTCATGAATAATCCAGCGTTATTTGTGCCGATGAACAAATTTCCCGACTTATCAGATTTGATAAAAGTAATACTATAGTTGAGCTTTACTAATTTATGATTCCAGGAAGCACGGTAATAGGCTGAGTGAAATCTTTCCGTTACAGGATCCAGAATCGTCAGTCCCTGCCCGGTACCAACCCCAATATTTTGCTGTTTGTCTTCAGAGATCGCATATATATAGTTGTGCTGAAGCGACGTTGAGTCGTTGAATTTATTCCTGAAAACCTTGAACTCATAGCCATCATAGCGGTCCAATCCATCAAATGTACCAAACCACATAAAGCCCTTTTTGTCCTGAAAAATACAGCGGACAAAATTATTGGAAAGCCCATTTTCAATGAACAACGATTTTATCTGTAGCTGATGCTATCCCAAGGCCAGATGAACATGGCAAAGAGCAAAGAAAATAATGATTCGAATATTAAACAGACAAGAAGATAATACAGATTTTTCAGCTTTGATCCCGAGTTGGCGATTCCGTGAACGCACGGAGTAGGATAAAGCTGATTTTACAAGGTTTAGTATATCAATTGTCGTACTATTATTCACGGCTGCAACCCAAAACAATTAATATTCGGTTTCGCTGCACATTTTAAATATCCGGTGATTAAGAAAAGGTAAAGGCATCATAATATTACGTCGGTTGTTAACGGGTTGCTTAATCCTGTTAGGCCCCCAATTTTTCACGAATGGAGCCAAAAGAAATTCTGCATATGCATGTAGATTAATTGGTTAATGTGGTGTTAAAAAGCAAATTTCAACGAATTATTCCGGGCTTTACGATCTAATTTTAACCCATTCCTACCAAATATTAACATTTTTGTTACAATAAAACGTGTCTTAAAACTCACTTTAGAATGATTTGGATGAAAAAGGATTGGAATGTGCTGAGGAATTCCCTAACAGGATCATTATCTGACGCTGCCTGCCATTATTTACAATGATCCTTTTGATACTCCCGACATTGACACGCCGGGAAAATAAGCAGATGTCGTCAAAAGTAGTCTTACTGAAATGATGAGGGCTATAACATTTGTCAAATATCATAGCACATTTGTGTGCTTCATGGGGTTTTATCTCTTTTCTTCAGCGTAATCGTGAAAAAGATCATTTTCAGGATATTTCAAATTGCGGCAAAAGAAAGACCCTCAGCAACCAAAAGATAAATGCGTATTTAAAAGAAATTGCGGCAATCGTTGGTATCAATAAAGAATTAACCTTCCATATAGCAAGACATACGTTTGCCACAACAATAACTCTTAATTACGGCGTACCTATAGAAACCCTATCAAAGATGCTTGGTCATATAAATATCAAACAAACACAACATTACGCGAAGTTAACAGACAAAAAGGTAAGCCAGGACATGCAGGAACTTATAAAAAGAAGGAAGATTTAGTGTTATTAATAACATTACTTGAAATTACGGACCTGTTACGAATTTTCGTGACAGGTCCGTAATTTTTGTTAACTGTTTTCTTCGATGATTTTGATTATTAAACGTTCCAAGGCCCAATATAACAACTGATTCAATCTGTAAATATTCATGCGTATCTATTCCGCATTTGATTATTAAATATAATCGATTCAATTGACCACGAAAAATTGTATTATTTCAAGCAACTTATCGCACTGCGAATATCGACGAGGTCAAGGAATTTATATATAACCGCGAGTCGGTGACAACTATTTGAACCAATTTAGACTTTTCAAAGTTGTTCGCTCCGGTAGAGGCGACACGCGAAGGGTCTAACTTTCTTAGTGATATTGAGTCTGTTGTAAATGCGGCAGAATATTTAATTGATATATAGAGCCAAAATGTAAGTCAGCATCTCCAAATGGGGAATAAACAAGTGAAAAATCGACAATTTTATTCTCTTTGAGGTTTGGATTGCGGCTTTGAGCTCCGTTGAATTTGTGGGGATGGTGGCGGATAACCCGGAAGATAAGATCGAGTTGAAGACTTTCCACGGGGAGATCGTCAACGACCATGCGGCGCTGAAGAAAGAGATCGAAGCCTATCAACCTTTGCCGAAGATCAGTGCCGGCATCGTTGAGCGCAATTATTTGCGGATCAAAGAGGATGTGCAAAAGATCATTCAGGAGGTTATGGAGAGTTTATTGAACGATCCAACGCGGATGCATTTGATTGTCAGGAAATCTTAAAGGCCTGCAACAAGGGTATATTCAAAAAAACGGATGCGGGCCGCCGATAAATAAACATTGCATAGTTCGTTATCTTCAATTTTCAATTGGATAACGACATTCAGGCTGTTTACTGAACCATTCACCAACCTCTTTCAGATCTTCAAGCACAGAAGCCGATGTTTAACTCCAGTCAACAATACTAATATCCATAATAGAATAACCTAAAAATCCTGATTAATAATATCAATCTGATTTGTTTCAATGACGATACCGACGCTTTTCTGCTTTCAATTTAGTAAACACCCCCAACCAAAGTTGGAGTCTTTACCAAAGCCCTGAAAAGGGTATTCGCCAAAATAATTTCAGATCGGTTGTTCCGTCTTCTTTCCGCTCTTCTGTTTCCTGGTATTCTACATAATTATTTATCAGTTCTTCATCTACTCCTACCGTACTAACAAAATAGCCTTTATGGTAAACACAATGGTAAAAGCTATGGGCTAATTTTCTGTATTTTTTCACAAATACTGACATAACGGTTTCTGGCTTATCGTTCAAACCTGACCTGCCGCCAAAGGCAGTGTTTTTTTAATAAGAATAAGCACTCCGGATCTCATCCCGGAGTGCATCAACTAAAACACCGAATTCATATCAAGCCGTTCTTTAGTTGCACATTTAACCAGCCGGCAACCCGTTATATAAATAAAGTTTCAGAAGAATTTATTTATATATTACCATACAATAATTGGTGAAAAGTCAGGGCGCCTAATGCAAAAGGCATCTATAACGATACAGAACACTTGTAATCCGCCCATGTGGTATCTATTTGCCAGGGGCGGTTACCGTTATTAAAAGTATCCATCATAAACAGCGCCGCCTGCACGCGGCGGCGCATATTAACTAACTATTAAATCTCAATAAAGAACGGTAAGGTGTGCTAAGGCTAAAAATAAACTCGTGCTAAAAGATTTTAATTACTGATAAATATTCATTTCGGAAAAACCGGTATAATAGGGCATCTCCAGTCGCACATAACGCGCAGTTATGGCATTGAAGAAATTGATGTAATTGATAACCGGGCTGGAGGTTGAACCTCCCTGGTCATTAACGGGCTTATACTGTCCTTGCGAAGTCCAGTTGACACCATCGGTACTCGTAGAAACAGTGACGAGCGGCGGATAAGTATTTAAGCCAAATGAAATGAGTATGTTACTGTATGCCTTGTTATATGATATTGTTTTCACATTATGAGATGAGCCCATATCTAATGTAATAGAAGAAGTGCCGCCCGAAGTATAATCAGCTACCCAGTCGGTGGCGTTGTTGTTATCAATTGCATTGGAAGCCGGGTAGGGACTACCTCCATATGGAGTGCCATCAAGCGCCGACGTTGCAGTTACATTCCAATTCTGCCGGGCAAGAATGTTTTTACCTGATGCACTTGTGTTGCTTCCGTTGTTCAGGTTGTTGAAATTTAGCTTTAGATAAACCGTTTTATTGCCCGTTAAGGCATAATCATCCCCGGAAACTCTATTTATGCTCACCGGCAGCAAGTAAACTTTAGTGCCATCAAATTTCGATAAATCCGGTATACCGACGTTTAGAGCGGCTGATGCGGCAAGTTGCCCCGATTTAATAACGCTGCTGGTTGAAGAAAGGGTGTAAGAGCCGTCGGGAAATGGCGTATAGCCACTTCCATAAGCTGCAATAAGGGTATTATCAACCACAGTGCTAATAGTGACGTTATCAGGAGATGCCGGACTAATCTGGACAGTGATCGGAGTGACGCTTGCCGCCCCCGTGGCACCTACCGGATAAGTGAGGGAAGTTGTCGTTCCGTTAGCCATCGCTATCGACACAGTAGGCTGTTTAACGTCAGTAAGGTTAACATTCAGGTAAACCGTTTTCACTGAATCACTCAGTATAGCTGAATTATTGCCCGATACATTTACAATACTTACCGGAAGCAAGTAATTTGAAGCCCTTAAGCCCGTCAGGTTCCTGAAGCTTATCTTTACAGAATCGGCGGAGAACAGGCTACCCGCCTTAATGGTAAGGCCGCCAGCCGGCACCTGTAAAGCATAACTGCTTGCCGGCAATAAATAAAATTGTGTATTGTTTGCGATATTGTAGGTTTTTACCTTACTGGTATCCACGCCAATGGTTGCGGTTATATCTGAGGACGAAGCCATAGTGAGATTCAAACCGATAGAAGCGCTACCCGAGGCTGTACTTAACACAGCTATTTGTTGCGTGCGGTTTATATTGCCTGTACCGGATATGGACAGGAACAGATTTTTTGATGCCGGCCTTTGACTGTACACCACGTTGCCATTGTCTTTTTTGCAGGCAAAAAGAAGCGTCAGGCAACATGTAATCAGGCCTGCCACCTTAAAAAACTGGTTATATTTTTTCATTGCTATTTTATTAATAGTAAATTAATTAGGGCATTTGATACCGGTCACCCAGTTGAAGTTTGACGGTGCGCTAAAATTGTAGCCATGACCTGAATAGTCAGTAATGGCACTTCCGCTTCCCTCGTTAAATTTCCAGTAAGCAAGCAGGCCTGCCGATGCGGGGTCCACCCCACAAAATCCGTTCTGGATCTCGCCCGGCGATAGGGCTCTTGACCATAATCTGAACTCGCTGATATTTCCGGCAAGATTTTGCCCGCCGTATCCCAGTTCGAACAGGTTGAAGTGAAATGTTTGCCCGGCTGTAGCAAATGAACCATCCGGCACGCCATTCACATACATTGTACATACGCTGCCATCAAATACACAGGAAACAGTATACCATGTATTGGTGGCAAACATCGTTTTTGAGGATACTTTTCCGGCAGAATTGATCCATTGCAACTGATTAATGGCATCTGATAATTCGCCAAAACGCCATAAATTGAAATCGTTATCGCCCCCGCTAAAATCGCATACCCTGCTAATATGAAAAGTTGAGGCAAATTGTGACACGTTTACCCGGAATTCCATGGTGAATTTGCTCAGGGTAACCTTATTAGGGAAGGTTTGACTGACGTATGGACCATAGTTAAAATTAACCACGTCCGTGGTGATCACCTGGTTTATTTTGATGAAAGCCGTACCCGAGCTTTTGAGCACACCCAGGTTTCCTTTGGTCACGTCTATGCTGACCGGTACCATATAATTACGGCCTGAAATCAATTTATCAGTTGACTTGATGGTCAATGAAATGGCATTGGATACATTGGTGCCTGATTTAATCAGTCCGGAATTTGCCGATAAGCCGTAGCTGCCTGCGGGCAATGCGTAAAAATTCGTGCCGTTGGCGGCATTGTACGCTTTAAGCAATGTGCTGTCCGTTTTAAAAGCTACCGTAATATCCTGGCTGACCAGCCCGGACGCTGTAGCTGTAATGGCTGTACTTGATCCCGCGCCGTCCACGGTGAAATTAATTACATTAGTGACATCGGCGCCGGTAATGTATACCACATCCTTATAAGCAGGTTCTTTTTTACACCCTATAACTACAGATATAAATGCAATGGCAATTATGCCGATTGTGGTTAAATAAACCATGGCACGCTGCTTGCCTGCAATATTTTGATTTTTCATAAAATTAAATTTTAATTATTTTTTTGTGGGGTTACATCCCTGAATTGCTGCCCTGATAAAACCGTAAGGCGCAGGGTTATAATAGTCGCGCTGTCCGTAAAATACGCCGAAGCCACCTTTTCTGCCCTGGGTAGGATTCCACAATCCAAAACCTAACAATGATTTGACAACGCTTCCGTCAGTTGGGGCAAAGTCACCCCCACCGGTTGCAAAGTAATCACCGACAGTTTCTGCCGGCAAATACTGACCTGGCTTATAAGCATTACTGATATTATTATAAGAGTTTTGCAAACTCGCAGCTGA